>ERZ651776.4404-NODE-4404-length-13017-cov-4.637249_pt1 | contig 13017 bp, 8 predicted proteins | sample MGYA00514761_ERZ651776 | MGnify/ENA metagenome assembly ERZ651776 | reverse complement strand
CACCTTAATTTCGACCTTAACCCAATTTCCTCTGCCATCAAGCTCCGCAAATAGTTAAGCGACTGGACAAGAATAGCCGTTGACGAAGAAAGACCATAATCAACAACATCAAGCCCCCTCACAATGACCCCTTTCCTGAAATCCTCTTTCACTTGTGAAGGAGGGAGCCTGGAATAAATTTTCAGCGCGATGAGAAAATCCCTCGGGTGTCGAATGACCTTTGCAAGGGCCATATTGGATACAATTCTTTTCGTCAGAGAATCGACGACTTCCGTTTCCATAGACGGAATCTTGTTATATGGTTGCAGCAGCGAGTGCTGGATCGATAAGCTAGAGGACACGCTGCAATCATTTTGTGCATCAATGCTCTTTTTTATCAGCTCCACAAGGGAAGAAGAGAGGGCGGACGACCCGCATGACCTAGCTACGTGGAGAAAAACTGGGGGAACAAAGTTCAGGGGGATGTGCGTGTCTACCGAGCTCTCGGCGGTGTCGATAACCTTCCTAACGATGCTGAAGCAACACTTCAAAACGGCCTCCTCATACGTGTCTTCACTGAAAATTTCCACTGATTCTAGCATATTGGTAACGAGCCTCCCCCTAGGATTCCACGTCGAATGAGTGGTCATATTAGGAACCACCACCTTTTCTTTTGAAGCAGATTTCACAAGCCGCAAAAGACTCCCTTGAAGCTCCTCTTTCACACCCTCTCCTCCACCCAAATCCAAATCCAAATCCAAATCCAAATCCAAATCCAAATTGTCCTCACCCTCTTCATGATTCTTCATATTAATTATCGTAGCGTAGACTTCATCAGCCATACCGATAATACCCTGAGGGTGCTTCTGCCTGAAAAACGACATCGACGACGGCGAAGTCAGAAAGGAAATCAACTTGACAGCGAGAGGTAAGGGTGTTATTCCCGAGAATGTGCTCGAGGTCCGCAGAAAAGATAGGTAGAGAGAAGGGGAAGCGGGGGGCAGCTTTCCCTCGGTTTTTAAAAGATAGCAAGAAATCTCTTGCTGCATCTCGCGAGAGGGATCTTTCTGTCTCGCCTTCTCATCATTCAGGGTCAGCAGTTCTACAATTTTTGTTGTCGTTTCATTGTCTCTCTGCTTTTCCTCTCCGTGTTTACCAGCTCCCAGTCGCACGAGAGCAGTCCCCGACAATCCAGTCGACGGGAACTGCGTCCGAGGGAGGGCAAAAAAATACAGAGCAAGACCAATGAGAGAGACCATATAGCCGATGTCAACTGTCGAACTGGAACAACAAGATGTTTTGACAGGAGATCCTCATTACAGAATTTTTAGAAAACGGAATTCACCAAAAATTCCGCTCATAGTTCAATAAAATGGAAAGTAATTGACTTGTGATTTTTTGGTCCTACTGGAAGATTGCGCAAGATTTGGGCCCAGATTTCCACCTTGTAGAATAAAAATTCTTAAATGTAATGCACTGTGAAGGTCAAATAACACACGCCAACAATTCGACCTACAGCGGTTCAATTTTGTCCGTCCGGATTCCCTCCCTGGTTGACGATTTGACGCTGGAATGGCTCCCCGACATGGACAAGCTGAGATTGACCCAGGAGAGGGAGAGAGAAGCTACGAACGGGTACGAGTACTTTCGTGACGGCAAAGGGATCTACACAACGACGGCATCCGGTCGAACCCGAATTCTCGAAGGTATTTTCTGTCGGGACTCGTTCGTCCGTGGCACCCTGATCGAAACGACGACGACGACGGAGAGCGAGAAATACGTCGGCGAGTTCGGGGCCCACAACGTGTTTCACGGCGCCGGGATCCACGCCGTGCACAGGAGGACCGCGCTGGAGCGTCGGTGGATCGTTTACAAAGGAACGTTTGTAAACGGGGTTCGGGAGGGCGTGGGTGGATCGCTGGTGGAGGTGGACTTTGAAGTGGACTTTGAAGGCGACTTTGTAGGCGACGTGAGTGCGAGTGCGAGTGCGAGCGACGTGTTCGATTCCTTCGACCTCGTGTCCGGCGATGTCGTCGCGAAGGCGCGAGGACTTGAAGGAGGAAAGGTCCTGAAGATTCGGACTTATTCCGGGGACTTTTGGAGAGGGATGGAGAGCGGCCCCAACGGCATAAACTACACGTGGACGCCGAGCATGTCCGAGACCTACGAGGGGAACTTCGTGTGCGGTCTCAGGTCAGGGCACGGTTCTCTTCGTTGCAACCTTCATTGCAACATGGCCTCGAGCTCGGTGCTTTCTCGCGAGGGGCTTTCGAGCTCTGTGCTTTCTCGCGAGGGGACCTTCCGCGCGGGCGTTTCGGTGGCCGGTAACTGGGTGATTCGTTTCGCGACCGGGGACGTTTACTCCGGTCATTCCTTGGACGGCTTCTCCCCCCACGGACACGGCACGATGAAGAGCGTGACCGGGGACGTGTACACCGGCACGTGGAGCGGAGGGCTGAGGCACGGGAAGGGGATCGCCGTGTTTGGGGAGGGGGAGGAGTGGGAGGGGGAGTTCTTCAACGGGGAGCCGGTTGGGCTTTGCGATTGGACGAGCGCCGGGGATTCCATGCAAGGGGATTCCATGCTTGCGGAGGTCAGTTTGGAGACGACAGACCCAAAGATGATGCAGTCAAATTCGTCGAGTTCGTCGTCAAATTCGTCGAGGTCAAATTCAACGAAAAATTTACATAAACGCTCCTTTTCTTTCACCGGAAATCTCGACGACAATCACCGCCCACACGGAGAAGGAGAGTACGAGTCGGTAGTTTATTCAATTAAGAAGGTGGGGACATTCTGCCATGGCATCCAGCAGGAAGGTTTCATCAGCATTGGCAACGCCCTGACTTATTCGGGCTCATTTCACCCCGTCACTGGCAATTTTCACGGACAGGGGGTGCTTGTCGACGCCGCCGGCACCACGTACAGGGGGGAATTTGTCGACGGCCTCAAGTCCGGGGCTGGACTTTTGGAGGACTTGACTTCTGGAACAAGATATATTGGGAGTTTCTGTAATGGGGTGAAGAGTGGCATAGGTACCATTACTAGAATTGATGATGCTGATAGTCAAGTAGAAAATTTTGTATACAGTGGGGAGTTCGCAGACGATGTGTATCACGGAGAAGGAATCCACCAACTGGAAGGCTATCGATATAAAGGAAATTTCCGAAATGGACTCAAGCACGGTCTATTCTCCGTGGAGTCGCTGACGGGGAAGAAGACAAGTTTTTTCGAGTGTGAAATGGTAGAGAATCAGCGCGTGGCAGGGGACGGGAGGATAGTCTACGAGGAACAGGGCGAATATTGTGGATGGGTCAACATCCGAGGTGGTAGGGAGGGACAGGGAATAATGAAGTACTCAAATGGGGATGTTTACAGTGGGGAGTGGGTGAATGATGAAAGGTCGGGGAAGGGCACGATGATTTATCAGGGAGGCGAGCAGTTCTCGGGCGAGTGGAAAGACGATAAGATAGACGAAAGGGGGAGCGGAAAGCTCACGCTTGCTGACGGACGAGTGCACGAGTACACAAAGGAAAATGACACAAAGATTGAGAATGAATCGAAGATGAAATGAAGAGGAGTAAGTGAACCCAACAAAGAACAAAAAAATAAAGATGGTTTTTTTATGCCGGCAAAATCCTAATCCCCACTTTATCTAAACATTAAACACTCGTCGTTGTGGCCTTCGCTGCCCCCTCTCCCGCTATCTTATCGACGGGAATGATTTCATACCTATACTTGGTGACAACAAGGGCAAAGAAGCCAATTGCAGCTGTATTGACAAAAGAAAAGAAGGCAAACCACCCATCACTACTGACCGCCGACATTGCCTTATCCTTTGCACGCTCGTCCGTAATCAGGTCTGCTACATCCCTGGCCGTACTGGCGAATCCGGCATACACAACAAAGAGCACAAAGAACATCTGGCTGATCATGAGACCGCTCCCGACTAGAAACCCGATATAAGTTGGAGTCCTTCTACACCGCAACACCCATGTCCCCCCAACTGCGTAACTCATCAACACAAACATGCTCCAGATCGCCGCGAACGCACCGCTCCTGTTGGTCGCACGCCCGGCACTATCATTGCTTGCCGCATTGCTTATGGAAACTATTATGTTAACAAAGGCAAGGAAGAGAGTGAAATACCACGAATGGGCAACCAGGAGAGTTGGTTTCTCCTTATATTCAGCTATCATCGACATCTTTCCGCCTTTCTATTCTTTCTGTTCTGTCCGTTATGTCCGTATCTTTGTTCTTTATCTTTCTGTCCCGTAATGAATAGTCTTAGCTGAAAGGACTTCGAAGTCCCATCTTTTGCACTTCTAAAAGCACTTTATCAGGACAAAATTTCATTTCCCAAATAACTTATCTGCTCAGTGTACCAGCCCTTGGAAACCTTTCCACGAACGAGCATTCTTCCATGATGGGAACTACATCACGCTTCTTAAGGAACTCATAACAACAAACCACAACGACAACATAGAAGAAAGCAACAACCCACATCTTCCCCGGCTTCATGATTAATACATTGAAAGCCAAGGCCAAGGAGGCCTCTACAGAGGCTGCGGCAGTCGCGAAGGAGCAGGGGGGACGCCATGGCGCTTCTTTCCTTGCTCACCTAAAAAGAGAAGCACAATACAGAGGAAAGCAAGTAAAATACACAATTTTTAAGCGTCCCGAAGCGCTTCCTCCGCCACCAGTGAATCTCAGAGTGGAGAAGAAGGAGAAGAAGGAAGAGAAAAAGATTACACAGGATGATCTGGTCCAGCCCTTGGAAGCAAAGGCACCGCTGAAGATTACAATTGTCAGCGCCAGTGGGTTGGCGAAAGCAGATACTTTTGGCAAGTCAGACCCGGTTGTCACTGTCAAATTCATGGATGATGGGGAAATTCTTACCACGCATGTGTGCGACAACACAATGGATCCCGTCTGGTTTCCCGATGAGCGGGCTGTATTCACAGTCAACTTACCCCAAAGGTTAAAGCTGCCCAAACTACAGATTAAGGTGTTCGATAGTGACGCACCAGCTGTAATGGGTGCTCTCAGTAAAAGTAATGTTTTGGGAGATTTTCTTGGAATGGTGGAACTGCAGGGCGAAGACGTGTTGAGGCAGAAGAAGGAGGACATCACACCGCCGGGATGTGTGACGCAGGTGTTTGGCCAGACGTACAAGCTCCAGAGGGACGAGACTGTTATAAAAAAGGCTGATAAATATAACAAGTTGGTCCAGGGAAGCATAAGTCTGGAAATCGACAGGAAAGCGGTGGATGAGCAAATTGCAAGGAAAGAAAAGGAAAAACTCTTAAAAGCTCAGGCCAGGCAGGCTCAGAATGAAGCATATCTAAGGATGAATCCTCCATCGGCGATGGTCATGAATGAGCGAGCTGTTATGGAAGGGGGGCTCTGGGTGCCGAAGAGGTACGCAGATATAAAAAAGGGAGACGATAGACACAAGAGTAATTATGTTGAGGGAGGCATCGAGCTTAGGAGTCTTCGACACCTGTATAAATTGAGCTTCACGGACTGCCGAATTATCGCTCGAGTGGCCGAGCCTGACCCACCCAGCGATGAAGATAGCGACGACGAGATGGTTATCCAGCGTCGAGAAAAGCAGCGCATCAAGCTCCGCCTTTATATGACACAGAAAAAACCGAAAAAGCGAATGGCGGACATTGAAGAGACTGGCCACATGGTTGTCTGTGACTCTCCTGACGGCTATATTGACACACTGCTTGGAAAACACGCCAACGCGACGAACTTCGATGTAAGCTTGAAGGATGTGCCTGACGTTAGCCAGTACGCTGGAATGGTGATTGTCAAGCCAAAGATGGAGAGTCCCATCACAGACGAGCCGATTGTCTTCGGCTATGCTCGCTTTTCTGGGGGCGCCAAGGAGCTACCTGGTACTGACTTTGCTCTAAATATTGGCGACGAGAAAGATCGGGTAGCGAAAATGGCAGCGCAAAAGGGTAGTAGCGCCATGGACGGCTTGCAATCTATTAGCTACTATGCGAGGGTGGCAAAAAACGCCTGGCAGCTCTTAATGTTGACTGAGGAGGACGAGATCACCTACCTGAAGTTCAAGAAGGCTCTCGACTTGTTGAATATTATTATTTTAGAGGGGAGGGCAATGCGAATCTTCAGGAACTGTGATCTAGATGGCTCTGGAGGGATAGGGATGAGCGAATTCGAGGTGGCACTCATGATGAATGATGCAATCCCCAAGAGCGGACCGGACCTCACTCCGCTGGATGCATTCTATATTTTTGATTTGGACCAAAGTGGGGAGATCAATCAGAGGGAGTTCACCGAGGTGGTAAGAGCTCTAGGACAGGACAGATCTGACGACGAACTATTGGATTTGTTCGTCAAGGCCGACAAAGACAAGAGCGGAGTTATTGACTACAAGGAGTTCAAACAAATATGGTGTCACAGACTGTGCACTGACCCAGCAGCGGAACTGGAGAAGAGGAACATACAAGCGCACACGATCAAGGAGAACAGCAAGTTGAATGTCATTGGGCCGTTGGCGAAGAAGCGAAGGCAATTTATCCACTTCCTGAACGCCAATTTGCTGCTCAAGGACATCGAAGTCGAAGACGCCAAAATGCTCGAGGCGTTTGCAACGGTTAGGGAAAAGGTGGAGCAGATTAGGATCGACGCACGAGAGCGACGAGACGAAAGGAAAAGGGCCAAGAAGGCCGAGCAAAGCATTCATTCCAGGGAAGCTGCGAGGGAGGCGGCCTTTAGAAATAAGGAGCAGAGATCGATGCAGCAGCGCGAACAGAGGGAAAGGGCCAAGAAGAGGATTGAGGAAAAGCAGATGCAAGCGAGGTTGAAAGCGGAGCAAGAGCAGGCGAAATTGAGAGAACAAATGTTGATCAGCATGACGAGGAAGGAAAAGGAGGAGTTCAGGTTGAAGGAAATTCGACGGAAAGGGGAAGACAAGTTGATCATGAAAGACAGTAACCTGCGCATAATCCCTCCAGCGTTGTATACCGGGGCCGATGCTGCGGCCAAGTTGGCAAACTTGGTATTTTTGGACATGAGCGGTAATAAATTGGTGGAATTGCCGGAAAGCAATTTTCTCTTCAATTTGAACACGCTAAGAAGCTTCAACTTGAGCCACAACAGGATAATGTACATCCCTGCAGAGGTGGCAAACTGCGGGAACCTGGAGGTGCTTTTGATTGACAACAATGATCTGAGGGAGTTCCCGGAGCAAATGGAATTTCTGATTAATCTCGTTCACGTCGATGCCAGCCGCAACAAGCTTGAGTACATTCCTCAGCAGATCGAAAATTGCTACCCGATGAAATATTTGATCTTACACAGCAATCGTATTAAGGAATTAAGTCCCAGTATAGGGGAATTGGCCCAACTGGAACTGTGCAACTTGTCCAGCAATCAATTGCGTGAGATCCCCGAGGAGTTCAGTAACTTAACGTCGCTGACGAAACTGGACATCAGCAATAACGCGATTACCCACTTGCCCGACGATATCGGTAGCCTTTTCAAGTGCGAGGTTTTCGACATGTGCGTGAACCAGGTTCAGGTCTTACCGCACAGCTTCCGCCACATGGCGAACCTGAGCATCATGCGCGCCAACGACAACTCGCTACAGGAGATTCCAGACTGCGTTGGGGGATGGGTGAGCCTGATGGATTTGCAAATGCGCAACAATAAGATCAGGAGAATCAGCCCCGAGATCGGTCAGATGCTGAGCCTGCAATCTCTGGATCTGACAATCAATGCGATTGAGGCGTTGCCAGCTGAGTTCGGGATGCTCACGTGTCTACAGGACCTTAACCTCAGAACAAACAAGCTTCAGGAGCTACCCCCAGAAATTGGGGCGCTGGTGTCGTTGCAGATGATTGACTTGAGCTACAATAATTTGAACACTGAGCTACCGGCCGAATTTGGGCTGTTGAGAGCGCTTCGTAGTGTAGATCTGAGTCACAATAGTATAATCGGCCTACCGATGAGCTTTGGGGCCCTTATAAATTTGGAGGAGCTGAATTTGAGTCACAATAAACTGCCAGCGGTACCCAGGAGCATGACTCACCTGAAGCAATTGCTGAGGCTCAATGTGGCCGGAAATCAGATCAGTAATTTCCCGATGCACATCTGCGACTTGGGGTATTTGAAAGAGCTGGATCTTGCCAGTAATACGCTGCAGTATTTGCCGAGGGAGATCAACAAGTTCACCAGCTTGGATAAACTAGATCTTCACCACAATTTGCTCAAGGCACTGCCGCTGGAATTCAGCGAGTTAATCGAGACAGTCCCAGAGATGGACGTGAGACAGAATCCATTTCCCTTGCTGCCGAACAAGTGGAACTACAGGTGGACTGAGAAGGAACAATACGAGAACCCCGTCGGATATAGCAACGCCGAAGTCTTCGAGTTCGTCAAGGACGAGGCTATCTTCTTCGACCACGCGGACGCCGAGTGGGAGGCGACCGGGGCCCTGCACTTTGAGAACAGGCTATCTTTCGAGGAGTTCGTATGGGGCTTCGAGGAGTGCGGGGCAGTCGGGGTGGCAAAGAGGATGGGAAAGGTACCCGTTTATGACGAGGATGGGCAGTATATTCTAAGATACGAGGAGAGGTGGCACGAGCGTTTCATCGAGCATTTGAAGAGGTTTTACTTCGACAGCAAGCTTCACGGTGTGGCGCCGAGGTATTACGAGCTGGATTCCACTGAGATTGCCGAGAGAGAGAGAATTGTAGCTGCCGGGAAGTCGAAGAGGAAGCAGGCCGCGGACAAGGTCCGGCAGGAGGCAAAAGAAAAGGAGAGGAGAATGGAGGAGGCCTACGGCGGAGATCTCAAGCTGAAAATCAGGAGGGCTGAGGGCCACGCGATCGAACGGGAGAAGAGGAAGGGACACGTCTCCGGCTGCAGCGTCGGTACCTTGATACAGGAGGTGGACAGGAGAGTACAATTGCAGGAGCAGACGGCCAGGAACATCCAGAAAAAGAGGGACTTGGACGCCAGAGCGGAAATGAAGCGCCTCCAGGAATACGTGCGGGAATCTCAGAGGGGAGATAAAGAGGGTGGAAGAGGCGGGGGAGCGGGCGGTGGTGGCAGTACTGCTATCGCCGCCGCCGCCGTTGCCACCAATGAGAAGAAGAGGACTATGCCTGTTGAGATTGTGCCCTGCTGGAAAAGCAAGCCCCTCAACAATGAGAGCTTGCCAGATAGGAGGAAGGGAGCTCTGCCCTTCAAAGCCAAGTTCAGTCAGACCGAGAGGAACTACGACCCGACAACTGAAAAGGTGGGTAAAAGCCATCAGGACATGTTGGCCTTGGCTAAACTGGTATGATGATGATGACGATGTTGACGATATGGCGATGATTGTGAAAAAATAAGTTGTTAAATTAAGTGACTTGAATTTGCGCGAAAAACAATGCATACAATGTTAGGTACGTCCAACAAAATCCCTCGTGTGTTTATATCATTATCGTTTTCAGTGTGTTATTTTTTTTGTTCTTCAATTTTGTGTTGGTTCCAGTTCAATGTGAGCCTTTTTCTCCGCCCATCTTGACTTGACATGTGACATCCAGATATTTCCTTCCCTTCCTCTTGTTTATCCGATCTGGCATCCAATACCCCACTTCATACTACTGAGGTTGCTGGCGGCGAGCTGAACACTGGGAGTGGCGGTGACCTTATTGGATAATTCTCTGACAAGGCAAGCGCGGACGAGTCCATCAGAGGAGAACTTTCCCTTGGCGGTTCCGAATCCGGAGGCCATGGAGGCCCCAAGCCAGAAGGATCCCAGGGGGGCGGACGCGGAGTGGGAGCTGCTCGTGGCGATCTTCAGGTCGCTGTTCACGGCGTAGTGAAGGCTGAGGTTGGCGGTGCTCAACTTGTCGGAGGTCTGGAGGGCGGCGAAGACGGGGCCCTGGCTGTAGGAGGCCCCCACATCGTAGCCGGTCAAGGCGTTGGTCTTAAAGGAGTATCCGGCCTTGCCGCCGACGCAGATGCCGCCGCCGACCTTGGCACAGCCGCTGGCGTTCATCTTGGTGAGCTTGATGACGTCCATCTCTCCTGTGAGGTGGAGGCCGCCCTTGGTGTATTCCACACCAAGGTCTCCAGCATCCTTATCAAGGTTTCCCTTGAAGGTGAATTTCAGGCCATTGGCCACGCCAGTGAGGGAGGTCTCGACCTTGTGGCCACCGGCCTCGAGGAGCTGTTTTGGGTTGGGTTAGTTGGTTGTAGGGTTGGTTGAGTGAGGGTTGGTTGAGTGAGGGTTGGTTGAGTGAAGAGAGGGAAGCGATTGACGATTAAGGGTTGCGATCAAGATTTATGCAAGGCAAGGCAAGTACCATGTGCCATGTGATGCATTGCGTTGTGGTTGTGTTTCATTTTCATTGCGTTGTGGAGTGTGTTAGAGTTGTAACAGTGACACATCAGGCCCATCCGTCTACATCTACCAGCATTAATTCCGTCTCCCCTCTCGCCCACTCCCACTCCCCTTCACCCTCACCTGGAACTTGTCAACGGCGAACCCGCTGGGCCCGGCGAACTTGGCGGAGAGCTTGCTGGTAAGAGCCCCCCCCTCAGCGCGGGTGGTCTCAGATGTAACACCGACGGACCCAGCCTTCGTCTTGATCTTGCACGACACCTTGGAGGTATAGTCCTCGTTCAAAAGGTCTGCGAAAATGAGGGCGTGGGGGAAGATTCAGGGTTAGAAAGGGCAAACACGGGGAAGGTTAGGGAGATGGTGAGATTTGACCAGCTGACCGCGTGCGCAATTGTGGACGGGTCAGACACCCTCATCATAGTCTCACGGGCGGGTATCGGAGAAACGATGGACGAATGGGGAGGGTTTTACGAAATGGACCCTCCCAGAGCACACAAGGCCCCCGCGAAACCATGGGACACAAAAAGGAACGACTAGCTCCGATCTGGTCGTGTGAGGGACAAGGGAATATATTACACGCCGGAGAGGGGACTCACCCTTGGCAACCTTGTCGAGATCGGCAAATGCAGGCATATTTAGTTAATTTGAGTGTTTTGATTGGAGAGTTCTGCCTCTCGTAAAAGCAATTCAATTCAGAGATTTGATATAGACACTTACCGACGATATTCAATATAAACCACACCCAGACACACCCCTATATTCACAGAAGGAGAAAAAATATAACATGAGTTTCAGAAGCGAGCACCCACTCGTAAGTAGGGAGAATTCTCGCGGGGGGGTCGGGGTTGATTTGAAAATTGTTCCGGGGTGCAGGAGGGGGTGCAGTGAAGTGTTTGGGGGGCGGGGGGCGGGACTTGGGACTCAAGAAGTGCCGAAATCCCGCCTGATGGGCAGGAGGGTGGTGTCACCCTGAAGTGGTCCTCGGTTTGCCCACCCTTGTTCAAGACACAAAAAGCTCCAAGAACAAGACTATCTTTCTTTCATTCCTCCAACTAACTCTTTCACGCTCTCTCTCTTTCACGCTCTCTCTCTTTCCGTCCGACATCCTCTGTCTTTCCCCTATTGCTTGGCTTTTCCTTGTCTCACTTTCTTCAACCTCACACCTGGAATGGAATGTTTTACCTCAAAACAAAACAACCTCTTTCAAACCTCTTTCACAAACCTCTTTCACAAACCTCTTTCAAACCTCTTTCAAACCTCTTTCTTTTCCTTTCTTTTCTTCCCCCCCTCCCCACTCACAAAAACCCAAAACCCCAGGAAAAACGGCAATCCGAATCCCAAAGAATCCGCGCAAAGTACCCCGACCGCGTCCCCGTAATCTGCGAGAAGGCGGACCGCTCCGACATCCCCGACATCGACAAGAAAAAGTACCTCGTGCCCTCGGACCTCACCGTCGGGCAGTTCCAGTACGTCATCCGGAAGAGGATCAAGCTCGCGCCGGAGAAGGCGCTGTTCATCTTTGTGGCCAATTCCATCCCCCCGACGGCCAGTCTGATGAGCACGGTTTATGATGAGCAGAAGGACGATGATGGGTTTCTTTATGTTCAGTATTCAGGGGAGTCAACGTTTGGGTAGATTCTAGAGTTTGGTTCCGGGACTGAATAATATTTCTCCAAGGACTGTGTTGGGACTGTGTTGAAATTGTGTTGTTGGACACGCACAACTATCACAAAACAAAGTGGAAGTGGTGAAAGAGGCTGCTAGTGCACTAACCGAAAAAGAAAAAGGAGGGAAAAAGCAAAAATTGACTGAATAATATAATAAGCCTTGGACCCTTGAAATTTGCTAAAAAAAATTGTTTATCCCCCAGCAAGGCTTACAGATAAGTGCGTGCCTTTGACTACGTGCCCTCCCTGCCATACTCCGGCAGTATTTTCGTGTCGAACGCCTTCCGCATGTCCTCCCCCGTCCACCCGTCCCCCATATCTTCCGTAAAGTCCCCCGGCACCTCGCAGCTCACCACATCACCGGGCTGCATGTGCTTCGCGGCGAACAGCTCGTCCGCGATCCACCAGTCCCCCGACGCGGATACGTGCACGTACCGGGGCGGTGGGAGGGGTGGTGGTGGTGTGGGCGGGGAACTACGAGTCGACGAGGACAGGAGGCGGATGATTCCTGAGAGAACAGGGCGAGGTTGTCCAATCGAACAACGGATAACCTTTGTATATGCGCCATGAAAGGGCTCGAAGCTCTTTGATGAGGAGGACGGGAGACGACCGCGGACAAAAAGGGGTCCGATCGAACGGATTACCTTTGATGATGAAGCGCATAGCATCGTTACCTCGCCATGAAACTGCTCGAAGAAAGTAAATGAGGAATAAATAAATGGGAACAAAAAAAATGAAAAAAAGAGAGTCTTCTCTTCAGAAAGAACCAACACCCCGGGGGTAAATAATAATTCGAACCACGTTACGGATACATAATCTATCTTGTCTTGTTCGCCTGGGTTGAAATGAAATAAACCCGCCTCTCCTCCCCTCCTCCCTCTCCTAAAAAAAAAGAGGCCGTGGAGCTCCCCTCCTCCCCCCCCCCCCCCCCCCCCCCCCCCTTCACCCCCCCCCCCCCCACCCACCCCCCCCCCCCCCCCCCCCCCCCCCCCCCCCCCCCCC
>ERZ651776.4401-NODE-4401-length-13023-cov-3.679438_pt1 | contig 13023 bp, 20 predicted proteins | sample MGYA00514761_ERZ651776 | MGnify/ENA metagenome assembly ERZ651776 | reverse complement strand
CTTAGTTCGGCAGACGTTGATACAATACTATCAGTTATTAACGTATTACCATTAAATGAACTTGCACTTCCGGCAGGTGTTGTAATACCACTTAAGGTTGTTACAATTGCAGGTGTTGTAATTCCCCCAGAATTTATTCTTGTTTCTTTATGAAGAATTGTTCCATCGTTTCTAATCTCAACAGATGCAGGGTTTCCACTCGCTGGGAATGTGTCGTGGGGGAGATTATAAACGGAAAGGTTTGATGATCCACCAATAAGTATGGGAGCGGTCAATTTGCCAGTTGCGTCAATTGTTGCATTTCTCTGTGTGATATTATTATCAGTTCCAGTAGCCCCAGTAAATACAGCAATATTATTAGTAGTAAAAGGCGGGCCTCCTGTAGCTAATACAGCATTATCATCGAAATATTTTTTTGTAACTGCATCTTGATCAGCCGTCGGGTCAAGAACATTTACGATTTTCTTACTACTCATTGATAATTCATCATTGCAAACAATTTGGCCTCTTGGTGCACCGGCTGTAGATTGAAGAGTTAAATTATTAGTACCGTTTAAACCTCCGATTATTAATTGCCCACCGGTTTTACCTTTTGCTAAGACTCTTGTTCCTTGATAAGATGAGAATGTTAACCCAGTTGTATCGAGAACAATAGGATCCGGGGTTGTTAAAACATATGAATTTCCTCCTTGATTTATTCCGTCTATGACCTCAGTATATAATCCGTTGGTAACTAATTCGTTATCATCAGCATCGTCTGACCTTACAAGAGGGGTGGTTCCATCGATTCCAAAAATATAAATACCATTCTCTTCAGATAGAGTTTGGTCTTTTAACAGAATTCTATCTCCTGTAACAAGAGTTACCCCGTCAAGAGTTGTTCCCGGAGTAGCGATTGTAATATCACTTCCTATTGAGGCAACTCGTACTGGCGCTCTTACATCAAGACCGTTGATTAAACCATCGACATAATCTTTTCTCGTGGGATGATCATCTGCTGTGGGGATAACAAGGCCTGTAATTGTTACAGATCCTGCTGTCGGGCCGGATCCCGGGCCAATTGTAATATTACCTCCATTCACAGTTCCATCTCCTCCGGTTAGTTGGATACCCCCTCCATTGAGACCATCCCCTCCAGTTAGTTCGATCGATCCACCATCCCCAATTGGGGCAGAAGTTCCAGCCCCACCGTTTCCTGCAGTAACAGTTACGTCTCCGCCGTTTCCACCTCCAGCGCCATCCGCACCTGAACCTCCACCTGCAACAGCGAAACCTCCTGTTCCTCCAATTCCTCCATCAAAGTGATCTCCTCCTTTCCCACCAGAAATAGCTGAAAGTCCACCGGTGCCTCCCGGATCTCCGCCGGAAACGGTTCCATTTCCTCCATCCCCTCCTCTATCGTCTATTATTCCACCGTTTCCACCGCCGCCTCCCATTTGGGCGCCGTCTGTATCAAGACCTCCGTCTCCTCCTTTCCCTCCAGTTGTTGATACACCACCTCCTGCACCTCCGCTTCCACCTCCATTAGGTCCGTCTCCACCGTCTCCGCCAGCACCTCCATTTAGTTTACTATCTCCACCTTTTCCACCATCACCGCCGTCATCTACAAGACCTGAAGAGTTACCACCCGACCCACCTTCACCCCCGGTTTCAACTGTGTCTCCGCCAGCCCCTCCTGAACCTCCAGCGATATCATCGGCTCCATCTCCTCCTTTTCCTCCGTCAACAGTTGCTGAACCGCCATCTCCTCCATCTCCACCTGGTGTTGTGGCTCCATCTCCTCCACTCCCGGCAAAAGCTCCACCGTCAACTCCGTCACCGGAAGTTGTTGAAACAGCTCCACTTGCAGCTCCTTCTTCTGTAAAAGTTCCTGTGACAGTAAGTTCAACAGCTGATACTTTATTAGCCTTCAATTCATTGGTAATAATTAAACCTGTTCTTATAGTCTTGTCAAGAGTGGCCATTTAATTATTAACATATATTATTTAATTAAATAATATATGATTCTTTTGAATCAAAAGGTTTCCCATTTATTTATTTCTTTCTTAATCTTTCAATACTTTCCCATAAACCTCTCGGATCAGAAAATCCTTTTTTTCTAAGAAGATCAATGGTATCCTTTCTCATATCTGTCTTTTTCTTTCTAGAAACAGGGTCCTTTGGGGCTATTGATTTTTTAGTTATAGTTCCAACCTTTTCTTTATTTGATGCTTCCATAAATTTATATAATTGTAATTCATAATTTCTTTTTTGTTCTCTTAAAGTTTTTATACCTTCTGTTCTTCTAGCTATTTCATTCTTGATACCTTCAATCTTTCTAATATATATATCGCCTTCCATTGTTATATTTATTTTTTTACTTTAAGAATCTAAATTAAAATTAATAATAGTAAATGACGATTATTAAAAACGAAACAAAGGAAATACAAAATATTTCTCTAAGTCTTTCTACCGGGAAAGGGGCTGAAGTTTTTTCTTTACAACCAAATGAAAAGAAAACAGTAAACAGGAAAGAAGGTAAAACATTTCTATTAAAAATAGATGGAGGATTCGAAGGTTATATAGCAGATGAACCTATATCAATTCTTTCAAAAGATAAAATAATTAATACAGATGGTTTAATTCCTTCAATAGTTAAAAAGACTAAATTAAATTCATGGATGATTATTATTGTAATTATTATATTACTTTTTAGTCTAAAACTTTTTAGAGGATAAATTAGAGTTTAACTCTAATTTAATTCATTGTTTATCATTAAGTCGAAAAAGTTTTCATATCTTCAACATTATAGCATCTGCAAGGAATAATAAAACACCCGTTGCAAGTAAAAAACGAATTGTTATACTCCTCGATTCCTTTCACATAAGATTCAGTTGCATCATCCAATTGTTGAAGCTCGCGTTGATCTCTTTCAATACTACGTCGCAATTTCTTTTGCTCAATAGAGATAATATTGTGAGCAATACGCGATGCTTTGACCCAAAGTTTTAGTCTAATAGCTCGTTGAAGACTGGTATTAAGTTGGTGACATCCTCTATACTCGGCAAGGTCAATAACAGCTTTCTGGCCTTGCGTGGGCTCGTGAGATTGCTTCTTCGAAGACATTTTGGAGAATAGGTTGAAATTTAAGAATTACGTTTTATAATTTCATTTTTTTCACAAACGAGCGCGGAATTTGTGATCTACCATCTTTCAGTAGTAATTGTACACATTCTTTATGGTTTCCTATGATAGCGGAATAAAGAGCGGAGCTGTTGAATGTTGATGGGTCAGCACGACCGTCATCTAGTAAAAGTTTTAGACATTCGAAATACCCTCTTTTCGAGGATGTATTTATAAGCTGCAATTCTCGTTCTAATGGATATTCGCGACCATCCTCCAGTAGAAGGCGTATACATTCGCCAAGACTGGGTGTATAGTAATTAGCGATTAAACGGGACATGTTCATTTGTATCTCTCCCTTTGTTGTCAGTAGTAATTTTAATATATGCACATGACCGTATTTGATTGCTGCTCGAATCGCCCGATCACGGGCTTCAAACGACTCGGTATTATCAAATACAGTATTGTCAATCAAATATTGTATCATTTCCCCATCCCCTTTCTTCGCAGATAAAAACAATGCTAAATCTCTATATTCCTCGTTCATCATCAGTATAGATATCTTTGATTCATGATCAGTTTCTGATATCCAAGCGGAAGTAAACTCGTCCGGGGTCATGGTCACTAGTCGGTAACGGCTGTTGTTGGTTGGTAAAAGTTATTCTTCCGTTTTCTGAAAATATGGATTTAAATTTTCCGCTAAAGATTAGTTCAAACTAATCTTTTTTCTTTTCCGTTGGACTCTCGTCCTTTTTTTTTCTACACTCCCAGTTTAATTATCACTCAAAGGGATCATCGAAATTAAATTCATCAACAGTTATGATATGCTTTGTATATTCAATGGAGTTGGCTTCTGTGCATAAACTCATCAACATGGCGTTTTCCGCAGATCTACACTCCTCGCAGTAATATTGTGTGGGCGCAGTGCACGTATCGGTCCCACATCCTTTGAAGTCCCGAATAGCCGATGGGGTCCGGTCGTACTTGGCGAAGAAAAACGGGTCATTGATGCTCGCTTTTCCCTTTGAGACGCGAGCATATGTCGCCCCGCATGCAAACGTCATGTAACACATGCTGCCACGGCGCAAATAACGCTCGCAGTTCTTTCTTTGCTCCAATGAACCACCGTGGGCCTCGTAGAGGATGTCAAGTTTGCAATCGGCGGTAGTCATAGTTGGTAACGACTATTGTTGGTTGTAAAAGTTATTCTTCCGTTTTTTGGATTTCAATTTTCCGCTAAAGATTAGTTTCAACTAATCTTTTTCTTTTCTTTTCCGTTGGACTCTCGTCCTTTTTTTTCTACACTCCCAGTTTAATTATTATTTACTCCTCCTCGTCGTCTGAGAACGGGTTCGCGACAGTCTCCGCAGTCATCTCCCCGTCATCCTCGATCACGACAGTCTCAGCGGTAGCCTCATCGTCGTCCTCAACCTCGACGTTCTCCTCCTTGTCCTCGTCTTCGGTAATGTTGAACTTCTTGATGAGCTCGGCAAGGTTGGGGTCATCCTTATTGTAAGCAATCTTGAGAGTCACAGACTTGCCATTGTCGAGCTTCCCGACAGTCTTGGAAAAGGTGTACTTCTTCTTCATATTGTCAGAGTCGGTGTGGACGCGCTTGGTAGAGATGTTGTAAAACAGCTCGGAGCTATTGGGGTTCTTGGCAAGCGCGGCCGTGGCCTTCTCAAAGACGTTGGTCTCGTCATCAGACGCCTTGCCCTTGGCCTTCTTGGAAACCTTCTTCTCCTCCTCAAAGACAAGCTCCTTGCAAGAGTCGAAAAGGTTGGTAACCTCATCAAGCTTCTCAGAGCCGCGAGTCCCGCAGACGATGTACTTCTCGTTGACAGTGTAGTACACAAGATCCACGTCCTTCTTCTGGGCGCGGGTAACTGCGACCTTGGTGGAAGACACAAGCCGGTTGGTGTTGATGTTGTAAGACTTGTTTTCCTTTCCATCGAGCTTCTTGAGGATCGTCTCGGCGGAAAGCTCCTTGTCGTCAGACGACTTGCGACGGGTTCCCTTGACGACCTCAACTTCAGAGTCCGAGTCAACTCCAGCCTTTTGGAGAGACGAGAGCATAGCCTTGGCAAACTCCTCACAGATACGCTTCGAAAAGACGTCCTGTGCGAGCGCAAGCTTGGTGATAAGTTCGATGGTGATGGCGGTCGACATGATGATGTTTTGTTTAGTTGGTTGGTTGTGATTTTGTGATTTTTGGAAAATTAATTTTCAATTTTCCGATCCTGGAAAATAGAATTCTGATTATTTTGCGAATTCTTCAATCATAACTCTTCTATGAATCTCCATTAATATTGAACACCTCTGTGGAGAATCCGATAGATGATCCAAAGCTTTTTCAAGTGTGAACCAGTTCACATGTTCAGCTTCTTCTGAAACAGCAAACTTCCTAATTCTTGAATGAACTAATTCCATATACTTTACTTTATAAGGCTTATCCGACTTTGCAACAAAATATTTTGTTGCATAAAACTTATTGTTTGTTCCTTGAAAAGATTCAGAGAACCACACATCCGGTATAATATCAATTCTCTCATTTGTAAACCTTGTTTCTTCTCTAAATTCTCTGATCGCAGCTGCGATATCTGATTCGTCTTCAAAGTTCTTTTTTCCTTTAGGGAATCCCCATGAAGTTGATTTAATAGGAGTATTAATAGTATCAATAATTCCCGGTAATATTTCTTGTACACTATCAAACTTTCTCCTTGCTCTAGAGTATCCATCTCTAAATATCCTACAATTAGGAGTAGTCCATAAATCATTCCATAATTCATCAAATGTAAATGTTTTTAGCCTTAGTAGTTCTTGAGGAGTCATTGTTATAAGAAGAGATCTTAGATTGCCTTCAAGAGACCAAGCTCCTCTCATAAAATCCATATATCCAAACGTGTCTCGTCGTTGATAGAGTAAATATAAAGGTTTTCGTTCTCCGTTTTCACCTTTTACAATTGTAAACAAAATCACCCCGTAGCTTTTTATCTGATTGAAGACACTCATTACTAATTTAAGAATATCTTTTTAATACATAAGGCAATGGACATTATAGGAATAACTTATGATTACTTACCGATGATGAGAGAATCTTGTCGCAAACTTTTATATGTAACATGCGCGACCTCTAGTCACCCTTCTGATTTTCTTATCAACCCGGGCACAAGAGTTTATCTTAAAATAGATGTATCATATCCTGATAATCAAAAGGTTTTAATGCTTACAGATTCATACTACAATGTTGTTGAAGTTTTAGGAAGTAGAGTAGTTTTAGAATCTCCTATTTTAATCAAATCAAAAGAATCTTGGGGATATAAAATATCTGGGTCTCTTTTGATTAAAAATTAAATTAATTCTTTAAATCAGTTTAATGTTTATTTATTTTTTTATCTTTTTTTCCTATTGAAAAAGATTAATGGGCAAGCGTTATAACAAATCGATTGTGTATGCTATTATTTGTTTAGTTATTCTTGCGTTAATATATTATTCTGGAATACTTTCTTCAACGAAAGAGCAAATTCAAGAACCTGAACATGAAGAACCTGAGAGGGAATATGTTGAACATGAAGAAATTCATGATGAATTAGAATTATTGTAAATTTATATTAAAATAATTAATATAAATTAAAATTGAATAATCTTGTCTTAAAGAGAATTAAACCTATAACAAGGTCAAACATGCCGCCGAAATCAACCAAACAACCCACTACTAAATCCGCTGCTAAGCCAGCTAAGACCACTACTAAAGTCGCCAAGCCTGCTAAAGTTACAGCTCCTAAACCTGCCAAGGTTGTAAAGGACACTGAGCCCAAGGTAAAGAAGCCCCGTGTTCCGGTAACACGTGACACAGTTCTATCCTCATTCGGGGATCTTGTGGCTGTACTCGACGCCGAGATCGAGGTTCGTTCAAAGTCTCGTGAGCATGGTTCACGATTCCTCAAGACTGTCCGTCGTCAACTTCTAGCTCTTGAGAAGCGTACTGATTCTCTTCTCAAGCGTTCTCTCAAGAAGCCTCGTGCTAGTCACAATGGCGGTTTCAAGGTAACTTATCCTATTTCCGCCGATCTTTCCAAGTTCCTCAAGGTTAAGGCCGATGAGAAGATGAACCGCCAGGACGTAACTCGTGCTATCTGTGTTTATTCCAAGCTTCGCGAAGGAGAATCTCGTGTCGAAATGCTTCGCTGGGCTCACCTCAATCCCCGAGGTAAGCGCGATCTTCAGAATGAGAGCAATAAAAAGGCTCTTCTTCCGGACAAGACTCTTTCGGATCTACTAAACTACGAGCAATACAAGCAAGATGTCGCTGATGGAAAGGTAGAGCAAGTAGTAAAGGACAAGGAGGGTAACAAGACTACAAAGGTTGTTACCGATGATGCTCTGTATTATTACGTTGTCCAGAAGCTAGTTCAGCCTCATTTTCTCTAAATAAATTAATAAAAAGGAATCCTTTTTATTTATCAAATAGTCCATAAACTCAATAAAGTCATTTCTTGCTTGTTGATACTCAGAGACTTCATCGGCTTCATATTCTAAAGAATGTAATCTCTTCTTGGTTAACCATTCCTTCATTTTATTAATTTCTTGAACTGAAATTACATAGTTATTATGAGGGTTCTTTCCATATTCTATAGCTAATTTCACATCTCTTTCTTCCAAGCAAAATACTAGATCATTTCTTTGAAATAGAAAGTAAATATCCGCAATATCTTTTACTGTTGACATGGTTGCAATAGTAGTTTCATTGTGACATTGACTATTTCTTTTTAACTTACTGATATAATCATCCTTTAAAACTTTACATAAAACACCATAATCCATAGAATTTAAATATTCTTTTGAAACTTTACATAAAACACCATAATCCATAGAATTTAAATATTCTTTTAATGCCTCCTCATTTTCTATTGATGGTTCTTCACAATATTTGAACCATTTCGGGTAATTGTCCACTTCCTCCATTATTAATATTTGATAAATATTAATTAAAAAATTACTCTATCTTTGTCAATACCAATGTTTTTCACAGTAGTCTCTGTATAAACCGCTGTGTTAATTATTTCAAATGTCCAATATTTATCAGGTCTAATCTTTGGTGAATAATAAGGTCCCCCGTAAATAAATTTACAAGTATGATAAAAGTATTCGTATTTAGGATCATCTTTATATAAAGTACATGGAATATCAAATTCGAGAAATGTTTTAAATTCACTTCTTGATTTACACATTATAGGATTAACTCCCTCAGCTGTTATATCCGAAAATAGTAATTTCTGTAGAATAAGAAATTTATAAAAACTCCTAAGACAATCATCTTCGTTTTCTCCAAAAATAGTTTCACAGTGAACGTTGTCATTCCCGTATAAAATATTAATAATCCACATTGTTAAATAGGTTAATTATCATTATGATAATTAATTTTCAAAATTCAATTTTAACAATATCTCCATCTAGCATTCTCTGAGCCAGTTACAGCCGTGGAGCATTTCCCTGAATAAGATTTATCGGAAATATAACACCATGGTTTTGTCTGTGAAGCACCCTCCCAAACTCTGCATCTATCAGCCGGTTCTTTACCCTTTCCTTTGTAAACCCATGAATCGAAATCACCGCATTCACAACCTTCAGGCTCCTCGATTTCATCTCCGGGAGTTGTAACCGGTTTCTTTTCTTTCAAAACCCACCAAACCGTAAACCCTGTTGATATCATTCCGAATACAAGAATACCTATTCCAACCAGTCTGGTACTTTCCATAAAAGCCATAGCGATTCCTAATAAAATCAAAACCGATGAAACCCCGATGAGAATATAATCTATTAAATCCATGTTACTTATTAGAAAAGAAAATACAATCACAAAAATGTAATTAAATATCTATTATATAATTTATAATGGACAAGAAAGGAAAAAAATTTATCGGACCGCCAACATGGACTCTGATTCATAGTTTAGCTGCTAGTTATGACCCTTCTCAAAGTTCTGCTTTTAAAAGTTTTATGATTTCATTAGTTACGTTATTCCCATGCGAGGTTTGTCGTAAGAATTTAAAAGATAAATTAACCAGTAAAATTCCTCTTGATAATTATCTAGGATCAAAAGAAGATTTATTTTTATGGACGTATATCATCCATGATATGGTTAATCAGCATATAAACGAATATCATCCTGAAAAAACTCCCAAAGTTTCTCCTCCGTACATTGAAATTAGAGATTTTTATTTTGATAAAATAGGAGATGAATGTAAAGAATGTAAAATTTAAATAAGTAAAAACTTATTTAAATAACCTTCACACTTGGACCTCGCATTCCACCTCTTTTAGGCGGTGCTCCGTTGGAAGCGGATTCATGTACCTTTCCACCTTGAGCTCCTCCCATAAACATCTGAATCATTCCACCAATATTATTACCGGCCTTTTGAGAAATAATCTTTCCCATCCAGAAAATACCAGCCTGAAGAACAATCGTTCCTAGAATACGAGCTTCAACCGGAATGTTATTACCCCATTGCATATATGATTTTTCTCCAAGTTCAATAAGCATTCGTTCGTATTTAGCCATTTGTGATAATTGCATTTTTGTAAACCCTGTAAGGTCGATTCCTAAATACTGAGTTCCTAAATACTCTGTGGCCAAGAAACCTCCGATTAAATACATCTTATATGATTGAACACTTTCATCGAGATATAATTCTTTAACAGTTTGATTATAGGAAACTTTCATAACACCAACATCACTAAACTCTGTGAATTTAGGAATCTCCACTTCCTTATTATCTTTGTATTGCTTTCGAAGGATTTTGAATCGCCATAAATACTCTTGTCTATCCTTTGCTTCTTTCTCTTCTGGAGTGAGATGAGCGTCTTCATCTTCTGTCCCGTATTCATCGTCGTAATCAGCCTCGTCTACAGACCCTCCAATACTAATAGCATCTTCTTCTGGTTTATGTTTGTGAAGTTTTTTCTTTCCAAACCTTGCAACAAGGTCATCGTCTTCATCAGGGGTGTATTTTCCAGTGTTATATACCCTATGTTCCGGTCTCGATGCTAAATGAGCGTAAACTTCTTTAGTATTATAATCGATAATATTTCCATTTGAATTAAAAACGTATTTTCTTTTCAACTGAACAGGTCCATCTGGTTTTGGTATTATTGGCAATCCCTGTTTGAGTTTTGCTTTAACCTCCATAAGATCAAGGTGCAAATTTTCTAATTTAGGGAAATTAATGGGATAATCGATCAGCTTACCATCTCTAGGTATCTTTCTGACTATTAGTTTAACAACCATTACTACATCCTTGATAAATGTTTAAGTCGTAGTTCGTCACGTTTATCATTCACTCGTTCGGAAGATATCTTGAATAAATGCGGATTTGCCGAATACATAACAACTTTCCATTCATCAAGTTCTCGTTTAATAACATCATTTAATTTCTCATTATCTATTTCCTTTTTCTCAGCTCTAAAATAATACATAATTAAGCTAAAGAAATTTTGAATAAACCTAAACATTATTTTAAAGTATATTGTATTTAATAAGATTTGCTTAAAAATATAGAATAAATTAATAGAATGTACACCGATCTTATGGAATGTCATTATTACAAAAATATTGAATTCTTTGCTGGGACCATCTTTGGCCTTACAGCAGGGTATATTTTTGGTTCTTTTTCAAAGGATAATCTTTATACTTTACTTCTTGTAAAACTGAGAAATATCCTTCCTAATGATCCTCTAACAAGAGATTTTTGTGACCTAAAGAATTGTGGTACGGAATTTGCGTGTATGAAAGAAACCTCGGTTCAATCATCAGGATCAGAAACTTCTCATTCCGAACATGAGATAAATCCCCCAACATCTGATTGTGAAGCCTTTGCAGAGATGAATGATATGTTTGATGATATTGCTAAAAACAGGGCTCTTCAATCAAAATCCGTCCTTCTACGAGGTATTGAAGTTGGGGAGGAGCCTATTATTTCAAACACATGCAAAGGGGGCTATTTAACAAACGCAGACCTTGATGAAGTTAAAAACAAAAGAGATAGTTTCAAGAGACTTACAAATAAAGAAGAGATTAATATCATCGGGGAATTCTCGAATATTGAAAATATGCCATATCATGAAGCTTTGAAATTAGTTGGTAACGAAGGGTATGACTTATTTGTTAATTCTGTAGGAGATATTATTAAATCAAGATGGATTTATAATGGATGTACAATCGGGGTTGAAATTATTGACCCTGATTACGATTATATCAATTCGGAACCTTCTAAAAAGGCTAGAATTTCAGAAATCTTGAATGTTGGAGGACTTATGAAATCTTGAAAATAAATTAATGTATTATTAATTTAATATTAATAATTAGAATGTCTTACGAAGTTATCAGAGATAAAAGATGCGCTAAACAAGATTTACACTATATTCACCCCGGGAAATCCTTGACATCAAATCATCATACTGATTACTCAAATATCTTTCCTCCCAAGGCTGAAAGAGATAATACTATTCGTCCTGTAGAAACAGAAGATCTTGGGTTCTTTGATTCATTTGAAAGAGAATTTATAATGAACAATATGAATCAAGCCGATTACGCTCCAGCAATATTTAGTATATTTACTGCTATTATTTTGATTTCTCTTTACAAAATGAATTAAATTAATCATTAAAGTTTTGTTGTACTTATATAAATGTCACAAACTTTAAAATCTGCACACCCCGGCCGAGTTGACACTGGTACTGCCGCAAGACAATATAGCGAAGCGAAGCATCTCAATGGTCACCACACCGCACCTCCGCGTACAGCGCACGATGAATACGGGCGTCCGGTATCTCATCACACTATTAACTGGCTACTCAGCCCTGAAGGCGCCTCTCATTACGGTGTGCGTTCTGTTATCGCTCACGAGAGTAACCACAGGCCGTTTGTAAACGTCGGAGCTTCTGGTATGCGCGGAGGATACGATACTATGGGCGTGGGTCGTAATTTCATGCCTACTAACCTTCATTCTCGCGTTGGAGACGGTGATTACAACCGCGGTCGTTTCCAACGTGTTCACAAGACTTGCAATGGTGCTACTCTCGAAGGAAAACCTAACCGCGGTTCTTGGGAGTCAACTCCGGCAAGTAAATGGGACCGCTCTCATGATGCTGTAACCAATCATCAGTACAGAGGTTAATTTTTCGGTGTTTAAAAAGTATTTGAGAGTTATTAAATGTCGAGTCCGTTTGATGAGAAGATTAAAGAATTGGAAAACTCATTAGGTAAAGCTACAAGTGAAATTCCTTTAGGGAAAGGAGGTATTGAAGCATATAAACAATATATATTCATGTCAATACCAGTTGTGGCTGCATTGTTTCTTTATTATTTTAAATTCGGATGCGTAACAACTGAAGATGATGACGGGCAGAAAAAGATCGATAAAGCTAAATTTGTAAAATGGGTAGCTATTCTAACAGCTGTGATTGCAGGAGGTGGATATTATTATTTTTATATTAGACAGTAAATTAAGTTAATTTACTTTTTACTTTGAGTTACTTAAATTGAATATCAGAATTTTAAAAATAATATCATAACTTATTTTACCATTTTATTAATTCTATCGCAATGACTGAACAGACAATTATCATCGACGGAGAAAGAGTTGAAACTATCGAAAATGGAACTTATATTGCTTTCAGCATTAAAGAATCTCTTCCATACAACATTTTTAATAAACTTGTAAAGTTGGAAAGGCTTAATATTCGTACAGAAATGCCTCTTCCAAAGAAAATCTTTGATAGTCTCGTTAATTTGAAAAGACTTTCTATTTTTTGCAATCATCCTCTTCCAGAAGGAATCTTTGATAAACTTGTAAACTTGGAAGTACTTCATTGTACTAATAATAGTTCCCCGGAGTTGTTTGCAAACGGGGTATTTGATAA
>ERZ651776.4387-NODE-4387-length-13065-cov-7.042270_pt1 | contig 13065 bp, 9 predicted proteins | sample MGYA00514761_ERZ651776 | MGnify/ENA metagenome assembly ERZ651776 | reverse complement strand
ACTATTGGCGCCCAACGTGGCTTAATTTCGCTGTGCTGATGGGAAGCGATGGATTTCACGTGGTATGAACGACAGATGGGAGGTAAATACAAAATAAGGTATATACTTGTTTTACATTTAGTGTTTCAGTCAAAAATAAAATTCTCAGCACTCGCGAGAGAGAATTTCCGCACACACAACAACACACTCGCGCACGCGAAAGAGAAAAAGAAACAGACAGACAGACAACGAAGATCGAAAAAACAAAGAGTTGAGAGAACGATGGAGGCGTCGTCTCGTGCGCTTTCGTTTTCCTCAAAATCGAGGTTTAGTGTGAGTAAAAGCGCGACTGCTCTTACGCAAAGGAGGACGAGGACGACGGGAGAATTGGACGACAATTATTATCATCATCATCGTCATCATCTTCGTCGCGAGAGTAGAAGTCAAAATCGGAGAAACAGCGCGTCGTGTTCTTCTTCTCGTAATAATTCTTACGACGATTCGTGTAGTAGCACTCGTCCTCGGAATCGTCGTCGTCCCCGGGGTCATCGCGGGGAGAATACTACGGAGGAAAAGGAGGAAAAGTACAGAAGGCGAAGGCGGCTGCAGAGTTTTTCGTCCAATTCGTTCTTCGAATCGGCTTCCTCTTCCTCCTCTTCGTCTTCAAATACAAACAATAACGCTCACAACAACAACTCAAACAACAACTCAAATAACAACAACAACTCTAAAGAGAGAGAACTGAGCTCGAGCAGTTTGTGGTGGCGTTGCGCGAAACTGCCGATGTATTCGGTGGCCATAATTCCCGTTTTAGTCGCTGCTTCTTCGGCGAGTTATCTTAACCTGATTGACCCAAAAATTGGCGCGAGCGCGATGAACTTGACGTTACGTTTACTCTTAGGCGCGTGTTCGGTGATCGCGTGGCTGAACATATCGAACGACGCGTGGGATTATCAGACTGGAGTGGATAGTGGGAACAGGAAACCGGAATCGATTGTGAATTTATTAAACGGAGACGTCAAGGCGGCGCACGTGACGAGCGCGTTCTTTTTAATCGCCGGGGTGGTGACTTTGTTGCCGCTTTTTGCAAACGCACCGGCTGTGGCGCCGATGGCGTTGTTGCTGGCGATCGGGTGCGGGTATGCGTATCAAGCGCCGCCTTTGCGGTTGTCCTATAAAGGGTTGGGGGAGCCGTTGTGCTTTACCGCGTTTGGACCTTTGGCGACGAGCGCGTTTTTCGCGGTGTTTGCGGGCGCAAACTTGCCGAGTTTTTTGAACGTGCCTCCGTTGTTATGGGTCAACGCGTGGATGGTTGGCGTGACGACGAGCATGATTCTATTCGCCAGTCATTTGCACCAAAGAGAAGGGGACGAGGTGAGCGGGAAGTTGTCGCCGTGCGTTCGATTCGGCGTGGATTTTTGCGTCAGCTCGATTCAACACGTCGTTTCCGCCTATTACGCCTTGATCGCGACGTTCGTCTCGTGCGGATGGTTACCCTCCGTTGCCGGAGCGATGATTTTTATCACCTACCCATTAGCGAGAGCGATGCAAAACTACGCGTTGGATAACGTGGAAAACGAAAAGATGTTGTTCAAGACGAAATATTTCGCGGTGAGATGGCACGTGGCTCACGGCGTAGCGTTAGCCTTTGGGTTATGGTTGAGCAGAAGATTAGCGGTGCCGTTTTAGAAAAACGAGAAAAAAGTTAGGGAACAGCAGCAGCGAGAAAGAAGTCCGAAAAAGCGCTACTGCTGTGTAATACTACTACCAACATAATAAGTAATAATAATACCGGATGAATCGGAGAGAAAAGCGAAGAGACGCGATGCGCAGCCGCGACGACGAAGAGTATAATGTAATAAAACTATTGTCAAATCATATTTAAGAAATGCTCCCCTCCTCAACGACACGCACCACGCGCGAAGAGAAGAAGAACAGAAGAACAAGAACACCAGAAGAGAGAGCGAAAAATAAATCGCACGCTTTACTAAAATCCACCAAAAGCTCTTCTTTTGACTGAAACGTAAGTGTCTTTTCACCCCACAACTAACGAACTCATATCTCTCTCCTTCTTCCATTCTTTTCTCTCTTAAACTCTCTCTCGCGCAAAGCACTCGATACATCGAAAGAATAAACGAACAAACAGATACACTCTCTAATACTCTCTACCGACGATGGGGTGTTGTTTCTCGTCGACGACCGCGACCGACGACGAAAATGAAAGAAGAAGAAGATCAACGGGGAGAAACGCATCGTCAAATCACAATCGTCAACGAATCACCAACAACGCGCGCCGGGAAATGGACGGACGGTTTCGCCAACATCAACACCGAGGCCATCGGCAAACGATGTCCTCGGAGTACGTTTTCGGGGTGAAGAATCCGTTCGCGAAGTTTATGATGGGAAATGGGTCTCAAGAAGAAGAAGAAGACCAAGAAGACCGAGGAGGAGAGGAGGAGGAGGAAGAGCAGTTGGAGGAGGAAAAGAGCGCTTCGGCGATCCAGAGCGACAACAAAGAAGAAGAAGGAGACGAGATGGAAGAAGGTTCGGAAACTACCTCGAACAAGGACGAACAGGAGGTGAGACTGTTGAAAAAAGGGAGATTAAGCGACGATCGGGAGAGCGGGAATAAAGTGGAATCTTTGTCCGCGTCGTTTATGCGGAGGGGCTTTGGCGTCGGCGCGAGCGGGAGTAGTAATAAAAATAATAATAAAAAAGGCAAACATCGAAGGACGGAATCGGAGCCGCCGCCGAAAGTTACTGGTCACTTTCGTAACAACAACAGTAGCAATAGCAGCGGGAAGGAGCCGCCGAGCGGCGGGCGAACGTCGCGGATGTCCAGGTTGATATCTCCGATTGTTATAAACGATAGTTATAAAGCGTTCGAAGACGACGGAGAAGACGAGCAGCAAGCGCAAATAGAACAGAAGAACGTCGTCCGGCGAAGCGCGACAACTGGTGCGACAATTGCATCCACTTCCACGTCGAGGCACTTTAGAAGTCTTTCCCTCGTACCGGCGGCGAAATTTGAAAGAGACGGGTCGAACAACGGCAAAGAACCGAACGATTTGCGCGCCTCCATCTTCCAAGCGCTCGAAAAGAGTAACAACAATAACAAAGACGATGTGCAACAACACGAAAAAGAAGAAGACCGTCCATCGACACCTTTTGACGACACCAACTGTTGCCCGACCTGTTTCGAGGAGTACCAAGAAGATAACCCGAAAATCACCTTAGCGTGCGCGCACCACTTCCATCTCGCGTGTATCGTCGAATGGAACGAACGAGGTCACAGCGAGTGTCCGACGTGCATGACCGACGTCGGTTTTTACATGGACGACGACGAGTAATAGTTTGAGATATAAAAGGAAGAAACTTCTTCTCCTCTTTATCATCATCTCATCATCAACAACATCATCATTTCAAAAATCGCTTTTGTAATAAATTCTGTATCTAAAAAATACGCGATAATAGATCTCTCTGCTTCACTTTAAAACGCAAACAGTTGCGCGATGACGCTGATGCTCCCCGCATCGTCGACGACGACGACGGCAGTATTTCGAAGCAGCAGCAGCGGGAGAAGAAAGAACCACGGGGCGAAGAGAATGTTGAGGGTTCGCGCGTCGTCGTCGTCGGAGAAAGAGACAAAGAAGCGCGCAAAAGAAGAAGAAGAAGTTCCTCCTTCGGTTTTGGGACCATCGCACGCGACGATCCACTCCTCGAGCGTGGAGAAAGAAACGATTGAAGTCGTCACGGACGATCCTCGCGAGCAGTTGAAACGGTACCAGGAGAAGTATCGGTATTCGATTCGGCACCCGGGCGCGTTTTGGGCCGAACTCGCGTACGAGAACTATAGTTGGGAAAATCGAGACGAGTTTTTCAAACACAACGAACACAACGAACGCGAAAATTTCGACGCGAGGAAAGGCGACGTAAACGTCGAGTTCTTTAAAGGCGCGAAGACGAATTTAGCGTACAACTGTTTGGATCGAAACATCGAGAAAGGTTTAGGAGACGCGCCGGCGATTATTTTTGAGTCCGACGAAGGCTTCGAGCGAGAGAAGCGGTGCGAAACGCTCACGTATTTGGAGTTGAAAGAGAAGAGCGATAAGTTAGCCAATCACTTGATTTACGTGTGCAACGTGAAACCGGGGGATGTGGTTGTGTGTTACTTACCGATGATTCCAGAGGTTGTGGTGACGATGATGGCGTGCGCGAGGATCGGCGCGGTGCATAACGTCGTTTTCGCCGGGTATTCTGCGGAGGCGTTGGCGAAAAGAATCATCGATAGCGAGGCTAAAGTTTTGGTATCGGCGGCGATGTCGTATCGAGGCGGAAAGGCGATTGAGTTGTTTAAGATTGTCGCCGAAGCGGAAAAAATTTGCGAGATACAAGGGCATCGAATCGAGGAAAGAGTGTGTCACTTTAACTTGCCCGGATCGGAGCCGCACACGGATTGGCCAAAGGAAAAAGCGGAGATATTAGCCGCGTACAAACAACGACACGGAGGTAATGAAATGTCACCCGCTTGGACGGACGCGCCGCACGGCATCATGCGTCCATATTATGGTTTATACCTTCTTGAAAGTAGGAAACTGACGCTAACTTATAACTCTCTTCTCTTTTTGCTTTGAAAAATAACAGGTTTTGATTTGGCGTTGGACGAGCAAGAGTCGCGACCTCCGCCGGTGACGATCTGGCGCGACGCGGAAGACCCAGCGTTTATTTTGTATACGAGCGGGTCAACGGGCGCACCCAAAGGTGTCGTTCACGTGATTGGCGGATATATGGTTCACGTCGGGGAGACGATGAAAGAAGCGTTTAACGTAAAAGCTGGCGACGTGACATTTTGCACCGCAGACGTCGGATGGATAACGGGTCACTCGTATCTTGTCTACGGTCCGTTACTGAACGGTTGCACCTCGATTTTATACGAAGGTAAACCAGATTACCCGAACGCGAGTCGATTGTGGGAAATTTGCGACAAATATCGCGCAAAAGTTTTATACACCGCACCAACTGTTATTCGATCTTTGAAGAAACAAGGCGACGAGTGGGTCACGAAAACGAAACGAGATTCTTTGGAGATTTTAGGAACGGTTGGAGAACCTATCGGCGAATCCGCGTGGACGTGGTTCCACGACGTCGTCGGCGAGGGAAAGTTGCCAATAGTTGATACGTGGTGGCAAACCGAAACCGGCGGACACGTCATCTTATCTTTACCGAACGTCGGCGAACAGAAACCGGGGAGATGCGGATTACCTTTCTACGGATGCATTCCTGCGATTCTCGACCCGCAAACCGGGAAAGAATTAGATGGACCAAACGTGGAAGGTCTGCTCGCGTTGAAACCTCCCGCGTTACCTGGGATGTTTCGCGACATTTACAAAAATCACGAACGATACGTCAAGTCGTATTTTCAAGAGATTGACGGGTACTACGTCTCCGGCGATGGCGCGAGAAGAGACGAAGATGGGCAATACTACATCACCGGGCGAGTCGACGATGTAATCAACTGCTCTGGTCACAGAATTGGCACGGCTGAAGTCGAAAACGCGCTCGCTCGGAACGTGTTTGTAACCGAAGCCGCGGTCGTAGGCATCCCGTCTGAGATTAAAGGCCAAGAGTTGTTCGCGTTTTGCTCGCTGAGAGAAGATATTCAATTTTTGAAAGAGAAAGCGGAATTGAAATCATCCAAGTATACCCCGGAGCAGTTGATTGTAAGAGATCTCATGGACACATGCGCGAAGGAAATCGGTTCGTTTGCAAAACCAACCGGTGGGATTTTGCTTCTCCAGCCAGGCACTGGAATTCCCAAGACGCGCTCGGGAAAGCTCGTTCGAAGAGTTTTACGCAAGATTGCCAAAGGTGATTTGACGGGTGACTTTGGAGATTTAAGCGCGGTGGCGAATCCAGAATCGATTCAATGCATCATCCAAGCGAAGAAAAAAGCGAACGAAGCGGAAAACTAGAGAGAGAGAGAGAGAGAGAAATGAAGCGCAATGCGCGATACATACACAACCAAACATCATCAATTTTTTACTACCTATTTTGTGCTGTTCATCATTTTACTTACTGCTCGCATATCTTTGTAGAATGCGAACCGCCGCTTCGTCTACGCGACGCGAAATTTCTTCCTTCGACGAGAACATCAACGCCGCGCACAACGCGGTCTGGGAAAGTTTCGTCGTCAACCCGTCGTAAAAAGCAAAAAAGCCGCCTTCGTTGGTGTATAAATCTTTCACGCAGTCTACGATACCGTCGTACTCTTTACTATTATTTCCGTTCTTACCATCTGCTTTGATGCTGTTCTTCTTCGTCGTTCCTACAACGCCTCTTCTTCCAACCTGTAACCTTGACTTAATCACCAACATCGGGTACGTCGCTAACGTGGCTCCAATTTTTGCCGTCGCTCCTAAAAAGAACGCGTCCAAAGCGCTAATGGCGTTGGTACTACTATTTCTACTATTACTATTACCGCGTTGTTTCTGCCTCAAAGTCTCGTAGATTGCAAACTGTAACGCCGGATTAGTGACCATAATCAACGACGCGGATAAGCCTCCGTAAAATCCGGCGACGCCGGAAGTATCGTACACTTCCTTCGCCACGGTCCAAAATCCAAGCGCTTTCGCCTCGTCTCGCCTCTCGCGGCGCGTCGCATCGACACTACTCGAAACTCCACCCTTCTTCTTTTTCACAGCCGACCACTTGTGTGCCTCCTCCTCTTCGCTCTCACTCTCGTCGTCCTTCTCCTCACCGATGCTCCGTCCTCGACTGGACGACGTCTTCGACACGACTTGCATCTTCGCCACCACCGTCCATATCGGCAGCGTCAACCCGACGTTCACGCACCCGGCTAAACTCGCCGTGAGTAAACTCTCAATCGGTGTTAAAAATACGCTCTGTTCCTCTCGCTGATGTCGTCCTAAAAGTCGTTCTCGTTTCAGGCGTAAATATTCGCCGTTGAATACCGAAAACCAATAGTAATACACGCCTTGCGAACACACCGTCCCAATCGAGGCTGGTTTCACCCCCACGTATAATTTCTTCAACTTTTCCAGTTTCGTTTGCATCGTCGTCGAATCGTCTTCGTCTTCTTCGTCTCTCGTTTTTGACGACACCATCGGCAACACCAATCGCACTCTCGGTTTCTCTCCGCGCTTTATCCTCTCGGTCTTCTTCTCGACGTCTTCATCGTCTTCAAAGTCGACCTCCTCTTTCCCCGTCGAACCAGTCGTCGACTTTGTCTTCGTCTTCGTCTTCTCTCGAACGTGCTGCCTCGTATTCAGCGTGATCAGTGGATACGTCGCGAGCAACGCCAACAATCCCGCGATTGCCCCGGAGATGCCTTCCACTCGGTTCTTGTGCGATGATGATGAAGACATGCTCCTCTTTGCGCGTGATTTACGCTCGAATGTAATGCCGGGAAATTGGACAAATGTCTTCATTACATCAAAGAAGAGTTGAGCGTCAATACGACTATCGATGATAATGCTCGCAGAGAGTGCTCTCGCGACGGAGACGAGTGCGAAGGAGAACAATACTACGGTCGGAGGAGACAGAATAGGAGGAGAAGTTCACCACCAAAATCAGCAACAACACTCGAATACTGTTCATTCTCTCGTTGGAGATTACCGCAAAGAGTCCGTCGTGAAGATACTGAAGAGCAGAATCGGATGGTTGAGCGCGTTTTTCCTCGGCTTAATCTTAGCCGCGGTGGTGGTGGAACGATTCGAAGAGCTGTTAACGCACGAAGTGGAGCTGTCGTATTTCGTCCCGTTATTAATCGGGCACGGTGGGAACACCGGGTCGCAATCGGTCGCGACCGTTATACGAGCGATCGCTTTGAAACAGATAAAACCGGAAAATACGCGCGAAGTTCTTCAGGTTCTGTTCAAAGAAGCCGTCTCCGGGTTCATCATGGGCGGGTTTTTGGGGATGTTAGTGTTCGTGTTATCGCTGGTGTGGGAAGGCATATCGCCTCTGATTGGTTTGGTGGTGGCGATATCGTTACCTTTGGTGAGCGTGTGGGCGAACGTGTTAGGCGCCGGGTTGCCGCTGTTCGCGGTGAAGCTGGGTTTTAATCCCGCGGTGACGTCGGCGCCGTTGATGACGACGATCGTAGATAGCAGCGGGTTGGTGATTTATTTTTTAGTCGCGCAGAGATTAATGCCGGAGACTTTGGGTGATGTCGCGGTGAAGATAGCAGAGGAGGTTGGGGATGGGAGTGCGACGTGAAAAGAGAGAGAGAGAGAGAGAGAGAGGGAGAGAAAGAAGGTTCGTAGAGGTAGTTAGAGAGGACGTGTAATATCTAGAAGATGATTTTTTGCGAATGTCGTCGCGTGCAGTAGTCGCGTGTATTTTCCTACTTTTCTTATCGTTACTTTTTTGCTCCTACTCCGAATACTCTCGATTACCTCTTCTTCCTCTTCCTCTTCGCTTGTCTGGAGACCTTGAACGCGAATGCGATGGCGACCTGTTTCTTCGTCGGTACGGCGCGTCTCTCCGAGATGACCTTCGGCGTCCTTGTTTACCGCCATCATCCATCGCGTTATCTTTATCGTCGTCATCGTCGTAACTCCCAGACGACTTTCTTCTTCGCGAAGGCGGCGATCGAGATCGCGAACGATCGTGGCGTCGTCTACTTCGTTCAACTCGGCCTCTTCGGCCGTACCGCTCTCTCGAGCGAGAGCGAGACCGAGATCGAGAACGAGACGCCGAAGGAGGCGAACGAGATCGAGATCCAGAATACCCTCGTCTTCTATCTCTGTCTCTTCCTCTGTACGTTCCGCTATCTCTTCTCCGCGGAGGCGAACGCGACCGCGACGTTCGTCTCCCGCCGTATTCTCTGGCGGCGTGCGTTCCGTTATTGGCGTTGTTGTTCGTAGTATACCCGCCGCCGCCGAAATCTCTCCTCCTCCCTCTAAAAGTACCGCTATCTCCTCTACCGTTATTATTATCGAACGTGTTATTCCTATTATTCTCGTACCCTCCAAAGCCGCCAAATCCTCTCCTCTCCTCCTCCGCTGCGCCGCCGCCGACGACTCCTCCCTTCTCGACGCAACTCACCGAATCGACAAAGGCTACCTTAATCTCCCTCCCGTCGATTTCCCCGCCGTCCAAGTTCTCCCTCGCGTATTCCGCGTCTTCCAGCTCCCGAAATTGCACGCGACAAAACTTCCTCCCGTGGCCGAAGGAGACGTTTTCGATCCCGCGATGTTCGTTCTTCTCGTTGAGTTGGTACGCGTTGAAAATCTCCCTCACGTGGTGTCCCGTCAGTCTCGGGGAGATGTTCGAAACGTGCAAAACGTTCGTCGGGTGTCTGCTTTCACCTCGTATTCTCGTCTCCGTCTCTTCGTCAAAATCTCGAGGAACTTCTCGACGATGATGATCGCTGTTGTTGTTTTTCGTCGTCGTCGTCTTGATGATGGTCGACCCACGCGTGTAGTTCAGTCCCATCTTTTGCTCTATAAGCTCTCGCTCTCGATGATGATTTCCCCGAGCGTCACAACTTTGACGGATTTGATTCAAGATTTCTCAACCATGGAGGAGGAGGAGGAGGCGCTTAAAAAGCAGCGAGAGATGACGACGGTGAATAATGTTAAAAAGCAACAACCGACGAGGGTGGTAACGACGGGAGTCGCACAAACACCAAATAATAATAATAACAACACGCAGCAGCAGCAAACGAGAAATCAGGAGCCGGGGTCGATCGCGCAGCCAGATTCGAACACGTTTAAGAACCACTACCAAGATTTGGTGATGCTGTACCGAACGCTGCACGAACGAGCGAAAGGACCGAAAACGCTGAAGAAAAGCTTCCTGGTGAGGAATTTGAGGTACATCAAACCGAAGAAAAGAAAGAGGAAATCAACGACGACTGAGATGAGTGCGGAGACGACAGAAAAGAAGATTAAGAGTAACGAGAGGAGTAGGAGTAGGAGTAGAGGCGACGACGACGACGAGAGCGACAAGGACGAGAACGAAGAAGAGGAAGAAGAAGAATCAGAGGACGAGAAGCAACCGAAAGACGATCAAGACGTGATGTTTCGATACTTTTATAAAGCCAAAGGCATCGCGGATTTGAGAGTGAGCGAGAAGACGGAGAGAGCGTACCGGGCGCGGTGTCCGTTTTGCAACCTCAAGCCGAGGAATTTTATCGGTTTGTGTCAACACCTGAACGCGTCGCACGATCAGTTCTATTTTACGTTTTTACCGGTGAACACGGTGCAGAAGAGGACGCTGACGGATCCGAACAGAATGTACGTGGCAAAATCGGAAGACAGAGTGGTGACCATGAACACGATCGAAGTGAGGATTAAGAAGACGTCGTTCGTGATGTGCGAGAACGGACAGGACAAATTGAACATGTTAGACGCGACGCTGTTGAAAGACCCGGCGAATAAATCGTTTGAGTTCTTTAGCGGAGGAAAATACCAGAAAGTTGGAACGAATAAAGTAATTTTACCGGCGATTGGGAACTTGGCGCCGACGAATACGTCCAGTCAAGACGTTCAGAGTAAAACGCACGGGTGGGAGAACGAGTTGGCGATTTTGAAGATAAAGTTGAACGAGGAGATTAGGAATAAGCAGTTGCAGAAACAAAATGAGATGCAGCTCAAAAGCATCGAGGAGAATATCTCGCAAGTTGCGAAGAAAGCGGCGTTGAAAGAGAAAGAGCACAAGAGAGGGTGGGAGGAGAATCCATTCGCGCAGTTTTTTACTCCGCATTATTACGACCAGATTTCCTTGGACAAAGCGGCGGCAGTTTTGAACGGAGAAAATGCAGAGGAACACGTGAAGGATTTTTACAACAGTCAAAAGAGGATGTTTGGGAACGATATCAATTTAACCAAAGTTGTTCGCGCGGCGAAAGAAAGAGTGCAAGCGGAAAATAGAGCCACGGCGGAATTGGGACAGTTTCACGTCGGCGCGCCAGAACAGCAACAGCGCTTGTTGCAACAGTGGAGCCATTCGAACAACGTGAAACTACAAGGAGTGGGAGTTAAAAGGAATCGCGAAGAAGGTGGCGACGGGAGAGAAGAAGAGTTTCCTCTCGGCTACGCCGCTTCGGAGCAGTTGATACGTCAAAGACTCGCGAAAGAGGCTGAACAGAAATATATAGAGAAGAGGATAAAAAAGGAAAAATCGAAACTGGAAAAGAGGAAATTTGCTTCGCAAGGCGAGCTCGATAAGGCGGCGAGTCAGAAGAAAAATTTTCGTCAATCAGCGCAGTACCAAGAAGTTGTCGCCACGAAGAAGACGACGATTCAAGAGACGGGCTCGAGAAAATCATTCGCCATCGGCGGTCGGTATTACCACTCGCGAACGTGTTTACCCATGAGCAAGAAAATTTTCAAAACGGAAGACAAATCTACCATTCCCGATTCCGACGACGACGAGAGGGAGCAGGAAGAAATGTGGGACAAAGAAGACGCGCTGTTTATAGACGAATACGTGGACGTGGCGCAAGTCGAGAAAGATTTCTTTAGAATGTGGAACAGACACGTGCGTAAATATTGCGCCATGGCGAACAGGCAAATGCCAGACTGCACGAGTTCGTTCATGTACGTTCACAAAGAAAAGCTGGTGAAAGACCGCCAGATGAGAAAGTTGTTTCATTTACACCTGATGAACATGTACGATTTTGGTGTGTTATCCGGGAAAGTGATTCAAGCGCTCGTGGCGAAGATGAACGAGCTCAGACGCGAGTCCGAGAATCACGCACCTAATTCCAAACTCCTTTCTGAAAAAGAAGAGGATACGCAATCAGCAGAGAAAGCTCCTCCTGCGGTAGTTGAAGCGATCGAAATAAAAAACTAGAAGAGAGAGAAAAGAAAAGAAAAGAGACGCGGAATACGCTTCTCGGTTGAAAAAGAACGAGCAATGTAACAAAATCAAAAGTAATTACCACTCGCGCGCATACTGTACCGTATCGTCGGTTGAAAATTCTTCTATCCTCTTTCTATATTACGAAAAACTAAAATACATCATTCTCTTCTTCTTCTTCTTCTTCTTCTTCTTCTTCTATGCATAACTACTCGGACTCTCAATCACCCCCAACTGGACGCACTGCAACCTCACGTCTAATCTTTGCGGTTGCTTTCGGTTTCGCCTCGCCCATAACTTCGCCTCGCCAAACTCCGGCATCGAGCGACTGTGCGGAATCAGGCCTCTCTTGGCGCCGACGCGAGGCGGCGGTTGTTCGCTCTCCCGCTGATTCGGCGGCGTCGTCGGTCCTTCTTCTTCTTCCTCTCTATTATTATTATTATTATTATTCGTGTTTCTTCTATTCTGGCGACTCGTGTTGATGTTTGATGATGAGTATCCGTACGCGCTGTCCTCTCGGTTCAGTTGCGCGTGCAGTTCTCGTCGTTCCGTCGTTTCGAGCTCCTCCTTTCTTCTCGCCTCGTAAAAATCATCATCATCATCTTTATTATCCATTCTTTCCTCTCTCTTCACCCTTGGTTGTCTCGCATCTAATAACTCCACGTCGGAAACCCCTCCGGCATCTCTCAACGCGTCCAATCCGCCGGAGACGGAGCAGTACGCGCGTATCCTTCCCGGTCGCGCGAACATCTGATTTTTTTGATCGTTGTTTCCCGACCTCTCCTTTTTTCCCCAAGAAGAAAAAGAGTCAACAATTGCTCTTTCTTCGCGCGTCGCAGAAACTACTCGGAAGAAAATAAAGAAGAAGAATACTCGGGGGGTTCTCTCGTCTCGTTTTCTCTCCTTCTTTTATTCTTACTTTGAGAGCGTTGTTCTGCTTTCTCTCTCTCTCTCTCTCTCTGCTTCAGAGAGAAGAGAAGAAGAGAAAAACTTCTTTCTTCTGGCGAGATTAGTATTCTCGCACGCTCGTTTTATTTGAAAAAACTCTCTCTTCTGCGGCTGTGGAGCTCGCACACACAAGAACGCTCAAACCAAAAAGCACCACAGACTACTTACTCTGTTCTCTCTCTTTTTTTCTCTCTTTTGCTCCCTCCTCTCGTTTTTTTTATTCTCTGCTTTTTTTCACTTTTTTTTGTTGTTGCATGCGAGAACTGACTGATTTTTGAGTGATGTTTGTTGTTGCCTCTCTGATGAACA
>ERZ651776.4380-NODE-4380-length-13088-cov-7.371071_pt1 | contig 13088 bp, 15 predicted proteins | sample MGYA00514761_ERZ651776 | MGnify/ENA metagenome assembly ERZ651776 | reverse complement strand
AATTTCATTTACTCTAATTTTTTTAGGTTTTGTATTTGGCTATCTTGGCTTTGGAAAATTAGTTTTTTATTTAATGACCCTCCAATTTTCGATGGTGATGACCGAACAAACACTTGCCGCCGTACCACTCTTTGTCTTTATGGGAATTATGATGGAACAAGCAGGACTGATGGAAAGATTGTTCTCAGCATTTCAAATGATGTTAGCAAAAGTTAAAGGGTCTTTATATTATGCAGTTTTATTTGTTTCTGTAATATTTGCAGCAGCTACTGGAATAGTTGGTGCTTCAGTTACTATTCTTGGAATTATGGCAGCAAAATCAATGAATAGATCAGGTTATGACGTCAGACTTGCTGCAGGAACTATTACTGCAGGTGGAACTTTAGGAATATTAATTCCACCAAGTATTATGCTTGTTGTAATGGGACCAATAATGGAAATTCCAGTAATCGACTTATTTGCAGCAGCTATCATCCCAGGAATTCTTCTAGCAAGTTTATATGCAGGTTACACAACAATTAGATGTATGATAAATCCAAAACTAGGTCCTGTTGTACCAGAAGATATGAGAGCTGCGAGTATGAAGGAGGTTTGGATCGAATTTTTCTTAGGATTAGTACCACCTGCAGCTTTAGTGTTTGCTGCACTAGGAAGTATTTTATTTGGTTTTGCTACGCCAACCGAAGCAGCAGGTTGTGGAGCTATGGGTGCTTTACTTCTTTCATTAGCTTATAAAAAATTAACTCTTCCTAAATTACAAGAAGCATTAGTTAAAACTTTAGAAATTACTGCATTAATTATGGTTTTAGTTGCTGCCTCAAATTTTTTTGGTGCAGTATTTGCTAGATTAGGAACACCTACTTTATTAACTGAATTTTTATTAGGTTTAGAGATGAATAAATATCTAATCCTAGCGATGATCATGGTTATGATATTCTTGTTGGGATGGCCATTAGAATGGGTACCAATCGTAATGATTATTATTCCAATAATTTTACCACTAGTAGAAGCTCTAGGATTTAACTTAACTTGGTTTGCAATATTAGTTGCAGTTAATCTACAAACCGCCTGGCTATCTCCTCCAGTCGCACTTTCTGCATATTTTTTAAAAGGTGTCGTTCCTGAATGGGATCTTAAAGATATTTATTATGGAATGATGCAATTTATGGTCCTACAAGTTATAGGTTTAGTTTTAATTATAATATTTCCTCAAATTGCTCTTTGGTTGCCAACTCTCTTATATGGACAGTAGAAACTTTAAGTTTTATATTAGTTAAGTGAGTCAACAAAAATCAAAAAAAACACTTATTAACTGGGATTTAGTCTCAGTAAATCCTAATGATAAAAACTGGGATTGGAAAGATTTGTTTTGTTTTTGGGGAGTAAATATTCAAAGTGTGATTGGGTTTTCTCTCATAGCATCTCTTTATTTTATCTATGACATAAACTCGGTGATTGTTTTTTTTGGAACATTGTTAGGTTCTTTATTAGTTTATTTTTTTTCAAATTGGATCGGTAAGCCCTCTCAAAAGTTTGGATTACCTTTTGTTGTGCTATTGAGATCTTCTTTAGGGTTTAATGGAGCAAAGTTTTTTGGATTATTTAGATGTATAGTTGGTATTTTTATTTTCGGTATTCAAACCTATTTTTTATCTAAAGCCATAGTTTACTTAATTAGAATTGCAATATTTAGTCATGATGCTTCTTTATTGGATAATGATATTTTTCTAACTTTTTTTTTAGGACTAAATATTATTGATTGGTTTTCTATTGTAATTACAATTGTTATTCAGGGTTTTTTATTTAGTGCTGGAATGATCTTTAATAAAAAATTGATAAAGTTTTCAGCTATTACAGTTTATTTAGGAATGATAACTTTCTTCTTCTTAGTTTTACTTAGTGATGTAAAAATTACATCAAATGCCTTTGTATCTTTATTAGATTATAGTAATTTTATTGATAAAAGTAATATTGCTCCATTAGTTACTGTTATTGGCACAACCTTTACATTTTTTTCTATTATAATTTTAAGCTACGGAGACTTTGCTAGATATGTAAAAAATGAAAATGAATTAAGAAAAGGTAATTTTAGTCTATTATTAAATCTAATTATTTTTTCATTCATTACATTATTTATTGTTACTGGCGTAGATGCATTTTTAAAACAAGATCCTGAAAACCTAGATCGAATACTTACAAGTCCTAATGATATTATTGGAAAACTAGACAATTTATTGCTGACAATCATGGTTTTAATTTTTATTATTATTGCATCAGCATCAACAAATTTAATTGCTAATTTTATTCCTTCTCAATATTCTTTAATTAATTTTATACCTTCTTCGTTTTCTTTAAAAAGCTCTAGTATTACGATTATTATTTTAGGTTTTTTTGTTTCAGTTTTTTGGTTAACTTATTTAAGTCAAATTGGAATTTTATTTTACATAGAAGCTATAGGTACCTTTTTTGGTCCATTATTTGGTGTAATGATTGCTGATTTTTACTTTATTAAAAAAGAAAGTCTTAATAATAAAGACATTTATTCCTTAGAACAAAATGGATCTTATTACTACTCAGGGGGTTGGCACATAAAAGGTGTTTATGCTTTATTTTTAGGTTTTATTTTTTCAGTTTCAACAATTTGGAATAATAATTTAATGTTCTTGGAGTCCTATTCTTGGATAATTGGAGCCATTGTCTCTTTTGTAGTTTATTATCTTTTAGCTAAAGATTAATTTTATGGATAAAATTGCTTTTAATTTCAAAAATAGAACTGCTGTTATTACTGGTGGAGCCCAAGGTTTTGGTCTAGATATTGCTAAAAGATTTTTAGAGTCTGGTGCAAAAGTGATAATTTGGGACATAGATCCTAAAATGATTGATGAGGCCAAAAAAGATTTAAATAATCCCAACTTAAGTTCAAATATTGTTGACGTATCTAATTACAAAGAGGTCGAAAAATGCACTCAAGATATTACAAAAAACACAAGCATAGACATACTAATAAACAATGCAGGTATCACTGGCCCAACTGCTCCACTGTGGGAATATGATCTTGAAATGTGGAAAAAAGTTGTGGACATAAACTTGATGGGTACTTTTAACTGCTGCAGAACAATCGTACCCAATATGATTAAGAATAATTATGGCAGGATCGTAAATGTTGCATCTGTTGCTGGAAAAGATGGAAACGCAAATGCTAGTGCATATAGTGTTGGTAAGGCTGGTGCTATTGGATTAACAAAATCTTTAGGTAAAGAACTTGCAGACAAGAATATAGCTGTAAATGCAGTCACACCTGCTGGAGCTAAAACTCGAATTTTAGACCAAATGACCAAAGAACATGTGCAAAGAATGTTATCAAAAGTTCCAAGAGGTCGTTTTTTAGAGGTTGAAGAGTTTACTTCTTTAGTATGCTGGCTTTCTTCAGAGGAAAATACGTTCTCTACAGCTGCTGTCTTTGATATTAGTGGTGGTCGCTCAACCTATTAGCTTTGTGGTTTTTGCTCAATTATTTTAGAATTGTTAGACTTAGCTCTACTCATCTTTAAATCTTTAGACATAACTGGAGCAAAAATCATAACCGACCAATAGATTAAAAGGATAAAAATAGAAACTGTCTTCATAATCTTTAAATATAAACAAATGTTGATTTTTGCATGTTTAAATTTTGTCAAAATAATGTATTAACAATTTCTTTTTAAAAAACTTAAATGAAAATTATTTTAAAATTTATTATTACTACTTTGCTCATATCTAGCATTGGCTACACAAATGAGGTTAAAGTATTTGACTTTACTGAGGAAGAGCTTGCTGGATTAGAGGTAAGAAAGGTTAGAGGAGCAGATAATGAGACAGTTTATACAGTTGGCTCAAATGAAAACGGAAATTTTTTAAAAGCAGTGGCTGATAATGCTGCTTCAGGACTAGGAAAAGAGATTAAAATTGATTTAAATAAGACTCCTTTTATCAATATAACTTGGAAAATTGAACAAGACTTACCTGGTATAAAAGAAAACACTAAAAAAGGACATGATTATGCAGCAAGAGTTTTTGCTGTAAAAAAAACCGGTGCCACACCTCTCTCTAATAGAGCAATTAATTATGTTTTTTCCAGCAACAATAATGTTGGGATGAATTGGCCAAGCCCTTATACAAAAAAATCCATAGACAATGTGTTGGCTACTACTAAAGATAATTTAAATGAGTGGGTTACTGTAAAAGCTAATGTAAAAGAAGATTTTAAAAAGTTTCATGATTTAGATGTAAATGAGCTAGATGGACTTGCTTTAATGGTAGATACAGATAATTCAAAAATGAAGGCAGTTACATATTATCAAAACATTTTCTTTTCAGCTGACTGATTAAATTTTAAAATATTTTTTTAAAATAGAAGTAAATATAGATAAAATTATAGCTACTATCACATCTTCCAGAGGACTTGCTTTTGGGTAGCCATAATTCCAAGCTACAACTAAAACTAGCCATATTGTAAAAGTATTCATTTTAATAATTATATCTTAGTTTCTGTAAAATAATAAATTATTTGATATAAATTTAATATGCATGAAAATTTCTTTCACAAATTAAAAGTTTATTATGAGGATACTGATTCAGGAGGAGTGGTTTATTACGCAAATTATTTAAAATTTTTAGAAAGGGCTAGAACTGAAGCGTTATTTTCAATTGGATTTAGTAATAAAAAAATTCAAGCTAATCATAGCTCATTAATTATAGTTAAATCCTGTAATATTGAATACAAAAAACCTGCTCATTTAGAAGATCAATTGACAGTTAGATCTTTTGTAAAATCAATAACGAAGACATCTTTTTTTATGAATCAAATTGTTACAAGAGATGAAGAAATTATTGTTGAGGCTCAAGTGCATCTAGTTTTTGTAAATAAAGAGGGAAAACCTGTTAAGATACCAGAAGAAATTTATTCAAAGTTCAAACCTTATTTCTGTGACACAATTAAAGTTTAGAAATTTTTTTTGCTTTTTTAAATAACAGATTAAGCATTTTAGAAGTTATAACTTTAGTATTCACATTTCTGGGACTTGGATGATAACTGGCTATTAAAATTTTATTATCAGGTAATAGATATTTTTCCCCATGTTTAAATTGAAATTTATCTTTTATTTCATATCTTTTTTTGTAAATCTTTAAGCAATTATCAAAAGCCACTTTACCTAAAGCTACAATTACTTTTAGTTTTTTTAAATAATCTAGTTCTTTTATAAAATAGTTTGAACACTGAATAAGCTCATTGTTTAAAGGTTTATCTCCTGGAGGAACACATTTTAAAATATTTGTAATGTAAGTAGATTTTAGTTTTAACCCATCATTATTTTTTATTGAAAAATTTTGATTAGATATTTTTACTGAATAAAGACTTTTGAATAGAAAATCTCCCGACTTATCTCCTGTAAAAGCTCTACCAGTTCTTGTTCCACCATGTGCTGCTGGTGCTAAACCGATAATCATTAATTTTGCATTGGTATCCCCAAAACCAGTAACTGGTTTTCCCCAATATTTTTCATTTATATTTTGTTTTCTTTTTTCGAGTGATATTTTTTTTATAAAACTAGTTAATCGAGGGCATTTTTTGCATTTAACTATTGTTTTATTTAATTTTTTAAATTTAATGTTCATTAATGAGATTACTAAATATTATATTAATTATATTTTTAAGTTTAACAAACGAAATTAAAGCAGATTCAGAAGATCAAATATTAGATAATCTTCAAAAAGGTGGAAATCTTATTTTTATAAGACACGCTTATGCACCAGGTGGTGGAGATCCTGATAATTTTGATATTAAAGATTGTACTACTCAAAGAAATTTAAATGATGTGGGTAGAGAACAATCAAAAAAAATAGGAAAATTTTTTAAAGAAAATAAAATTCCTATAGATTTAGTTATTTCTAGTGAGTGGTGTAGATGCAAAGAAACAGCTTCTATCGCGTTTGAAAATTATGAATTAAAAAATTTTTTAAATTCATTTTATAGCGCAAAATTTGCAAAAAATAAGAAATTACAAATGATAAATCTTAAAAAATATGTTGATAATTGGGATGGTAAAAAAAATTTAGTACTTGTTACTCATTATGTAGTAATATCAGAAGCTGTAAATTATGCACCAAGCTCAGGAGAAATTGTAATAGCAGATAAAAATTTTAAAAAATTAGGTAATATAGAAATAGATTATTAAAAATTATGTCATCAAAGAGAGCTATGAAACAAGCACAAAAACAAGCTTTTGCTAAACACAGAAGTAATATTACAAATAGCCGGTTGGGAAAAAAAAATAAAGTATTTATTAAGAATAAGAAAAAAAATTAACTTTCGTTTTCAAATTTTTCTATTTTTTTACATGTTGAAATTTTTGATATACCCACCTCATCATTTAAAACAGTTTTCATAAAAACTTCTTGTTTTTCTTTTTCAAATAAAATTTGAGTATAAAATTGTGGATAACCGTGTTTGTGAGTTAAAATTTTTCCATCTTCTTCATATATATTTCTTACGTATGAATTAGATTTTTTAACACTTAGATCAGTTAATTTATATTTTTGATACGTTTTTTCTTTATATATGTAATTTCTAGTCATTATTAGTTCGTTAAGGTTGAGAATGTATTCATTTTTTAGAAATTCATCTTGTTTGTCATCACACTTACTCATGACAATTATTTCAGATTTTAGACCCTGGAAAGGTAAAATTACTAAAAAGAAAAAAATTAAAAATCTAATTTCTTTCATTTTTTTCTGCAAAAAATAAACCTATCAAAAGTAAAGCTGTCCAGCCTATGCCAATTAAAGCTTTTGGACTTGTCTCTGCACTCCAAATATCAAGTACTAAGGCACCAAAAATAAGCCCCACTATATAAATAATTATTATAATTGTTGATTTATTCATTTTTTAAATTTTTTTTGAATAAAGAAATACCATTTTCAATTTTATATGTATAGGATTCTTCAAAACTTTCTAACTGCCAGCCTGTTAATCTTTTTTTAATAATTTCAAGATTTTCCTGCTTCCATTGATCAGAGGTATTCTCAAGTTTCCAAATTTTTTTTTCATCATTATTTCTTCCACAGCCATAACAATATCCTGTTTTAGGATCAGTTTTACAAATGCTAATACATGGAGAAACAATCATATTTATTATTATAAGGGAAAATTAATATAATTTACAATAATTGTCGTTGGACAAATAGTTTCAATAATATATAAAACCTCATAATTTGTGGGGCGATGGCGGAATTGGTAGACGCGTCGGTCTTAGGAACCGATAGAGCAATCTGTGAAGGTTCGAGTCCTTTTCGCCCTACCATTAATATATTATGAAAGTTACTGTAGAAAATAAAAAAGGACTAAATAAAGATCTCAAAGTATTCATAGATAAAAAAACTATGAATTCTTACATGGATAAAAAGTATGAAGAGATTAAAGGAACAGTTAATTTAAAGGGTTTCAGACCTGGAAAAGTTCCAAAAGAAATTTTAAAAAGACAGTTTGGCAAAGCTGTTTTTAGCGAAGTATTAGACAAAGTTTTAAAAGACTCTAGCACTAAAGCTTTACAAGAAAATCAAATTAAACCAGCAGGTCAACCAAAATTAGATCTTAAAACTTACGGTGAAGATAAAGAGCTAGAATATATAATTTCAGTAACTGAACTTCCTAAAGTAGAAATTAAATCTATAGAAAATATAAAATTCGATGAATATTCTGTAAAAATAGATGACAGTGAAACTGATAAGAGATTAAAAGAAATTGCAAAAAATCAGCCAAGCTTTAAAGAAGCATCGCAAGATACAAAAGCTAAAGAGGGTGATTTAGTAACCTTTGATTACAATGCAACAATTGATGAGAAACCTTTTAAAGGTGGTGAAGGAAAAAATACTCAATTAACGTTAGGTAAAGATTTATTTTTAAAAGGTTTTGATAAACAATTAATAGGGGTAAAAAAAGGAGACGAGAAAATAGTTGAAGCAATCTTACCTGAAAATTTTCCAGAAAAAGATTTAGTAAATAAAAAAGCTAAATTTAATTGTAAAATTTCAACAATTAAAAATCCTGAGGAAACTAAAATTAACGATGACTTTGCCAAAAATCTTGGTGCTAAAGATTTAAAAGATTTAAAATCATTAGTATCAAAACAAATTAATGATGAATACAAAAATTCATTAGATCGTCTTTCCAAAAATCAGATTTTAAAAGAAATCGAAAAATTCAAAATATCTGAAATACCAGGAAATTTAATTGAAGAAGAAGTTAAAATTCTTTCTCAAGGGATGCCAGAAGAAGATGCTAAAAAAAGTAAAAAAAATTTTGAAGAAGTTGCAAAAAAAAGAATTAAAGTTGGTTTAGTGCTAAATGAATTTGGAGAAAAAAATCAAATTAAAGTTACAGAACAAGAATTGCAAGCTGAAGTTCAAAAACAAATTAGAATGATGCCTGGTCAAGAGAAAATGGTAATGGATTTTTATCAAAAAAATCCATCAGCCCTTTCAAGTTTAAGAGGCACAGTTTATGAAGAAAAAATTTTAAAGCTTGTTAAAGAGAAAGCAAAACCAAATAAAAAAGAAATTACTCAAGAACATAATCACGACCACGCAGAAGAGAAAAAACCTGTAAAAAAGGTTGATGCTAAAAAATCAGCTGCTAGTAAAACTAAAGTAAAATCGTCTAAATCCAAATCAACAGTTAAAAAATCAAAAAAAGTTAGCAAAAAGTAATCTCAAGTTGTATAAGTAAAACGAATCAACTTATGACAAATAAAATATCTGAATTTATGAGCACATTAGTTCCTATGGTTGTTGAGCAATCAAGCAAAGGTGAACGTGCTTACGATATATATTCAAGATTATTAAAAGAGAGAATAATTTTTTTAACTGGACAGATTAATGACAACGTAGCCTCTTTGGTAACAGCACAACTTTTATTTTTAGAAGCTGAAGATCCAAAAAAAGAAATTTATTTATATATAAATAGCCCTGGTGGTTTAGTTACAGCTGGTCTTGGTATTTATGATACAATGCAATATGTAAAACCTGATATTTCAACTTTATGTATTGGCCAAGCTGCATCCATGGGGTCATTTTTACTTTCAGCAGGCACTAAGGGCAAAAGATTTTCATTACCTAACTCAAGAATTATGGTTCATCAACCATCAGCAGGTTTTCAAGGACAAGCAACAGACATAGAAATTCATGCCAATGAAGTTTTGTCATTGAAGAAAAGATTAAATGAAATTTATTCCAAACATACGGGTAAATCAGTTGATGAAATCAAGTCTGCTCTAGAGAGAGATAATTTTATGACTGCTGATACCGCTAAATCTTTTGGATTGATAGATGAAGTGGTAGAAAAAAGATCTTAGAACACAATATATTGAGTCTAACATATTAGAAACTTGATTAGTATGAGTCACTTATAATAAAGTGATGTAACTGATTCGTTATAAATATTATGAATACTAATAATAAAAATATTTTGTACTGCTCTTTTTGTGGGAAGAGCCAACATGAAGTAAGAAAGCTTATAGCCGGACCTACAGTTTTCATTTGTGATGAGTGCGTAGAGTTATGTATGGATATCATCAAAGAAGAAAGTAAAGACACTTTCGTTAAACATCAAGACGGCCTTCCATCACCAAAAGAAATTTGTTCAGTTTTAGATGATTATGTAATTGGTCAGTCACATGCAAAAAAAGTTTTATCTGTTGCTGTCCATAATCACTATAAAAGATTAAATTATGAAAATAAGACAAGTAAAAATGTTGAATTAGCTAAATCAAACATTCTTTTAGTTGGTCCAACTGGATGTGGTAAAACCTTATTAGCCCAAACTCTTGCAAGAATTATTGATGTGCCTTTTACAATGGCTGATGCAACTACTTTAACAGAAGCTGGCTATGTAGGCGAAGATGTTGAGAATATAATTTTAAAGTTATTACAAGCAGCGGATTACAATGTTGAAAAAGCACAAAGAGGAATTGTTTACATAGATGAAGTTGATAAAATTAGCAGAAAATCAGAAAACCCATCAATTACTAGAGATGTTTCAGGTGAAGGAGTTCAACAAGCTTTATTAAAAATCATGGAAGGAACAGTTGCTAGTGTACCTCCTCAGGGTGGAAGAAAACATCCTCAACAAGAGTTTTTACAAGTTGATACAACAAATATTTTATTTATTTGTGGAGGAGCTTTTGCAGGTTTAGATAAAATAATATCTCAAAGAGACAAAGGAACCTCTATTGGCTTTGGTGCTGATGTAAAAAATACTCAAGATAAAAAAACTGGCGAATGGATGAAAAGTTTAGAGCCTGAAGATTTATTGAGATATGGTTTAATTCCTGAATTTATTGGACGATTACCAATGATAGCTACATTAGAAGATTTAGATGAAAAATCTTTGATAAAAATATTACAAGAGCCAAAAAATTCTTTAACAAAACAATATCAAGAATTGTTTAAACTTGATGGTGCAAAATTAACTTTTAAGGAAAATGCTTTAAAAGAAATAGCTCTAAAAGCAATCAGAAAGAAAACTGGGGCAAGAGGATTAAGATCAATATTAGAGAATATTTTGCTTAAAACAATGTACGATTTGCCTAGTCAAGATAATATTGAAGAAGTTATTGTGGACGCATCTGCTGCGAAAGGTCAATCACAACCAATTATAGTTCATTCAAAAACAGACAATAAATCTAAACCAAGCAAGACAACAGCGGCCTAATATCCTTAATAAATAAGAAAAAGGTATTGCAATATAAATTATAATATCCATATTGTTAGCTATGGACGTTAAAATCTCATTACCCTTACTTCCACTTAGAGATATTGTGGTCTTTCCAAGTATGGTGATTCCACTTTTTGTGGGAAGAGACAAATCTATTTCTGCTCTTAATGAGGTAATGAAAAAAGATAAAAAGATTATCTTAGTTACACAAAAAAATTCTGAAATTGATGACCCAAAAAAGACTGATATTTTTATGTACGGTTGTGAAGGTAGTATTCTTCAACTTTTAAAATTACCTGATGGAACTGTTAAGGTTCTAGTAGAAGGGACCAAGAGAGTAAAAATTTTAGATTTCAAAGATAATGAAAAATTTATTACTTGTGATTTTACAGCATATAATGACGTATTAAATAAAGATGAAGATTTATATCCATTAGCAGCAACTGCTGTGAGAAGGTTAGAAAAACTTACATCAATTAACAAAAAAATTTCAAACGAAACTATTAACTCAATTAAACAATTAAAAGATCCATCTCAAATTGCTGATAATATTGCATCACACATAACAGCTACAATTTCTGAAAAACAACAGATTTTTGAAACAGTAGATGTAAAGAAAAGATTAAATGCAATTGTTAAAATAATGGAAAATGAAACAAGTATCATTGGAGTTGAAAAAAGAATTCGTGGGAGAGTAAAAACCCAAATGGAAAAAACTCAAAGAGAATATTATTTAAATGAACAATTAAAAGCCATTCAAAAAGAATTGGGTGAAATTGAAGATGGTAAGGATGAAAGCACAAGTCTTAATAAAGCTATTTTAAAAGCAAAAATGCCCAAAGAAGTAGAGAAAAAATGCTTACAAGAATTAAAAAAATTAAAAAATATGAGTCCTATGTCAGCCGAAGCTACAGTTGTCAGAAATTATTTAGATTGGATGACAGAACTACCATGGCATAAAAAAAGTGCTGTTGATATTGATTTAAAAAAAGCTCTAGAAGTTTTAGATAAAGATCACTTTGGATTAGAAAAAGTTAAAGAGAGAATAATTGAATTTTTGGCAGTACAAAAAAGAATGGAAAAAATTAAAGGTCCAATTTTGTGTTTAGTGGGCCCTCCAGGAGTTGGAAAAACTTCATTAGGTAAATCAATTGCAAAAGCTACTAATAGAGAGTTTGTAAGAATGTCCGTAGGTGGCATGAGAGATGAAGCAGAGATAAGAGGTCATAGACGAACTTACATTGGTTCTTTACCAGGTAAAATAATTCAAATGATGAAAAAAGCTGGTACAAAAAATCCGTTAATTTTATTAGATGAAATTGATAAAATTGGAAATGATTATAGAGGAGATCCTTCATCAGCATTACTAGAAGCTTTAGATCCAGAACAAAACACAACTTTTAATGATCATTATCTTGAAGTTGATTACGATTTATCTGATGTAATGTTTGTAACAACTGCCAATACTTTAAATATTCTTCCACCTTTATTAGATAGAATGGAAGTAATTAGACTTGCTGGCTATACAGAAGATGAAAAAATAAATATTGCTAATAAATATTTGTTGCCAAAACAAATAAAAGACAATGGTGTAAAAGAAAATGAAATGAATTTACATGATAATATTATTCAAGAAATAATTAGAAGTTACACAAAAGAGTCTGGTGTAAGAAACTTAGAGAGAGAAATTTCTAAAGTTGCAAGAAAAGTGGTAAAAAAAGTTGTTTCTGGTGAAGAGAAAGAAGTTAAAATTAATAAAGATAATTTATCTGATTTTTTAGGTGTTCCCAAATTTAAATCTGGTGAACTAGAAGCTGAAGATAGAATAGGTATAGTTACAGGTTTAGCTTGGACAGAGTATGGTGGTGAAATTTTAAAAATCGAAACTGTTACAATGCCTGGTAAAGGAAGAATGCAAATAACTGGTAAACTTGGAGATGTAATGCAAGAGTCAGTTAAAGCAGCTAAATCTTTTGTTAGATCAAAATGTTTACACTATGGTATTATTCCACCACTATTTGAAAAGAAAGATTTTCACATCCATGTACCTGAAGGAGCCACACCTAAAGATGGACCATCAGCTGGTATAGGAATGGTTACTTCAATTGTCTCTTCAATTACAAATATTCCAGTTAAAAAAGATGTTGCCATGACAGGTGAAGTTACATTAACAGGTCAAGTATTGCCAATTGGTGGTTTAAAAGAAAAATTAATTGCCGCTCATAGAGCTGGTATTAAACAAGTTTTAATTCCTAAAGAAAACGAAAAAGATTTAGTGGATATGCCAAAAAAAATAATTGATGAAATCAAAATTACTCCAGTCGAATATGCTGATGAA
>ERZ651776.4378-NODE-4378-length-13097-cov-69.892780_pt1 | contig 13097 bp, 13 predicted proteins | sample MGYA00514761_ERZ651776 | MGnify/ENA metagenome assembly ERZ651776 | reverse complement strand
ATTTAAGTAAATTTGAGTCATTGTTTTTAGCTGGTGAAAGGGCTGACCCTGATACCATTAAGTGGGCAGAAAATTTATTAAAAGTTCCTGTAATTGATCATTGGTGGCAAACTGAAACTAGTTGGGCAATTAGTTCTAATTGTACAGGAATTGAAATGATGAAAACAAAGTATGGCTCAGCTTGTAAGGCAGTTCCTGGTTATGACGTTCAAATTATGAAGCCAGATCAAACTTTAGCAAAACCTAATGAGATGGGAGATATAGTTATAAAATTACCTTTGCCTCCTGGAACTTTTCCAACACTATGGAATGCAGATCAAAGATACAAAGATAATTACATGACCAACTATGACGGTTACTATGAAACTTATGATGCAGGTCATATAGATGAAGATGGTTACATTTGGATTATGTCTAGAACAGATGATATTATTAATGTTGCAGGTCACAGATTATCAACTGGAGCAATTGAAGAAGTTTTATCAGAACACCAATCAGTTGCTGAGTGTGCAGTATTAGGCGTTGCGGATAAATTAAAAGGACAATTGCCAATTGGTTTGGTCGTTCTTAAATCTGGTGTTGAAAAAGATCACGCAACAATTTCAAAAGAGTGCATTCAGATGGTTAGAGATAAAATTGGTCCTGTTGCTGCATTTAAGATTGTAATTGTTATTAAAAGATTGCCAAAAACAAGATCTGGAAAAATATTAAGAGGAACAATAAGAAAAATTGCTGATGGGGAAGATTATAAAATGCCAGCAACTATTGATGATCCTGCAATTTTAACTGAGATAAAAGAAGACTTAATGAAAAATAATATTCTTAAATAATGATAAAGACATATTTATTTTTAACTATTGCAATTTTTTGTGAGGTAGGTGGAACAATGTTATTACCCGTTTCACAAAATTTTACCAAAATAATTCCAACCACAACACTTGCAATTTTGTATCTATCTTCATTTTACCTTTTAACATTTGTGGTTGATAAACTTCCTATCGCTATTGTTTATGCAACATGGAGTGGCCTTGGTATATTTACAATTGCAATATTAGGATATATTTTCTTTAAACAATCACTATCATGGCAGGCTGTGTTAGGGTTGTTCTTTATTGTTACTGGTGTTGTGCTGGTAAATAGTTTTACTATAAAAACTATTTAAGAAATTATTAAATCTTTGAAAGAAAATTTTCAAGAATATAAAAATAATCAATTAAATCTTTATTTATTAATTTCTCATTAGATTTATGACCCTCTGATCCAGTTCCTGGCCCAATATTTATTATATTAACCTTGTCATCTGCAAAATATCTTCCATCACTGACACCTATTGAAGATAAAAACTTAGCATTTTTTTTGGTTATCAATTTTTTTGATTTTGAAAGTTCATTTAGATAAAAATTTGATTTATTTGATTTAAAAGGATTGGTACCAGTTAAAAATTTTACTTTTGCTGAATGATCTATCTTTTTAATAAAATTTTTAATTTCTAAAAAAGATTTTTTGATATTTTCTTTGTTAGTGATTCTTCTATCAATAGTTACTTTAGTTTTAAAAGGGACAACATTTACATTTTCGCCACCTAAAATCATTCCTGTGTTAATTGTAGATTTATGAACTCCAATATTATATTTCTTTAAATTATTTTTATAAATTCTATTGAGTGAATCGATTATTTTTGCTGCTTTTTCTATTGAATTTACTCCTTTTTGTGGTTCACCAGCGTGAGAAGTTTTGCCAAAAACCTCAACTTCAATCCAAAACACACCTCTTTCCTCTATAACAAAGTCATTATTAGTAGGTGCACCTAAAATTAGAGTGTGGGGTTTTATTTTTTTGATTTTTCTTAAATATCTTGTTCCATCAGGCCCTAAGTTTTCTTCATCAGTTACAAAAGTAAAATCTATGTTTTCTTTTAGATTAGGAAATATTTTTTTTAAATTCTTAGCTAAATACAAGTGGACTGCCGCACTACCCTTACAATTTACTGCACCCAAGCCTAAAGAAAATTTATTTCCAATTTTTAAGTCAAATGGGTTGCTTTTCCATTCACTTAAGATCGGACTAACAGTGTCAATATGAGAATTAAAGACTAAAGATTTTTTTGATCCTTTAAAGTTAGAAGCTACAACATTTATTTTTTCTTTATCAACACCGTATCTTTTAACATTAAGTCCAGAGTCTTTAAGATATCTGCAAACAAATTCAGAAAATTGCTTAGAACTGCCTGGTGGAAAAGTTGTGTCAATTTTAACAATATCCTTTAAAATATTCAACAATTCAGATTGTATATAATTTTTTTTCATTTAAAGATTAAATAATTTTTTTGAATTAATTTTTATCATATAATTTATTTCCTTTTTAGAAAAGCCAAAATTAATAATTATTTTAATAAATTTAGAAAAACTTATATGAGGCAATGGTAACACTGATACACCCGAGTCACTTGATAAGATTACATTTTTCGGCTCTGCAACTTTAATAAGTTCTTTTAATTTATTTTTGTTAGTACCAGTAATTTTATGCTTTTCTCCATCAACATGTGTTAGGGGAATATTGATTGCTCTTGAAATAAAAAAATAAGAAAATTCAAATACAACTTTAAATTTTTTTAGTTTTGTAATGGTTGCTATATCAAAATTATTTGCTGGAACTAAAATTTTCTTTACTCCTAATTTTTTTGCATGCTTAATTAATATAAGAGTTTCAATTGCAGACAGATGTCCTGTATTTAACACAATATTATTCTTAGCTATTAGCTTCAAGATTTTTAATGTTTCAACATCAGGACCTTTTAATGGAACATGGAAACATTTTTTAATATATTTTAAATTTCTACCCTCTTGTTTGGCAATAAATTTGGTGTGATGTGTTGGAAATGAAATAAATTTTGCACCTTCTTTATTGTAGCTATATTTTAACGCTATTTTTGCATTTTCATAATTTACACCTCCAGATGGTGGCTCCATTATCAAACCACCAAAAATTTTTAGCTTCATTTGTGGTTTATATTTGCTAATTAAGGATGCATAACCAGATGTGTTAGAAAAATTGTCCATTAAACCAATTGAATACATTTGTAATTTTTCAGCTTGCTCAACAACTTTAAAAATATTTGTACTTCTTTTATTAATATGAGGACAACAATGAATGTGATTATCTACCGAATCTTTTAACAGATCATTTATCATTTATCTTTTAGAATTTTACTAACAAAATCAGAGGTTCTTTTTTCTTTTGGGTTTTCAAAAATTAATTCTGGCTTATTAACCTCAATTATTGAACCATTATCCATAAATATTACCTTACTTGATACCTCTTTAACAAAACTCATTTCATGAGACACAATAAGCATTGTCATACCATCTGAAGCAAGCAACCTGATTGAGTCTAAAACTTCTTGCACTAGCTCAGGATCTAATGCTGAAGTTACTTCATCTAAGAGTAAAATTTCAGGATTCAAACATAGGGCTCTTGCAATAGCAACTCTTTGTTGTTGACCTCCTGATAACTCATCTGGATAAGATTTTAGCTTATCCTTTAGTCCAACTTTTTCTAATAATTCAACCGCTTGCTCTTCAACCTTTTTAGAGTCTCTCTTTTGAATTTTAGTTGGTGCTATACAAACATTTTTTAAAACATCCATATTTTGAAATAAATTATATTGCTGAAATACAATTCCAATTTTTTCTCGAACAATTCTTAGATCTGATTTTTTATTATAATCAATAATTTCATTATTAATTTTTACTTCACCAGATTGTGGAACTAGAAGTCCAACAAGCATCTTTAAAAGACTACTTTTACCAGATCCTGATGGACCTATAAGACTAACAATTTCCCCTTTTTCTACTTTTACTTCAACATCTTTTAAAACATGAAGCTTATCGTAGTAAGCATTTAAAAATTTAATTTCTATTTGAGGCAAGTTTTTTTTCCATGTGTTTTCCAAATCTATCTAAAGGATAAGATAAAATAAAGTATAAAATTAAAACAGAACCAAAAGATAATAAAGGTGAAAAACCTTTATTGTTTAATACCTTTGCAGCAAATGTAAGTTCCATTACACCAATTTGAGATGCAAGAGCAGTATCTTTGATAAACATAATAAAAAAACCAAATGCTGGTGGCAAGATAACTTTCCACGCCTGAGGAAAAATTATTTCTTTTAATATTTGAAAATATGTAAAATTCATTGCACTGGCAGCATCCCACTGTGTTTGATTGATCGACTCAATTCCACTTCTTATTATCTCTCCAATATATGCTGTTGCAATTAAACAAACAGTAATTACAGCAATTACAAATAAACTATCTGATATTTGGAAAATTTGAAAAATATAAAACATTAACAATAAAGAAACTAAAAAAGGTATCCTTCTAAAAATTTCAGTATATAAAATAATAAAAATTCTCAGTGGTAATAAAAAAATAGTTTTTGTTTTTCTAAAAATTGCTAGCAAGCAGCCCATGCTAAAACCAACTAAACATCCTATTGCAGTCAGTAAAAACGTTACACCCATAGCTTTTACTAAAAAAATTATATTCCAGATTGTAAAAAAACTAGGTATTTCCTCAATGAATCTTTCCATTATTGGATAATCCTTATTTTAGCTTTAAAAAAGTAACGTCCAATTATAGCTAGTAAAAAAGTAGCCATAAAAGTAATAACTATATAAACTAGTGCTGTAAGAGAAAATATTTCAACCGACCTAAACGTATCAGAATTGATATTAAACGCTCTACCAGTGAGCTCTTCCACGCCAAATATGGCAGCCATTGATGTGCCGAGTGTCATAATAATATAGTGGTTCGTAAGTGGTGGAAAAAGTACCTTCATAATATGAGGGAATATTACGTATTTAACTTGTTGAGTTAGACTAAAATTTAATGTTTTTGCTGCATCCAATTCATTTTGCCTAATTGATAAAAAGCCAGCTCTTTGAATTTCACATAGGTATGCTGCAGCATTTAATGTCATACCTATTAATACAGCCATAAAAGGTGATAATAAAATTCCAAATTCTGGTAAAGCAAAAAATAAGAAATATACCTGAACTAACTGAGGTGTGTTTGTAAAAAATGTTACATACCAAATAACAAGTCTGTTAGATATTTTATTTCCAAAAGTTCTTATAGTTGCAAAAATTAAACCAAAAAATAAGCCACCAAAAAATGCAAGAACAGCTATTTGTAAACTAATCCAAGCACCTCTTATAAGGTATGGAAAGAATTCTAGTACCTGAGTATAGACTAAAGTGTATCCCATAATTTAAAAACTTAACCCCCTCAAAATATTATTTATGAGGGGGTTAAGTAATTTGTTAGAGTTAATGATTTTTAGAAGTATGGTTGTGGCTGAACACTGTGAACTTGTCCAATTCCGAACCATTTTTTCCAAGTTTCGTCAACAAAGCCTGATCTGTGCATAGTATAAAGTGCAACATTCAACCACTGTTGAAGTGATGCGTTTCCTTTTTTTACACCTATACCGCAATACCAAGTGTCTATTGCTTTTTCTACTACTTGCCATTCAACATTTTTATGCTTGTTCATGTGTTCTCCTAAAAAGTCAACGACATCAACTATTGCATCTGCTCTGCCTTGAGCAATTGCTCTCATAGCATCTGGATAATTATCAAACAAAGTGATATTAGCCTTAGTTAAGTTATCCTTTGCCCAATTAGCTGGCATAGATCCTCTTACTTGTGCTAATTTTACATCTGATCTATTCATATCCATTACTGCAGCAAATGGTTTTTTGCTTGTAGTTAAAGCACCAAATACCTCGGTATGAACTGGTACAGTATAATCTACAATTTTTTGTCTTTTGTAGTTTCTTGTAAGAGCTCCCATTACAATATCAATTTTACCAGTTGCAACAAATGGTATTCTATCTGGAGAACCTGTTTTAACTAATTCTAATTTAACACCAAGCATTTCAGCAAGTTTAGCCATTATATCAGCGTCAAATCCAACTAGTTCATTTTTTTCATTGTATTTTGCTAGTGGTGGTAATCCTGGATTAACACCTCCCTTTAAAACACCTGATTTCATTATTTCGTCTAGTGATCTTGCTTGAGCGCTTATAGTTAGCGACAGAAAGATTAATAGAGCAAAAAATGATTTAAACAATTTACTCATCATAGTTTATCCTCTCTCTTTTTTTTCGTTTGTTATTAATGACTTAGCTAATCATATTTAAAATTTTATTTGAACATTTAAATTAAATTATAATCAACTTTTACGGGAATAAAGTTAGTAAAGACCTTATTTTTAAATAAAATTTTAAGTATTAAATTTAAATATATTTTTAAAATAGATAAAAATGATTAACATAAGACAATGAACTTAAGAATTTTAGATTATTTTGAAAGAGGAAAAAAAGTAAAAATAACTGTTAATGAAAAAATTCTTGAGGCATTTGAAGGTGAATGTCTATCGGTAGTATTATTTATATCAAACTATAAAAATTTAAGATTATCTCCTAAAAAAAAAGAAAATAGAGGGATGTTCTGCATGATGGGTTCATGTCAAGAATGTGTCGTTTTGTTAGATGGTAAAAAAGTAACTTCATGCAATATTTTTATAAAAGAAGGAATGGCAATTAAAACTGGAGATCTTAATGAACTTTAGAAATGAATACGATGTTATTGTAATTGGTGCTGGTCCAAGTGGGGTAAGTGCAGCAGTAAAATGCTCAGAAAAAGGTTTAAAAGTATTAATTATAGATAGCAATGAAAACAGTGGGGGGCAAATTTATAGAGCCCCACCAAAATCATATATTAAAAAAAAAGCAAAGTCTCTTAGGGAAAATTTAATTCAAATGAAGCTTTCTGAAGATTTAAAAAAAAATAATATAGATACAGCCTACACCCATACTGTTTGGCAAGTTTCTCCTGGATACAAGATTGACGCTTTTAATAACAATGGAACAATTCAATGGACTGCAAAAAACTTAATAATTGCAACTGGAACTTATGAGAAGATAATACCCTTTGAGGGATGGACTACACCTGGCGTTATAGGTTTAGCAGCTTGTACAGTTATGTTAAAATCACACCAAACACTTCCTGGGAATAAAATAATTCTTGCTGGTAATGGTCCATTATTGATACTTGTAGCATATTATGTTTTAAAATTTGGTGGCAAGGTTGAAGCAATAATTGATACCAGTACAAAATTTCAATGGATAAAATCAATGCTTCCATTAATTACAAATCCAGAAAATTTTATACAAGGAATTTCATGGATTTTAAAAATAATATTTTCTAGAGTTCCTATCTACTCAAATTCAATGGTTACAAAAGCAACCAATAATACAGGTGAAATATTGGTAGAATTAAAAAATATAAAAAATAAAAAAGTAAAAAAAATTAATGCAGAAGTATTAGCAGTTGGTCACGGACTAACTCCCAGTACAGACATAACAAGATTATTAAGAGTAGAACATATTTACAATGAGCTTAAGGGAGGTTGGATAGCAAAGATAGACCGATATTTTAGATCATCCATGAGGAACTTATATATAACTGGAGATGGTTCTGGTATTTCTGGAGCTATAGCAGCCAATGATAAGGGTAAATTAACAGCTTATGCAGTTCTTTATGATACAAATATAATAAATGAAAATGAATTTAAAAATAAAACTGACAAAATACTAAAAAAATTAAATAGGTATGAAATTTTTGCAAAAGGTATTGCTAATTTAAATTCTACACCAAAAGAACTTATTGAAAATATTGGTAATGATACAATTCTATGTAGATGTGAGGACATTACTAAAAAAGAAATTATTCAGGCAATAAAAAAAGGTGCTAAAAATTTAAATCAAATAAAAACATGGACAAGATTTGGGATGGGACCTTGTCAAGGAAGAACATGCCATTACTCTGTTGCAAGAGTAGTTTCTGAAGAGTTAAAATGTGAGGTTAAAGATTTAAGCTATTTGACTGGAAGAACTCCTATAAGGCCCTTTCCTCTTGATAAAGCCATAGGAGATTTTGAATATGAAGAAATTACAAAAGTAGAGGCTGCACCACTATAAAATTATGGATAATTTTGATATTGCTATTATTGGTGGAGGAATAAATGGATCATCAACAGCTTTACACCTTGCGAAAAATGGTCTTAAAGTTTGCTTAATAGATAAAGGCTCAATCTGTAGAGGAGCATCAGGAGTTAATGCTGGTACCTTAACAATGCATATGACTAGGGCAAAATTAATACCTTACGCAAAAAAAGGTTGGGAATTATGGATGAATACAGAAAAATGGCTATCAAATGAAATAGATGTAAAACAAAAAAAAGGTTTATGCCTTGCATTTACTGAAGAGGAAGAAAAACTTTTAAGCGAAAGATCAAAAATTAGAAGAGAATATGGTGCGGATATAAAGATAATATCAAAAGCTGAAGCACTTAAGGTTGATTCTAATATAAATAACAAAATAAGGTGTGCTGCTTACTGTGAGATGGATGGATACGTAAGTGCAAATCAAACTGGCTACGTATATTCAAAAGCTCTTAAAGAAAATAATGTTGAAATTATAGAAAATTTTGAAGTTTCAGAAATTAACAATAAAAATAATAATTATGAAATTTTATCTAATAATGGTTCAAAAATTAATGCTAGTAAAATTGTTTTAGCTGCAGGTGTATATTTGGAAAAAGTTTTGAAATTATTAAATATAAATATTAATATTAAATGCTTTCCTCAACAATTAATTGTCACTGAAAGAATGCCAGAATTACTTAAAACAGTAATAACTGTTGCTCATGGTAAATTATCTTTAAAACAATTTGAAAATGGTACAGTTTTAATTGGTGGTGGTTGGCCTGGTATAGGAAGTATTGAAAGTGATTACAATGAAACAAAGCCTGAAAATCTAATAGGAAATATGAGGCTTGCTTGCCACGCAATACCAAATTTGAAAAATTCAAGAGTTTCAAGAGTTTGGCTTGGTTTAGAGGCTGAAACTGATGATGCAATGCCTATCATTGGAGAACTTCCCAATTTAGAAAATGCATATGTAATAGGATCAATTCACTCAGGCTATACTAGCGGTCCGTACATGGGTTTATTATTAGCTGAAAAAATCTTAGGAAAAGATACTGATTTAAGTTTATTTGATATAAGGAGATTAATTAACTAATGATGAAAAAACTAAAAGGTATCTATGCAGCAACAGTGGTTCCTTTAAATAAGAATAAATCAATAGATAAAAAATCACTTAATATTCATATTAAAAATATCATTAACACAACAGGTATCAAGGGATTACTATTAAACGGACATGCTGGAGAAAATTTTACACTTACAGCAAATGAACAAATTGAAATAATAAAAGTTGCAAAAAAATATAAGAAAAATGATAAAAAAATAATATCCGGATTGAATTTTGAAGATTCTACGTTTGCCTCCATGGTTGCAAAGAATATGGAAAAAGCAGGGGCTGATGCTATATTGATATTTCCACCTTTCTCGTGGGCACAGGGTGTAACTTCAGATATGATATTTGATCATCATAAAATAATATGTAATCAAATAAAAAAACCAGTTTTTTTATACCAATCAAGCATATACTCTGGTCATCTTTCTTATAAAAAAGAAACTCTTAAAAAGTTATTAAAAATAAATAATGTATTGGGTGTTAAAGAAGGAAGTTGGAATTATAAAAGCTATGTAAATAACTATAATTTTTTCAAAAAAAATAAAAGAAATTTTTTAGTGATGGCATCAGGAGATGAACATCTTTACCCATGCTTTAAATATGGCAGCGACGGATCCCAAGTAAGTATTGCAGCAATAGTACCCGATAAAGTTGTGGAATTAATTGAAAAAATAAACAATAAAAAATATAAAGAAGCCAAAATAATTGATAAACATTTGCTTTCTTTAGCTAAAAATATTTATGGCAGGTACCCACAGAATTTTGCTACTGCTAGAATTAAATATTGTCTAAAAATTTTAAAAAAAATTCCTAATGAAACAATGAGATCATCGATAATATTAGACAAGATTGAAAAAAAACAACTAGATAAATCTCTAAAATTTTTAAAACTTAAATCTTAAACCTAATCGTTATTATAATTTAGAATGTTGACAAGGAAAAATTTAATATACATAACTTGAAATATCTGATTTTAAAAACTTACCAAAACCTTTCTTACCCAACAGTTTGCCGTTCTCAATAATAACTTTCCCCCTACTAATTACAATGTCTGGCCAGCATTTAACATTAATTCCTTCATAAGGAGTGTAATCTGTATCATGGTGCAAATCTGTGTTTGTGATTTTTTTTTCAATTCCCGTTTTCCAAATAACTATATCCGCATCTGATCCTATGCTAATAGTTCCTTTTTTTGGATATAGGCCATAAATTTTTGCAGGATTAGTTGACGTTACTTCTACAAACTTATTGATAGAAATTTTTTTATCTAAAACACCTTTTGAAAATAACAAAGGCAATCTGGTTTCAAGACCTGGTACTCCATTGGGAATATGTTTGAAAGGTGTTTTGTCACCTTTTACCATCTTACCCTTATCATCTTTAAAGTTAAATGGAGCATGATCAGATGACAAAATATCAAATGTACCATTTTTAACACCATTCCATACATGTTTTTGATTTTCAGGATCTCTTGGTGGAGGGCTACAAACATACTTTGCACCTTCAAAATTATCTCTATTTAAGTCATCTCTTGTTAAAAATAAATACTGAGGACAGGTCTCTGCATAAATTTTATAACCTTTGTTTTGAGCATTTCTAATCGTTTCTATTGCCTCTTTATCAGATACGTGAACAAATAATATTGGAGTATCAGTAATTCTAGATAAAGCTATTGCTCTATTTGTTGCTTCACTCTCAACTACTCCTGGCCGTGAGTCTGAATGATGTATGGGGTCTACTTTTCCTGCTGCTTCTAATTTTTCCGTAAGCCACTTCAAACACTCATAATTTTCCGCATGAACCATTACAACTGCTTTTTCTCTTCCTGCTGCTTCAAGTGTATTAAGAATTTCTCTATCATTAAGTTGTAAATCTTCATAAGTCATATAAATTTTAAAGTGAGTATATCCATCCTTCACCATTGCTGGCAGCTCTTGGCCAAGAACATTTGGACTTGCATCACTTATAATTGGATGAAATGTATAGTCTATGTAGCTTTGATCATTTGCCCTTGTGTGGTATTCATCAATTACTTCTCTTAAACTTTCTCCTTTAAACTGTATTGCAAAAGGCATTATTGTTGTTGTGCCTCCAAAAGCAGCAGATCTTGAACCACTTTCAAAGTTATCTGACATTTCAGTTCCATCTTTTGTTCTTTGATCTAAGTGACAATGACCATCTACTCCACCAGGAAGAACATATTCATTCTTAGCATCAATTATTTGTTTTGCTTCTTTTAAAGAATTTTTTTCTAGAAAAACAATTTTTTCATTATCAATTCCAATGTCACACATAAAAAGATCTGAAGCTGTGGCAACTTTTGCGTTCTTGATTATAAGATCAATCATATTTATAGAATATAATTTTTTAACTAAATTGACAATACTTAACTAAAATGTAGAGGTTCACCTTCAGGTTCACCTAATATGGATCCATTCTTCATTTTAGTAATTCCATTAACAATTGTATAAACTGGAAAACCTTTAACTTTTTTTCCATGAAAAGGCGTCCATCCACATTTACTTGCAATATTATTATTATCTATTGTTGATATCTTGTTCATATCAATAATAGTCAAATCTGCATCAAAACTTTCTCTGATAAAACCTTTGTCTTTTATGTTGAAAATTTTTATAGGATTTTCACAAATTAATCTAATCAGCTGTTTTATTGTTAATTTTCCATCATTAACATGATTCAACATTATGGGTAACAATGTTTGAACACCAGGCATTCCAGATGGTGAATTGGGATATTTTTTTTCTTTGTTTTCTTTTAAGTGTGGAGCATGATCAGATCCAATTGTGTCATTAAGATTATTTTTTACTCCATACCATAACCTGTCATAATGAGACTTATCTCTTATTGGTGGGTTCATTTGAGCATATGTTCCAAGTTTATCATAACAATCTGGGGCGTAGATTGTTAGATGTTGAGGTGTTATCTCAAATGTGATGTTACCTTTGTGCTGCGATAAAAAATCAATTTCTTGTTTTGTTGTTACATGAAGGATGTGTGCTTTTTTTTTATATCGCTCAGCTATTCTTACAATTCTTCTAGTCGATGAAATTGCACATTCTTCACTTCTCCAAATTGGATGTGAGTGAACATCTCCATCTTTAATTAATTTTTTATTCCTATTTAAAATTTCTTCATCTTCAGAGTGAACTGAAACAACTTTAGAGCTACTTTTAAATACTTTTTCAATATCTTCTTCAAATTGAACCAATAGATTTCCTGTCGAAGAACCGGCAAAAAGCTTAATTCCACAACATCCTTCTAAGTTTTTTAAGTCTGCTAACTCATCAGCGTTATCTGGTGTTGCGCCAAAATAAAAAGCATAGTTGCAATACATTCTATTTTTTGCAAGATCTAATTTCTTTTGAAATTCAATTTTATTAGAAGTTGGTGGATTAGTATTTGGCATTTCAAAAACACTCGTTATTCCTCCAACAATTGCTGCCTTACTTCCAGAATGAAGATCTTCTGTGTCAGTTGATCCGGGTTCCCTAAAATGAGTTTGAGTATCAATACATCCTGGTAAAACAGTTAATCCCTTGGCATCAAAAACTTCTTTTGCTTCACTATCAATTTTACCAATTTCTATGATTTTACCATCTTTGATTGCTATATCTTGATCTTTAAGATCTTTATCTATGTAGCAAGAACCGTTTTTAATTATTAGATCTAACATTTATGAAAAAAGTAATTATATTATATTAAGACATCAATCAATTATGAATAATCAAAATGTATACATTTTAGAAGATAGAGGAATTCTGTATATAAACGGTGCAGATGCTAAAGAATTTTTACAGAATATGATTAGTAATGACATTAATAAAGTAAGTGAAGACAGTAGTTGTTTTGCATCACTATTAACTCCTCAAGGAAAATTTCTTTTTGCTTTTATTATCATAAAACACA
>ERZ651776.4376-NODE-4376-length-13101-cov-43.850967_pt1 | contig 13101 bp, 11 predicted proteins | sample MGYA00514761_ERZ651776 | MGnify/ENA metagenome assembly ERZ651776 | reverse complement strand
GGCTCTACCCCTGGTGATGCACCACCACAAATAATAGAAATTGATGCTGTTGGAGCAATTGCTGTTTTATTTGAAAACCTCTCTTGATATCCATACTCTGCAGCATCAGGACAAGCACCTCTTTCTTCAGCTAAATCTTTTGAGGCTTTATTAACTTGCTCATCAATTTGCTTGAATATTTTTTTATTCCACGATTTTGCCATTACAGACTCTAATGGAATTCTGTTTTTTTGTAAGAACGAATGAAAACCCATTACACCCAATCCAACACTTCTTTCTCTTTCCGCAGAATATTTTGCATCTTTAAATTGGTCTGGAGCTTTTTTAATAAAATCAGTTAAAACATTATCTAAAAATCTCATAACATCATTAATCATGTCTGGATCATCTTTCCACTCATCATACTTTTCTAAATTAAGTGATGATAAGCAACAAACAGCTGTTCGATCTCTTCCATCTTTATCAATACCTGTTGGTAAAGTTATTTCACTACATAGGTTTGATGTCTTAACAGTTAGGTTAGCAAGTTTGTGATGTTGTGGAATTAATCTATTAACTGTATCAATATAAATAATATAAGGCTCACCTGTTTCAATTCTTGCTGTTAATAATCTTATCCATAAATTTCTAGCAGATATGGTTTGTTGAACCGTACCATCTGCAGGACTTTTTAGCGCCCATTGTTCATCAGTTTCAACAGCTCTCATGAAAGCGTCTGAAAGTAAAACACCGTGATGCAAGTTTAAAGCTTTTCTATTAGGGTCACCACCTGTAGGTCTTCTCATTTCAATAAATTCTTCAATTTCAGGATGATCAACTGGTAAATAACAAGCAGCAGATCCTCTTCTTAAAGAGCCTTGACTAATTGCCATTGTCAAAGAATCCATAACTTTAATAAAAGGAATTATTCCTGAAGTTTTTCCAACTTTTCCAATTTTCTCACCAATAGATCTAAGATTACCCCAGTAACTTCCTATACCTCCACCCTTTGCAGCTAACCAAACGTTTTCACTCCAAAGATCAAGAATTCCTCCTAAGCTATCTGATGCTTCATTTAAAAAACATGAAATAGGCAAACCTCTTTTAGTTCCACCATTTGATAAAACTGGTGTTGCAGGCATGAACCAAAGGTTACTTATGTAATTATAAATTCTTTGTGCATGTAAATTGTCATCTGCATATGAGCTTGCAACACGTGCAAATAAATCTTGAAAAGATTCGTTATGTCCTAGATATCTATCTTTTAAAGTTGCTTTACCAAAATCAGTTAAGTTTGCATCTTTCGATCTATCAATCTTAATTATGATTCCTTTTTCATTTTGAAAAAGTTCTGTTTCAGTGCTTAAAGAAAAGAGATCAGGTCTACTTCCTTTTGAAACTTCTTTTACTTCTGGATTATATTCAGAGACAGCTTTCTTAAGGGCTTGTGATAGAATCTTATTCATAATTAATACTATATTTTGTTATTGTGACGAAAACAACTATATGTTGTATGCGTTTTATGTTGATATACCATATAAACAATTAATCAACAGAACATTTATAGAACGCGACAAAATATTTTACAATAAAAAAATTTAAAAAAGAGTAAGTAATTAACAGATGAATCAAAATATTAAAATTGATCCCTATGGTTTTAGAGAATATGACGCTCGCTGGTTGTATGAAAAGGACATAAGCAAGGATGGAATCACGAATCTTGGTAAAGGTCTAGGAACTCAAATAAAAAAACATACACAAAAAGAGAATCCAAGAGTAATCGTTGGACACGATTATAGATCTTATAGCGAAGAAATAAAAACTGCTCTCAAAAAAGGTTTAATTTCAACTGGCTGTCATATTGAAGATGTAGGTTTATCATTATCACCAATGGTTTATTTTGCACAATTCAATTTAGATGCAGACGCTGTTGCAATGGTTACAGCAAGTCACAATGAAAATGGATGGACCGGTGTAAAAATGGGTATCAAAAAAGGATTAACTCATGCGCCCGAAGAAATGAAAGAATTAAAAGATATCACATTAAATGAAAAATTTTCAAATGGTGAAGGAGCTGAAAAACAAATAGAAAATTTTCAACAAGTTTATAAAAATGATTTAATTAACGGTAATAAGATTAATAAGAAACTAAAAGCTGTTGTTGCTTGTGGAAACGGTACAGCAGGTGTTTTCGCTCCAGATATATTGAGAGGTATTGGTTGCGAGGTTATAGAGCTTGATTGTAATTTAGATTGGACTTTTCCAAAATATAATCCAAATCCTGAAGACTTAGAAATGTTACATGCTATTGCTAAAGCTGTAAAAGATAATAATGCAGATATTGGTTTTGGTTTTGACGGTGATGGAGATAGAGTTGGTGTTATTGATAATGAAGGAAATGAAATATTTTCTGACAAAATTGGTTTACTAATTGCAAGAAACTTATCTACAAAACATAAAAATTCTAAATTCATTGTAGATGTAAAATCAACAGGGTTATATTCAAAAGATAAAGTTTTATTAGAAAATAACTGTGAAACAATCTATTGGAAAACAGGACATTCTCATATTAAAAGAAAAGTTAATACCGAAAAAGCCTTAGCAGGGTTTGAAAAAAGTGGTCATTTCTTTTTTAATCAGCCTTTAGGTTATGGTTATGATGATGGAATTAATTCAGCAATTCATGTTTGCCATTTATTAGATAATCAAAATAAAAAAATGAGCGAAATCATTAATGAATTACCTAATACCTACCAAACACCAACTATGGCCCCTTTTTGTAAAGATGAAGAAAAATATCAGGTAGTTGAAGAACTAGTTAATCAAGTTGAGGAAATTAAGAATAATAAAACTATAATTGATGATCAAATAATAACTGAAGTATTAACGGTTAATGGAGTAAGATTTTCTTTTGAGGATGGTTCTTGGGGATTGATAAGAGCTTCTTCAAATAAACCGTCATTAGTGATCGTTACAGAGAGCCCAACATCAGATGATAGAAAGAAGAAAATCTTTGATTTTATTGATGATTTGCTTCAAAAAACTGGAAAAGTTGGTGAATATGATCAGAAAATTTAAGCCAATTTTAATTCTATTTTTATTAATACCCTTAAAAAGTCACGCTTTAAGTGAGCAAAATAAACAACAATTGTATATTGGGTGTTATCAAAACTCTAAACAGTATTTGGGTGCAGATAAAGCTAAATCCTACTGCCAATGTACGGTTGATAAATTAAGCAAAAAATTTTCCGATGAGGAGTTGGATGCTGTATTTAAACAAAAACCAGAAGATATTTATAAAGATACTGAGTTTGCTGCTAAATTCTGTGAAAAAAAAATACTTCAGTAAAGTTATACAATAAGACAAAGATTCAATCAAAACGTGCTTAGTTATTAACCAAGAATCAGGTAATTATTTAAGTGAGGTGATGGAGGGAGACTGAAGTCACCTCTTTCTATTTAAAAGCAAATCTAATTTTACTTATTACTTCTTTTAAAGCTTTAGCTGAATAACATTTACCTTTAACGACCCAAACAGATAAAGGCCAAGAGCTATCATTTTTGAATCTTGCAATAATGTGAATATGTAATTGAGGAACTATGTTGCCAACTTTTTCAACATTAAGTTTTGAAGTTTTAAATAATTTCTTCATTACTTTACTTGAAAAAACTATTTCTTTCATAAGAAGAATTTGATCTTTGACATTAAGATCGGTTATGTCATTAATATTTTTTCGCTTTGGAATTAACATTATCCAAGGAAATTTAGAATTATCATGAAGTCTAACTGTGCATAGTTTTAAATCTAATAAATGGTGAGATGATTTTAAAAATTTATTATTAATTTTAAACATAAAATTATTTAATTTGATCTTTGATTTTTAATCTTTGAATTTTTCCTGAAGATCCTTTAGGTAACTCATCAAAAAAATAAATATTATCAGGTGATTTAAATTTTCCTAAGATCTTGGAACAATGTTCTATTAAATCTTTTTCACTGACAGAGTCTTTATTTTTTAATACGACACCAGCTTTTACAGTTTCACCATAATGAGTACAATCATCTCCAAATGCTGCTGCTTCAAGAATGTCTGGATGTTGATATAATACATCATCTATTTCTCTTGGTGAAATATTTTCACCTCCTTTAATTATTAATTCTTTAATTCTACCCTTTACAAAAACAAAATTATCTGAGTCCATCAATCCTAAATCTCCTGTTAAAAGCCAATCATCATGAAAACTTTTTTTAGTTTCAATAGGATTTTTATAGTATTCTTTCATTACATTTTTTCCTCTAACACAAATTTGTCCAATAGAATTTCTTTCAACTTCATTAAAATTTTTGTCAAAAATTTTAACTTCATTTCCATAAGCGATACCTGGTGAACCATATTTAATAGGATTTGGGGAAGGTGGATTAGATAAAATTGGAGCACAAGTTTCAGTTAAACCCATTGTTTCAATCATTTTAATCTTAAATTTTTCTTCAAATTTTTTATGAGTTTCTGGCGCTAATGCTGCAGAAGCACTTCTTCCAAACCTTATAGAAGAGGTATCTAGTAATTTAAATTCAATTTCAGAATACTTGTTTAATAAAGAAGAAACTATAGTTGGCACAATACTAAACCAGGTACATTTAAATTCTTCAATATGTTTCCAAAAATTAGTTGCTGAAAATTTTTCAGATAAAACCAATGAACTATGACTAACTAAGGGGCCCATAACAGTAACTATTAAACCATTGATATGGTAGAGAGGTAAAACACATAAGGCTTTATCTTGGGGTTTTAATTCATGAGAAATTAAAACGTTTTTACCTCCATTTAAAATATTATCATGAGTAAGCATTACACCTTTGGGTTTTCCAGTTGTACCCGATGTATACATCAATAATGCATTGTTTGATTTTTTAAGATCACTTAATTTTTCATTTCGATCCTTTAACTGATCAACAAAATCATCCTTATCTATTTCGATAAGGTCAACATCACTATTTGATTTTTTTATTATTCTTTTTGCTAAATCTAAATTTGATTTAGTTGAAAATAATATTTTAGACTCAGAGTGTTCAATTATGTAAGCCAATTGATCTTCGCCAGCTACTAGATTAAGAGGTACCTGTATCATTCCAGAGTACATTATTCCCAGCATAAGCTGAATACCGCTTAGAGAATTTTCAGTAAGAGTACAAATTAAAGAATTTTTTTTCTGTTTTTTTTCAACAGATAAATAATAATTTATTTTTTCTAAATTTTTTTTTAAACTTTTGTTTGATGTTTTTTTTCTTGTATTTGGGCAAGTAATAAAATCTAAATTTGGATTTTTATCTGAATTAAAATCTATAAAATCTCTTACCGTTTCTAATTCCATTTAATTATTTTAAATTTTTTAGTTCCTCAGAATCATGTTTTTCACAATAATCTGTAAAATATTCTTTGAGTTCTGCTTCTTTACCTGGAATTAAATTAGATATTTTAGTGATATTTAAAAAATGTTTGTAATTTAAATTATTATCTATTGTATTTTTTTGCCAAGTGCCGCAACCCATTGATAAAGAAAAAGGTAAACCATTGGTGAAACTTCCTCCTGTTGCAAACGTATGTGCTTGATTAACAATAACCCTGCAAACGGGAAGATCTAATCCTAATTCAATTATTCTTTCATTTTTCTTAGTGTGTATGCCAACTGAATGTCCTATTCCTTGATAATTAAGAATTTTTTTAGCTAAATCTTTAGCTTCATTAAAGTTTTTAACTTTATATACAGTTAAAACTGGTGATAATTTTTCACCTGAAAAAGGATAATCTGCTCCCACCCCATCTTCTTCGACCATTAATATTTGAACATCTTCACTTACTTTTAAATTTAATTCTTTTGAAATAAATTTAGCTGATTTTGCAATTATTTTTCTATTCAGTTTTCCATCTAACCATAAATTCTTTTGCAAAACTTTTTTTTGGTCTTTGTTAAGCAATACTGCATTTTCTTTTGATAATAAATTGATTGATTTTTCATAAACATCTTCAATTAAAATCAAATTGTTTTCTGATGAACAGCTCGTTGCATTATCAAAAGTTTTAGACATTTTGATCTTTTTAAAAGCGTCTTTTAAGTCAGCTGTTTCATCAACAATTGACGTTACGTTACCTTGTCCTACTCCAATGGCTTTAGTGCCAGATTTTGCTGCTTGTTTAACGTTGTTTAAAGACCCAGTTACAATAAGCAAATCAACATTCTGCATTAGTTCATTGGTTAGCTCTTTTGTAACATCACAATCAAAAGTTTGTATTAAATTTTTAGGTGCACCAACTTTTTTTAACTCAATGTTAATTAAAACTAATAAATCTATAAAGACTTTAGATCCTGCTGGTGATGGGGAAACAATAATTGAGTTTCTTGTTTTTAATGCATTGATAATATTATTTATTGGTGTAGCTGCTGGATTAGTTGAGGGTGTAACTGCCGCTACAACACCAACTGGTTTTGCAATTTCTATTATCCCTTTTTCTTTGTCCTCATTTATTATTCCAACTGTTTTAATTTCTTTCAAATCTCTTAAAAGGCCAAGTGTTTTTCTTCTATTCTTTAAAATTTTATCATTAGCATTACCAAGACCAGTTATATCTACTGCAAGATTAGAAATTTTTTCATTATTAGAAGGTTTGCATATTGCCCAAGCAACAGCTGTAACTATTTCATCAACTTGATTTTGATTAAAATTTTCAAAAATAGATTGTGCTTTTTTTGCCTTAAGTACTAATGATTGAACTATTTCTGTCGATGATTTGTTGTTCATTTTAGTTTTAATTTAAAAAAGTTTCGCCTTATAATTTAAGGCGAAACTAATTTAATATAGTATTAATTACTATTAAGGTTTTAGTCCAGCAAGAAGTTTTGTTAAACTTACTTTTCTAGCTTTCCACATTTCTTGAACTTCAGCTCTATTCATGATTCTAACGGGAGAACCACCTTTTTTCATTTGTCCTAATGTTTTTTTATCATTAAACATTAATGGAACCTGTGCAGCCAAGAAATCAATTACTTCTTTAGGTGTTCCTTTGGGTGCCATAATTCCTCTAAAGTTTACGCTAGAGTTATCAACGTCTACACCTTCTTCTTTAAGTGTTGGAACATTTGGTAAAAAAGTTTTCTCTCTTTGCAGATCAGCAATTGCTAAAATTTTAATATCATTCTGACTTCTATAAGCGTCTGAAAGATTATTAAAACCAGCCATAACCTGTCCACCTTTAACTGCTGTTAAAGCAGGTACACCACCTGTATGAGGCACATAAGTAACATCTGCTCCACTTGCTTTTTCAAATTGTAAGAAAGCAATGTGATGACCGACAAATTTACCAGCACCAGAAAAAGTAACTTTTCCAGGATTAGCTTTTGCATATTTTACTAAATCACTAACTGAATTAAATGGACTATCTTTACCAACTATAAGTACAGCTGGATCAGCTCCCCAATTAGCAATTGGCTCCAAATTATCAATATTATATTTTGTATCATCAAATACTATCGATTGAGACACAAAATGAGGGATATTGTAAGCTGCAAGATCATATCCATCTGTTCTTGCTTTTGATGCAAACCAATTCCATCCAACTTTTCCACCGGCTCCTGGTTTATTAATAATTACAATTGGCTGACCAAGGTAATTTTTTTTGGGGTGTGCTGCCATCATTGTTACCAATCTAGCCTGAAAGTCAGTAGCTCCGCCAGGGTTATAAGCTACCATGACACTAATTGGTCTATCTGGATAGTCTGCAGAATTTGCTATTTTTCCAAAAGAAATCACAGATAAAATAATTGTAATAAACAATATTATTTTTTTTAACTTCATATTTCCTCCTTTGTTATAGTAAAAATAGATCACAACGTATAAGCTAAGGCTACAAAAAAATTTAGTTATAATTAATAATTATATTTTTGATTAATTAAATAAATAAGACAGGTGTGCTTTATAAGCGTTGTTTAGAAAACTGTAATATTATTACCCAATTTGAGTACCACTTATGATTGCAAAATTAAAAAATATTAATAAAAAATCTAGGCACTTGTACCTTTAGCAAAACTGAAAATAAAAAATAAACAAGTGAAATAAATAATGTTGTGGTAATAAATATTTCAATTGAAGTTCTTAGATTTTTTTTTTTGGAATATATAAAACAATTAGAAATGAACAAAAGAGTTGCTAAAAAATAGAAGCCTACTTTTTCACTAAATAAAACAAACAATATAATAGAAATTAAATATGGGTATAATTTCTTAACATCAATTATTTTTAAAAAATTATCTTGTTTTAAAAAAAACAACACTAAAGACAATGAAGATAATATCAACATTGACAATGATATTATTTTTGGAAACAGATATGCTTCTGAAGTTTTTCCAAAGTATGACAAATATACTAAGACTAATGAAAGAATTAATGTAACTATTACAGAAATATTATTATTAATTTTTAACATTTTTTTTTCTTTTTTCTGATAAAAAACCATAAATAATTGACATTAAACATAATGAAATAATTGTTAAATTTAAATAACCACTTGTTAAGTAACTAAATATACCATTTTGTGTATCTGCAATAATTTTAGCCTGACTAAAATTTGTTTCTGCTATTGGCCCTAATATTAAACCCAATACAATTGGTGAGGCTGTAAAACCTAATTTTGAGAAAAAATACATTGCAACACCTAGACTTAACATCACAATTACATCTGCAAAATTATGTTGAACACTATAAGTTCCAAAGATTGCAAGTATCGTTATTGCTACAGCCATATAATTTACAGGTGTTTTAATTACATGTTTTGCAAGTCCACTTATATAAAGTCCAAAAATTAACATCATAAATTGAGCAACTAAAAGTGAGTTTATAAATGTCCAAGTAGTTTCTGCATAAATTGTAAACAAGTTTGGTCCAGGAAACATTCCATGAATTAATAGACCACCTAATAAAACTGCAGCCGTTGGACTCCCTGGCACACCCAAAGTTAATAATGGTACTAGTGAAGGACCAACCATTGCATTATTGGCTGATTCTGCAGCGATTATTCCATCAGGCTCTCCTTTTCCAAAGTTATCTTTATTTTTACTCATCTTTTTAATTTGATCATAAGAAACTAGTCCTGCAATTTGCCCTCCTGCCCCTGGAATTAAACCAATTATCACACCTGTAATACTTCCAATAGTCAAAGCTTTTATTCTTTTAATATTGTAGAGAAATGAGTCTAAAACACTCTTTTTTTCCATTGCAAACTGATCAGTATCTGCAGCTTTATTTTCTAACATTGATAAAACTTGGGGAATTGCAAACAACCCAACTAAAGCTGCAATTATGTTTATACCACCAGAAAAAATAGGATTAAAAACAAACCTCTCCACACCCAACACAGAGTCGTAACCTATTGTTGCTAACCACAAACCAATTGCTCCAGAAAAAAGTCCTTTAATCACTGAATTAGAATCTAAAGTAGCAATTACTGTTACTCCAAAAATTGCAATCCAAAACATATGTGATGGACCAAACTTTAAAGCAAAATTTGCCAGAATTGGGGTAAAGAAAATTAAAACAATAATTCCTATGACACCTCCTATAAAAGAACTGATGAAACAATAATGAAGAGCCTCTTTAGATTTATTTTGTGTTGCCATTGGATAGCCATCCATCACCGTTGCAATATTTGCAGGAGCTCCAGGAATTTTTAATAAGATTGCACTTATAGCTCCTCCAGCAACAGTGGCTGTATAAACAGCACCTAGCATTATTAATCCTTGATCTGGACTCATCTTAAATGTGAAGGGAATTAATAAAGCAACTGCCATAGTTGGACTAAGACCTGGTGCCGCTCCTAACAACAAACCTCCTATAGTTCCTAGTACTAAAATTAGTAAATTGCCAAAAGTAAATACATTAGAGAAATAGCCAACGAATTCCATTGAGAAAGACTAACAAACAAATTGGTGAGGTGTCTATAAAATACTTAAATTAAAATGATAAATATTCAAATAGGAATTTCGAGGCCACAACTATTAATAATATCCCAAAATACTTACTCACTTTATTTTTATCAATCTTATGAACAGTTTTAGCGCCAATTCTTGCCATAAATGTTGTGATAGGAATAAAAATAAAAAACGCAGGCAGATTAATAAAACCAATACTTAATTCAAGATTTACATTTAAATATCTTCCACTAATTAAAAAGCCGATAGCTCCAAAAAGTGCAATTAAGAAACCAATTGCAGCTGCACTTCCAATTGCTCTATTGATAGAATATCCAAAAAATTTAAAGATAGGCACATTCATCACAGCCCCTCCTATACCCATTGGAGCAGAGATAAACCCTGATAGCATCCCAAAAAAAACCTTATATTTTAATTTTATTGAAATTAGTCTCTTTGACTCTTTTTCTTTTAAAAAAAGCAAATAAAAACCTAGAAAAAATATTATAGATGAAAAAAATAATAACATTGATTTTGTTTCAAGAAATGAGGCAAAAACTGTACCCAAAATAACTCCTAATATTGAAAAAGGTCCATAAACTTTTACTAATTCTTTATCTACTGCATCAAATTTTAAATGTGTCATTACAGATACAAATGAAGTGGGAATTATGATTGCAAAAGAAGTCCCAACAGCTAGATGCATTAAGTAAGCTGGATCTATATTTAAACTTTCAAAAATATAAAATAAAAATGGCACCATAATTAAACCGCCACCAATACCAAATAAACCTGCAATAAAACCAACAGGCACTGCTGTTAATGCCATTATTAAAATAAAATAGCTATATTCGTTAGCTAGAATTGAATTAAGCAGATTGCCCTACACTTGTATCAATATTATTGTACTTAATCTTATCCATAATGTGATCTATTTTCTTAACATCAGCATCTCTTACACACATATTTTCACTTAAATATCTTTTCCAATAACTTGCACCTGTTTGCCCATGAAATAAACCAAGTGTATGTCTCATGATTTGATTTAATCTAGTACCCTTTTTAAGCTCATCTTTTACATAAGGTATTAATTGTTCGACAACATCTTGTCGACTTAAGACATCTTCATTATTAAAAATCTCTTTTTCGATGTCTGCTAGTAAATAAGGTGTATGATAAGCTGCTCTTCCAATAATTACTCCATCAGTTTTCTTAAGAAGAGGCTTAATCTCATCAACAGATGTAATACCTCCATTAATTATAATTTCTTCATTAGGAAAATCCTCTTTTAATTTATAAACATAATCATATTTTAAAGGAGGAATGTTTAAATTTTGTTTTGGAGTGAATTTACCTAGCATTGCTTTTCTAGCATGAATAATAAAAGTTTTAATTCCAGTTTGTTTTAAAGTTGAAATAAAATTAAATAAATTTTCATAATCCTCAACATCGTCATAACCAATTCTAGTTTTTATAGTAACTGGTAAATTTGTAGATGTTTGCATTTTACTTAAACAATCTGCAACTAAATTTGGTTCTTTCATTAAACAAGCACCAAACTTATTTTTTTCAACTTTTTTGCTAGGACAACCTAAATTTAAATTAATTTCATCATATCCAAAATCTTCACCTATTTTAGAGGCTTCAGCTAAAAGTTTAGGTGAGGACCCTCCTAGTTGAAGAGCAACGGGTTTTTCATTAATATTAAACTCAAGTAATCTTTTTTTATCACCTCTATTAATTGCCTCATCAACGATCATCTCAGTATACAAAAGCGTATTTTTTGAGATCAATCTTAAAAAATAACGTTCATGACGATCTGTGCAATCCATCATAGGAGCGACTGATACTTTCCTATTCATGGTTTAACTTTATATGATTTTATTATGAGTTTGAAGTGTCTGAATCTTCTGAATTTACTTCTGCTTCTTGATTTTCTTGTTCTGAAACTTCTTCTAATGATACTTCGCCTTGCTCATTAACAGTTTCCTCTTCTACTGAAGCTTCAACTTCTGGCTTTGCAGTTTCAGATAATTCAGCTAAATCTTCTTGAGAAACTTGAATTTTTTCTGGTGTTTTTCTTGCTCTCTTAGATGGTAAAATTGGTGTACCACTTTTTGAAATTTCACCTTTGTATAAACTTTCAAAATCATCACCTACTTCTTCATCATCATCTGATCCATCGTCAATTTGTTCAACGTGTTTTCTAAGTTTGTAAACTGCACTTTCAGTTAGATCAGTAACTTTAATTTTTTCTTCTGCAATTTCTCTTAATGCAATAACTGTATTTTTATCATTATCTCTATCAAGAGTAGGTTCAATGCCTGAATTCAATTGAGTTGCTCTTTCTTTTGCAACAAGAACTAACTCATAAGGACTATCAACTTTATCGATACAATCTTCTACTGTTACTCTAGCCATGCGCAGTATCTATACAACAGGTCTTAAAAAATCAAGCTTTAATACTATAAATATGTAGGATTTAACTTATTTCTAATCATAAAAATAAGGAATATTGAGATCAATATATATATTCCAACCACAATGGATATATCTTCAATTGAAAATCCAATATCAATTAGAATTCCAAATAATGCAGTGCCAAAAGCGGTTGAAAAAACCATTAATGCTGTTGTCATAGCTTTAATTGAGCCGATATATTTTACCCCATATATTTCTGCCCAAGTTGATGAACCTAAAACGTTAGCAAGACCATTAGAAATTCCAATTAAACCTAAAAAAACAAAAGAAAAGATTTCAGAATTAAATAAATACAAAATTACCGCAGAAAAAAATAATGGTATATTTGTGAATAACAATAATTTTCTACTGGTAAATTTATCAATTAAAAACCCGGAGATAAATAAGGTTATCACTGAAAGTATAGAGTAAACCATAAATGATTGTGCAATAATATATGGGCCCCAGTTTTTAGATGTGGTTATAAATGATTGATAAACAAAAGTTCCTGTAGCGATCCAAGGCATTGCAAGCATAGTCATACAAATAATATAAAACCTATAATCTTTTAAAACTTCAATTCTTTTCCATTGTCTTATTTCTTTTGAATTATTTAACTCCTTGTCTTCTTCACGAGTGTCTAGTTTTACATCTCGTATAAATGTGTATGCAACTATCGGTAAAATTATTATTACAATAATT
>ERZ651776.4375-NODE-4375-length-13103-cov-3.712575_pt1 | contig 13103 bp, 14 predicted proteins | sample MGYA00514761_ERZ651776 | MGnify/ENA metagenome assembly ERZ651776 | reverse complement strand
GCCATCTGATGCACCACGCGATGATCGGGCGGTGTTATCGAGGCTTGGGGCAATACGAGACTGCGATCGAATATCTTGCCCCAATGGCCGATAAATTCCCCGAAGAACCGGAGATCAAGCTGCAACTTGCCTTTGCCCAGCTTGGCGCGGGCCACTATGGCGCGGCGTTTCGCAGTTATGACGCACGTTGGTTGACCGAAGAATCGTCGCCCGTCGATGTGCCATTCAACCAGTGGCAGGACGGCATGTCGGTGGACGGCAAGTCTTTGCTTATTCTGCCAGAGCAGGGCTTTGGCGATATGGTCTTACTGGCGCGGTTCATTCCTCTGGTGGCGGCGATGGGTGCTAAGATCCGGCTGGTCGCCAAGAAGCCTTTGTTGCGCCTGCTGGAAGGGATCGAAGGCATTGATTGGATCGGCACGGGCGCGACAAAGGATGATCCGATCGATCTGTGGGTGAATCTGATGGACCTGCCCAAAATCGTTTACGGCGCGGATGAAGACGGCGTTCCACCTGCGCCAACCAAACTTACAATCCCTGCGGATTCATCCGAACGGGCCAAGGCGATAACGTCGAAGCATGGTGATATGTTCAAAGTCGGCGTGGTGTGGTCCGGGTCTGCCACCTACAAGGGCAACACGTTCCGTTCTTTCACGCACCGTGAATTTCTACCGATGGCCAATGTGCCCAACGTGCAGCTGTTCAGCCTGTACAAAGGGCCGTTTCTGGACGCCTTGCACGAAGACGGCTCTGCGGCGCTGATTATTGATACTGCCAACACGGACCGCGACTTTGCCGATTGCGCCGCGACGATGATGGAAATGGACCTTATCATTACATCGGACACGGCAACCGCGCATATCGCGGGGTCACTGGGGATTCCCGTTTGGGTGATGCTGCACTGGGATTCATTCTGGGTCTACCGCCATCACGGCGACACATCGGCCTGGTATCCAAGCATGCGATTGTTCCGGCAGGACAAACCACAGGACTGGGCATCAGCATTTGGTGCAGCACAAACAGCACTCATCAAAGAGGTAGCGGCCCATGGCTGATCATATTCTTGTTCCAACCGCCCCCGGCGAACTTATCGACAAGCTTACCATTTTGCGGCTGAAGGAAGAACGCATCACGGACGCCACCAAGGTCGCTAACGTGAAGGTGGAAAAGGCCGCTCTGATGCAAACTGCCGTTGCCCATATCCCACAGAGCGCAGAACTGGACGCGCTTTGGGGGCAGCTCTTTGCAATCAACGCGGATCTTTGGGTCATCGAAGACGACATTCGCGATTGCGAGATGGCCAAGGATTTTGGTGAGGAATTCATTCGCCTCGCCCGCGCCGTATACATCACCAACGACCGCCGCGCCGACGTTAAGAAACAGATCAACCTTCTGTTGGGGTCAAACCTGATCGAAGAAAAATCTTACGCAGACCATGGAGTCCAATCATGAGCGAGAATATCGCGCAAGCCCGCCGCCTACTGCGTAAGGAAGCCACGAAGCTACAGAAGGCCCTTGAAAAAGAACGCTCACGCGCGCGTGGCCCGTTGGTTCGGCGGTACCATGAAGTGCGGCAAATGCTTTCGCCGCTGTACACCTATTCATCACAGGCCGGTCAGGATTTCGTCATTGATCAAGTGATGAGACAAAAGCGAGGCGGCACCTTTCTGGATGTTGGTGGATATGACGGCGTGACCGGATCAAACACGTTCTTTCTGGAAACCAATCGCGGCTGGACAGGCGCACTTGTTGAGCCCGTCAAGGCACAGCTGGATAAAGCAATCGCACTCCGCCAATGCCCATGTATCGGGGTGGCCGTTGCCCCGACCGATGGTGAGGCCGATTTCATCGAGATCAGCGAAGGTTATACCCAGATGAGCGGGTTGGCGGGATCTTATGATAAGAACCTGCTGAAAACCGTGCGCGACAATAACCGACATAAGGAAAACGTCGTTAGGGTCCAAACCAAAACCCTGTCCGGCATCATGGCTGAAACGGGGATTACCGACCCCGATTTCATCTCGCTCGACATTGAAGGTGGAGAGTTGGCGTGCCTTAAAGCGTTCCCGTTCAAGGACCATGACGTGAAGACATGGGCGATTGAAAACAACACTGGAACCCCCGAAATCAAGACGATCATGGCCGAAAACGGCTATGATTTGATTGAATTTTGCGGACCAGATGAAGTGTATTTTAAGCGTTCGCCATAGCGCCAACACATTTCCTCCACGCCAGGTCTAAGTCTGCCCCCTAACTAGGGCGCAACACAGAACCGGAGTGGGTATGTCAGATCTTTCAAACAGACCGATTATCATCAAACGCAAAAAGGTTGTCGCTGGTGGCGGGCACCATGGTGGCGCTTGGAAAGTTGCCTATGCGGATTTCGTAACAGCGATGATGGCCTTCTTTCTGTTGATGTGGTTGCTGAACGCGACAACTGAACAACAACGCAAAGGCATCGCTGATTATTTCTCCCCGACAATCACTGTCAGTAGGGTGTCTGGCGGCGGCGAAGGCATGTTCGGCGGCGATTCTGTGTTTACCGAAGAAACTCTGGCTGAAAATGGCGATAGCTCGCCGAGCGGTGTGACGGCACCCGGCGGTTTCAGTGGCAGCCAAGAAGCCGCAGCAGAGGTTGCCGCCCTACAAGATGTCGAAACCATGCTGTTGGGTGTCGGCGGTGAAAGCTTGATCCAGCAAGAAGCCCTGCGTCATGTGGTGACCCGTCTTACAGACGAAGGACTGACGGTTGAAATTTTTGCCCGCGAAGGCGCGCCCCTGTTCCTTGACGACGGCACCGAACCCGCGCCTGTGTTGATAGAGCTGACCACGATGTTTTCACGGGTTTTCGGTCTTGTGACGAACCCCGTCGCAATCGAGGGCCATACGCGGACCTTGCCGCTTGTTGTGGCGGAACGGCCGGCTTGGGATATCTCCTCGGGTCGCGCGGATACCGTCCGCTTGTTGCTTGAAGCAGGCGAGCTTGACCCGGCACGTATTGCCCGCATTACCGGCAACGCGGATCGTGACCTTGCCCGCGAAGATGGATTATCGGTGCGCAACGACCGGATCGAGATCACGCTTCTACGGGTCGAGAACCGATGAAATTACGCGGCATTTTATCTATTAGCGGCCCGTTAAGTGGCCACCTGTAGGACTGAGGCAAGACCGTGATTCTTGTGACAGAAAGGCCAAGCCAATGACGATATCATCTTCCCTAAACGCGAGTGTGGCAGGACTCGCCTCCAACGCGAGCCGACTTGCGACGATCTCCGACAATATCGCGAACTCTTCCACTTACGGCTACAAACGTGCAGATACCGACTTTCATTCGATGGTCATCAACAATGGGCGGGGAACCTATTCCGCCGGCGGCGTCCGCGTCACGACCCAGCGTCTGATCGATGAGCGTGGCACGCTTGTCGCGACAACCAATCCGACCGACCTCGCAGTTCGCGGGCGCGGCATGCTGCCACTGACCCAGCTTTCCGCGGTTGAGGCGAACAACGGTGAAGTACCATTTATGATGGGAACGACGGGGTCATTCCGTCCAAATTCCGACGGCTACCTTACATCTGAATCAGGCATGGTTCTCTTGGGCTGGCCGACTGGGACAGACGGTGTAACCCCCCCGTTTCCTCGTGACACAGTTGGCGGGCTTGAACCCGTCCAGCTAAATACAAACAGGTTCCTTGGAAACGAAACCACTGAAATGTCGATTGCTGTCAATCTTCCAGCAACCGACACTGAAGAAGCTGGCAGCGGCGACAGCCATGAGCTTTCGGTTGAATACTTCGATAACATGGGCATCTCGCAGTCGTTGACGATGACCTTTACGCCAACAATTCCGGTGGCCGGTGATCCTCCATCCAATGAATGGACGATGACCATGACTGACAGCGCGAGCGCCGGTGCGGTGGTCGGGGAATATACAGTGGTCTTTGACGCGGATCGTGGCACTGGTGGCAGGTTGCTGAGCGTCACAGCAGTCACTGGCGGAGCACACGACGATACAACGGGGACAGTCACGATCGATGTGGATGGCGGCCCGATGGAGATCAACATCGGCCAGATCGGTGAGCCTGGCGGCCTAAGCCAGCTGTCCGACATTTTCGTGCCTGTAGAAATTGCCAAGAACGGCTCACCAGTGGGCAATCTTCTTTCGGTAGAGGTTGATGCAAACGGTTTCGTCAATGCGTATTATGACAACGGTATTTCACGGACTGTCTACCAAGTTCCGCTGGCTGATGTGTCCAATACAAATGGCCTCATCTCACTGGACAGTCAGACCTACATTGTGTCGCCCGATAGCGGCAATTTCTTCTTGTATGATGCAGGCAGCGGTCCAACTGGTGACCTGATTGGCTACGCCCGTGAAGAATCCGCGACTGACGTTGCAAAGGAATTAACCAACCTGATCCAAACCCAACGTGCATATTCATCCAATGCCAAGGTCATCCAGACCGTGGACGAGATGCTACAGGAAACCACCAACATCAAACGCTAAAGACATGAGGTAATCGGCCATGAGTATTTCCAGTTCACTTTCAAATGCCATTTCAGGCATGAATGCCGCATCTCGGATGGCCGAAATCGTGTCCTCAAACGTCGCAAACTCACTGACCGACGGCTACGGGCGCCGGTCAGTGAACCTGTCTTCCGGTCTTGGCGGCGTGCAAGTTGGATCGGTTGACCGTTTTGTCGATCGGGGCGTCCTTGCTGACCGCCGTCTGGCTGGCGCCAGTCTGGGAGGGTACGAGATGCTCGCCTCGGCAATGAACAACATCCAGAGCGCGATCGGACAACCCGGCCAGTCCGACTCCGTCTCTGGCAGGATCGTCGCGCTCGAAGCTGCCCTCGTCGATGCCTCGAGTGATCCATCGTCTACCATCCGTCTTGAGACCCTCGGTTCTCGGCTTGGCGATCTTGCCGAGTCTATTAATGCGTCGTCCCGTGCCATTCAGGACGACCGCGTAAAGGCCGATACGTCAATTGCAGACCAGATTGACCTGCTCAACACATCGCTTTCACAGGTTGAGAAACTGAACAAGGATATCCTCTCAGCGCGCAATTCAGGAAGCGATCCATCCAGTCTCATGGACCAGCGTCAACGAGTCGTCGACACAATCGCCGAGATTGTTCCCGTTCGTGAGTTGGATCGTGACGGCGGACAAATCGCACTCATGACGCCAAGCGGCCAATCACTGATTGATGGAAAAGCCAAGCAGTTCGGCTTCACCTCTAACGCTGTAATCGCATCCGAAATGACGATCGAAAGCGGGGGGCTCTACGGCATCACATTGGATGGCGTGTCCCTCGGACCAAACGGTGTCGGGAAGCTCGCCGGAGGCACCTTGGGCGCTGCATTTCAAGTTCGTGATGTTGAACTTGTCGCTGCGCAAGAAGGCCTCGACAATGTCGCAGCCGATTTGATCGCGCGATTTCAAGACCCGACCGTTGACTCCACTTTGGCCGTCGGTGAGGCAGGCCTTTTGACCGACAATGGCACTGCCTTTGACGTCTTGAATACCACCGGTCTTGCCGAACGCATTTCCGTAAATGCAGCCGTAGATCCGAGCGCAGGTGGCAACGTCATAAAATTTCGCGATGGCATCAACGCGGTGACGGCGGGCCCATCAGGCAATGCCAGCTTGCTGCAATCCTTATCCGCCGCGTTGTCAGATACGCGTTCGACCGCGACGGACCTCGCAAATCAAAGCGCGGCTGGACGCGCCGGAAACCTTGAGGGGGACATGGGCAATCGCCGTTTGGTGTTTGAAACCGAATTGAGTTTTGCCAATGCACGCTGGTCCGGTCTCAAAGAAGCCGAAGCCGCGGGCGGTGTCGATACGGATTTCGAAATGCAAACATTATTGAGGGTTGAGCAGGCCTACGCCGCGAATGCGCGCGTGGTTCAAACGGTTCAAACCCTCATGCAACGATTGATGGAGATCTAGGACATGCCCTCTGTAACCGTCGGCGACATGCGCCAGCAATTTCTTTCAACACGCCTGAATACGTCACTCAAGAATGACCTGAACACGCTCGTTCAGGAACTGACGACGGGACAAGCGGCAGACCTAACGGCTCACTTGCGTGGGTCGCAATCCTCCTTGACGGGTCTGGATCGCCAACTCGAATTGTTGGGGCGGTTTTCTCAGGCCAACTCCGAGACCGGGCAAATGTTGTCCGTCATGCAAACGGCGCTTGCAGGCATCGACTCCTTGCGTGAATCTGCTGCTACGCACCTTCTTACGATAAATGATTCAAGTACTGCTTCGCAGCTTTCCGATGCAGCTACCGCAGCTAAATCGAGCTTCGAGTCGACTGTTTCAAACCTCAACCTACGATCCTCAGGTCGCGCAATGTTTGGAGGAAATGATTTGGATGCGAGCCCACTGGCAGATGCAGATGTCATGCTGGACGCCCTGCGCGCAGAAATCAGCGGCCTGACGACAGCAACCGATATCGAAAATGCAATCGACACCTGGTTTGATTCGCCCGGCGGCGGATTTGAAACCGTCGGCTATTTGGGTGACTCCAATGGAACGCAATCCCGCACCACGGGCGCCAATGAATCCGTCGATATCTCGGTCCGTGCAGATGATTCAGCGTTCCGTGACACCCTGAAAGCACTGGCAAAGAGCGCCCTGTCTGCCGAGCCCGCTTTTGGACTCGGTGTTGAAGTTCAGCGAGATATCCAGAAGCAATCAGCCGTCGATTTGCTATCCAACGCATCCGATTTGGTCAGCGTTCAGGCGCGATTAGGTTTCGTTCAAGAACAAGTTGAAGAGGCCACCGTCCGAACGATTGCTCAAGAAGCGTCCTATGGGATCGCGCGCAATGAACTGGTGTCGGTCGATCAGTTCGAAACGGCGAGCGAGCTTCAGTCGATCCAGTTACAGTTGGAGACCCATTACACTCTCACCGCGCGTCTTTCGCGCCTTTCCCTAACGGAGTATTTGCGTTGATCAGAATGTTCGCCGCTCTATTTTTGATATTATCTCATTCCATTGCTGCCGCCTCCCCGATCAGGATCAAAGATCTGGTCGAATTTGACGGCGTCCGCTCAAACGACCTGGTCGGTTACGGACTTGTTGTTGGTTTGAATGGGACGGGGGACGGGTTGCGAAATTCCCCATTTACCGAAGAAATCATGAGCAACATTCTTGAACGACTTGGCGTGAATGTAACGGGCGAACGATTTCGGCCGAACAACGTGGCCGCAGTCATTGTTACTGCCAGCTTACCGCCCTTTGCGCGGACCGGTAGTCCGATCGACGTAACGATTTCCGCAATCGGGGACGCGGATAGTCTGCTTGGTGGCACCTTAATCATGACCCCTTTGAACGCAGCGGACGGTGAGATTTACGCCGTTGCCCAAGGGACAATTATTGCTGGTGGAGTGTCCGCCCAAGGCGACGGTGGTGGAGTCGTTCAAGGAGTGCCTACGTCTGGTGTCATCCCGTCTGGTGCCACTGTCGAACGCGAAGTCGCATTCGAATTTTCTGACCTGACAGTCATTCGACTGGCTCTACGCTCGCCCGACTTTACGACAGCGGCGCGTATTGAATCTGCGATCAATCAGACATTTGGTCGGGGTGTTGCTGTGATGCTGGATGCGGGCACGGTGCGATTGGATATCGCGGCGACGCGGGCGGCATCGCCAGCGCATGCGCTCGTGCGGATCGAAAACGTCCTAGTCGAACCGGAGCGCCGTGCGCGGGTCGTGGTCGATCAGCGGTCCGGCACAATTGTTATGGGTGAAGACGTTCGAATCTCACGCGTTGCAGTCAGTCAAGGAAATCTGACTCTGCGCATCCAAGAGGCACCGCTCGTCGTTCAGCCCAATCCCTTCTCAGAGGGGCAAACGGTGGTGGTCCCTAGTACCAATGCCCAGATCAATGAGGAACCAGGTATCGGGCTTGCTGAAATTCAAGAAGGGACGTCCCTCTCAGAGGTGGTCGCTGGCTTGAACGCGTTGGGCGTGTCGCCACGCGACATGATCGACATCTTGAAGAGTATCAAGGCAGCAGGTGCGCTCCACGCAGAATTTGTAGTGCGCTAAGGCTCAAAGGTAGCTGCGTACCAGGCTTGCGGCAATCAAACTCCAGCCATCTGCGACGACGAAGAACGCCAGCTTGAACGGCAGTGAAACGATCGCAGGTGGCACCATCATCATCCCCATTGACATCAAGACCGCCGCAACAACCAGATCGATAATCAGAAACGGTAGGAAAACGAGAAACCCGATCTGAAAGGCCCGCTCAATCTCGCTTAACAGAAATGACGGGATAAGCACAGAAAGGGGTGATGTTCGGATGGGTTGATCCAGGGCGAGTTCGGGACGAAGGCTGGCCAATTCTTCGAAGGTGTCAGGTGCTATTCGGTTCGACATAAAACCGCGGAACGGGTCCATGACATTCACAAAAGCTTCTTCCAGAGGCATATCACCATTGAGAAGCGGGTCAATTCCCGCGGTCCATGCCGCGACAAAGACCGGTTCCATGACGAAATATGTCAGAAACAGTGCCAAACTGACGATCAGCATATTTGGGGGCGATTGTTGCAGGCCGATCCCTTGTCGAAGGATCGATAAGACCGTCACCATGAATGGAAAACAGGTGATCATGATCGCAAGGCCGGGCACAATGCTCAGCAATGTCATCAGGACGAAAAGTTGGATCGAACGCGTGGCGAGGGATCCGTTATCGTCCAGCGTGATAGAAACATCTTGGGCAAATGCGGGGCCGGCAAGAATCAATGCCCCAGCCAGACCAGCAATCAATAGACGTCTGTTAGGCATCCGACGATCCAGTCGCGATGACCTCGGTCAAACGCACAGCCAACTGGCCGTTTTCGCTATCGGCCACCTGTTCAAGTTGCCCACGTGCGATCAGCCGCCCGCCGACATACAGGTCCACCGGATCGTCGATCCGTTTGTCCAAGGGCAGAACTGCGTTCTCCCCCAATTCCAATAGGTCCCGCACGAGGGGACGTGCCCGCCCGACGGAAATCGTGACCTCAACAGGGACATTTCGTAACGGATGCGATGGTGGCATTGCAGTGTCTTCAACCATGGGAAAGGGTCCTTTCGGAGTGTTCAATGCCGTTCAAAACGGCTTGTAACTCAGTTGTTAGCGCGGCCAGATCGAGGAGCACATGAATGTCCCCCTGGCCAATCAACGCTTGACCGGCGCTGAGCGCAGGATCGGCGACAAAGTCGAATTGTTTGGCAACCTTTGAGTCCGCCAACGACGACATTACGTCGGGCGGAACCGCGATCGTGATAGGAGCGCTTGATGCTGTTTCAAAAGCGTCTTCGACCACACCGGCCAAATGCGCGCCAAAAGTTTCCTTCGCGATCTGCGGCAATATCGCCTCAGCCAACTGCCCCAACAAGGGCCGCAATCGTTCCAAGACATGAAGGCGTGCCTCCTCATATCCGAACGCCATATCCCTTAGCGTCGAGGAAATTTCAGCAACGGCCGCCGCAAGATTAGCGGCATTTGACGCCTCGCTCTCCAGCAGCCCCGCCGCGAAACCCCGCTTGTAATCGGAACTTTCTTCGACGCCGGACATGCCGTCCGCTTCAAAACTTTCAAGGGTAACCCGCGTAGGCGTCAATTTGGAGACTCCTTGCCGGGTTCATCGATCCAACTCTGTAGGACCTGAATTGCTTCGTCACGCCGGTCTTCAATTAAGCCGCGAAGTCGGTCGACGGGATCATCCGATGCCGTTGCGTTAGTACCCGAATCAGAATCGATCCGCGTAGGGGGTGTTGCTGCTGTCGCAACGCCATCAATCACCGCGCCGCTTGGCCCCGCGATTGCGCCGCCAACGCCGCTGCCACTGTTGTCAAGCAACGCTGGGGCGGGGCGGCTCGACGTCAGGATCGGCCGGACAACAAACAGCCCAAGGATCAAGGCGACCACGCCAAGAACCCCGGTTTGAATGAGTTTCATCATGTTCAGCGGGACGGCAGGTATATCCCCGCCTTCTCCGGCCTCGGTTCCAAGCGTGGGCAGGGCTTCGAATGCCATCGAACGTATGGTAATTTCGTCGCCTCGCTCAGCATTAAGCCCGACAGCGGACGCCACAAGAATACGGAGATCTTCAAGCTCTTCTTCTGGACGTGGTTGTGAAACGAGTTCGCCCGCCTCATCAACAGTTGAGAGATTGTTAACAAGCACAGCGACACTGATCCGGCTGATTGCACCAGGCGTCCGCACGATTTCCCGCTGGGTTTCGGACACCTCGTAGTTGGTGACAGACCTACTTTCCGAATTTTCGTTGGACTCTGAACCCGCACCGCCTGCGCCGTCGCCATCTGGGAGGTTAGAGGCAATCGTGACGTCGCCTGATGCACTGCCCTGCGATGATGTGCTGCTTTCCTGGACTTCCGTGCTGATGGCAACACGCGTTTCGGGATCAAACCGGCGTTCTATGATCGACTCGGTTTCGGTAACGGTATCCACGCTGACTTCGACAACCGCATTGCCCGGGCCGACACGTGCCGCAAGCAGGCGTTCAACCCGACTGCGCAACTCGGCGACCTTTTCCTGGGAATCGGGCATTGCGGACCTGTCATCGGATCCGGACATCAATCCACCAACACCGTCTATGACAGCGACATCCCCGGGGGCCAAACCGGGCACCGCAGACGCCACCAGAAACCGCAATGCATCTGACTGGGCTGTATCGAGTGTCCCGTTAACCGTCGTCACTGTGACGGCAGCGGTCGGGGCCTGTTCGCGCCTGAATGGCTGTGCCGACGTCGCAGAGATATGTACACGGGCCGCACGAATATGTGGACTGGCCAGCATTGTGCGTGCCAGCTCACCTTCCTTGGCGCGCCAGTAGGCGGCATCAAACATCTGCGAAGTCGTTCCGAATCCGGACAGATTATCCAGTAATTCGTATCCCTGTGAACTGTTCGCGGGGAGGCCTTCGCTGGCCAATGTCATCCGCAAACGATCGCGGTCGGTGCGCGGTACAAAAATCGACCCGCCGTTGACCTCGTAGTCTACGCCACGCTGGTCCAAAGCAGCAACCACGTCACCCGCTGTGGCGTTGTCCAACCCCGCATAGAGAAGCGACAAGTCACTCGACGCAGTCGCGCGCGCCATAAATAAGACCGCCACAAAGACCGCGATTGATGCTCCGATCACGACGATTCGCCGCCACGCGTCTAAGTTCGTCCATGCTGTATTTACGCTTCCCACTCGGGATTCTCCCCATCTTTGGCATTCTGCCTGTGCCCCTCAATAGACTGCTCAGGCTTAACAATCGGTTAGTGCCTTTCGACGTATTGAAGGGGAGACACAAAAGGATTGCTTTGATGGCCGACGCCGCAGAAACCGCAGAAGACACTGGAGAAGGCGCCCCAAAGAAGCGCTCGAAGATGCCGCTGATCCTCGGACTCGTATTTGCGATTCTCGGGGGCGGGGGCGGCTTTATGGCTGTTCAGATGGGTTTGATTGGTGGCGCTGGCGGTGAGGAATCTCAGGAACAAGAAGTCGTTGAGGCCGAACCGCTTCCTGCGCTTGCTTTTATTCCTATGGAAACGCTGGTCATCAATCTGCCTGAACGCGCACAGGCGCGGCATCTTTTGTTCACGGCCCAGCTGGAGGTTGAACCCGCGTATACGGACGAAGTCACCGAACTCATGCCGCGCATTGTCGATGTTCTGAACGGGTATTTACGCGCCGTGAAACTTGCCGAACTAGAAGATCCGACATCCTTGATTCGTCTGCGCGCACAGATGTTGCGCCGCGTTCAAGTCGTCGTCGGGGATGGCCGCGTTAAGGACATCCTCATTATGGAATTCGTGCTGAACTAGAAGGGGACAGACATGACGTTTATCGCAGATATCTTACTCACCGCAGGTGCACTCGCCGCAGGCTTTTATTGTTTTATCTTATCTCGCAGATTACGGCGATTCACAGACCTTGAAAAAGGTGTCGGCGGGGCAATCGCCGTGTTGTCGGTACAGGTCGACGATTTGTCCAAAGCCCTGCGACAAGCTGAGGCAGCGTCAATAAATTCCGCGAACAGCCTTGCGACCCAATCACAATCGGCGGCGGATTCAGCCAAGCGGCTGGAGCTATTGATTGCGTCCCTTCACGACCTGCCCAGTCCACCGGAATTTAGATCACAAAAACCTGTTGATCCGTTCTTTGTCCGTCCGACCCGTGTGAATGACGGGACGATCTGAGTATGGCAATTCATCAAAGACCCAAGCGCGTCCTCGCATGTATCGCCGCTTTTCTGGTGGCCTCCGGCATTGTTCGGATAGCCACAGGCATGGGGCCAGCTATCGCTTTCGCTGAGGAGCAGATGGCGCATGATCCAACAGAAACCGCGCCCGTAGCAATCATGACCCCAGAAATCGACCCGCTTCTCGCTGCAATCCAGGAGCGTGAGACACGAATTGCTGAACGGGAATCGGCGATCGGTGACAGGATGCGAGCCCTTGCCGCTGCCGAAGAAGAAGTCGGCAAACGATTGGCGGAGTTGCAAGCTGCCGAGGAGTCCCTCTTGGCGGCCTTAGCGATGTCGGAAACCGCAAACGACGACGACATTGCCCGATTGACGGCCGTCTATGAGAATATGAAACCGGCCGATGCAGCGGGATTGTTTGAAACGATGGCGCCGGATTTTGCATCTGGATTCTTGGTGCGCATGCGCCCCGAAGCCGCTGCGGCGATCATGACAGGCTTGGAACCTCAAACGGCTTATTCCATTAGCGCTATTATCGCCGGGCGCAATGCAAATGCGCCGACGGAATAGTCGAGCAGACGAAACTTTAACCACTCTCGTGCGACAACGGTTCACATAATAAATGGGGCGAGAATCATGATCGGTTTGATCGGCATTGTAATTATTTTTGTAATGGTCTTCGGGGGCTATACGCTCGCCGGTGGCAAAATGGGCATGATCCTCAAGGCCCTCCCGTTTGAGATGATTATGATCGGCGGCGCGGCTATCGGCGCCTTTGTGATTTCGAATGACATGGCTGGGATCAAGCACACGCTCAAAGACATGGGGAAGGTGTTCAAAGGTACAAAATGGAAACCGGACGACTATCGTGACCTTTTGTG
>ERZ651776.4371-NODE-4371-length-13115-cov-3.223194_pt1 | contig 13115 bp, 12 predicted proteins | sample MGYA00514761_ERZ651776 | MGnify/ENA metagenome assembly ERZ651776 | reverse complement strand
TGATAATAGATGGGATGAGTTTTGTGAGGCTCTATGGGCTAAAGAACACGAAAATGCAGTAAGCATAGCAAAATATAAAAAGATACCTATAAATCAAGTGAGACACGAAGATAAATACCCCCTTCATATCAAGTGGGTTGTTGATGATATTCCTTACAGCATAGAAGTATGGAATAGTCCTTTTGGAGATGGTACTTGGAAGTTTAGTAATACCGTAAAAGAAATGCGTGGTTGGATTGCAGGTGTGGAAATGGGTGTTGATATGATCATCCTAGGCTCAAAAGGCAGATCTAGTGCTGCTGCATTTCTAATTGGAAGTGTTGCTGAAAAACTACTAATGGAGGACAATGACATTCCAATGTTCTTAGTTAAAAAAGGTAACGAGAATATGAGCTTCTTAGAAGCACTTTTCAGGCTTTAGTAAATTATAGTTCCTATAATAGCGTAGTTAAGGTCTTCCTTTACCGTCATAGATTCACCCCCTGTAATGTCAAAACCGATGAGCTTCTCCTCCTTATTGAAGTGAAGCTTCATTTCCTTTATAACCTCATAAATGGCGTTGGACTCTTTAACGGATATACGAATCTCTTTGAGCGAACTTTCCTCATAGATGTATTCCATCACCTTGACAGGGTTCTTTTGAGTTTTGGTGCTGTAGATCTTTTTCGATATACCATTGATTGCTGGTATTTCCTCTTCAAAGTAATCGCCTACATAGCCTAACTTATTAATGTCTGCTTCATAAAAGAGGTTAAACTGCCTTTTCCAGCCTGCTACTGAGTCCGGGTCTATTGTTAAGCGCTCGCTGGCTCCTTGAGAAGTTAGCTCCTTCTGCAACTTGGCATTAGCACTAGCGAGGTATTCAATTTTTTCATTGAGTAACGCACCTAGATTAAAGTAAGCATCTACTTCAACCTTAGTCTTGTCATTTTCAACCGTACAGGCGGCAAGCGTACAAATGATTAAAATTGAGAAGAGGAACTTTGATTTTTTCATAACAGAAGGTCTCCGGTCATTTCAGCAGGAATATCAACACCCATCAATTTGAGTATGGTTGGCGCTAAGTCACCCAATTTACCATCCTTTATTTCAGGTTTCATATCCTTATCTACTAAAATACATGGGACAAGGTTTGTTGTATGGGCAGTGTTTGGCGAACCATCAGGGTTGATCATCATGTCAGAATTGCCATGGTCAGCAATAACGATAGTAGTATAATCATTGGCTAGAGCTGTTTTTACAACCTCTCCTGCACAACGGTCAACGGTTTCACAAGCTTTCACCGCAGCATTAAAGTCACCGGTATGGCCTACCATATCGGCGTTAGCAAAGTTCAGACAGACAAAATCTACTTCTTGTAAATTCAATTCTCCAATAATGGCATCTTTTATGTCAGGGGCGCTCATTTCAGGCATCAGGTCATAGGTAGCTACCTTAGGGGAGGCACACAAAATTCTTTTCTCACCATTGAATTCTTTTTCTCTTCCTCCACTAAAAAAGAAGGTTACGTGAGGGTATTTCTCTGTTTCAGCAATTCTAATTTGCTTTTTATCGGCATTGGCCAAAACCTCTCCAAGGGTATTGGTTAAATTATCCTTATCGAAAATGACATCAACGTTTTGAAAAGAATTATCATAATTCGTCATGGTAACGTATCGAAGCTTTTTCTTTTCAAGCCCAAAATCAGGGTAGTCTGTTTGAGTAAGTGCCTGAGTTAACTGTCGGCCTCTGTCCGTACGGAAGTTGAAACAGATAACCAAGTCGTCCTCAGCCATGGTGACCACGGGTTGGTTATCTATTACATTGATGATTGGCTTTATAAATTCATCCGTTACCCCAGCTTCATACGAAGCATCTATAGAAGCAAGTAAATCTGTCGAAGGGGTTCCAACACCTTTTACCATGGCGTCGTAGACTAACTTTATTCTCTCCCAGCGATTATCGCGGTCCATGGCGAAGTAACGTCCAGTGATAGAGGCAATGGTACCGGTAGATTGCTTTGAGTGGTTCAGTATCTCTTGGATATAGGCTTTTCCACCCTTCGGGTTAGTATCTCTACCATCGGTAAAAGCATGTATAAAAACATTATTGAGCCCTTCTTCTGCACAAATAGTCATTAACCCTTTAAGATGGTCAATGTGAGAATGAACGCCACCATCAGAGACTAACCCCATCAAGTGGATGTTTTTATTCTCCCGCTTGGCATATGCCAAGGCTTCCCTGAGTGTCTCATTTTCACCAAGCGTTTTTTCGGAAACGGCTTTGTTAATTTTAACTAAGTCCTGATAAACAACACGGCCAGCACCTATATTCATATGGCCAACTTCTGAATTTCCCATCTGACCTGCTGGCAAACCAACGGCCAAACCAGATGCTTCTAGTTTACTATGCTTATAAGACTTGAAAAGGCTGTCAATTACGGGCGTATTGGCCTTGTCTATGGCTGAAACGGACTTATCTTGGGCCAAGCCCCAACCGTCCAAGATCATCAGTAAAACGCGTTTGTTCATACCACAAATATAATTATTAAAGGCTGGTTTGTTTGTACAGACGCATTGTATTACTTTGATCATTCATCATAATTAGATGTAACAATTGGCATTATTTTCGTTATCACAGGGACATAATCCTTAAACATGAATAAACTGCGCACTAATCTTCTTATCGTATTCGCTCTATGCGTTTCACTTGGCAGCATTGCTCAAGAAAAAGACAAGATCATGGAGCGTGTGGAAGAGGCATTAAAGTCGAGCAGTTCCAAAGAGCTGACGAAACACTTGCATAGCAAGGTGGAAATAAAGCTTGATGGTGAAAGAAAGGAATACAGCATAAACCAAGCTGAAATTATGCTAAAGCAGTTCTTTCAACAGAATCCGGCAACGGCCTTTGAGTTTATTCATGAAGGCGACAATGAGTCTGGCGGTATTCTTTACGCCATAGGCTCCTATACTTCATCTTCTGGAAAACATCGCGTGGTTGTTAGAGCGAAACAGTACGATAAAAAGTACAAGGTTTACCGACTCGAGTTTTCAAAGGAACGCTAATCTCCCCCTTCTCATTTTCTACTGAATCTCTTTTGCCTATTTTTAAGGCATGAGACCCGAATACGTAACAGACCAAGCTTTAAACGATTTTATTGAACGCGCACTTGCCGAAGACTTAGGTGATGGTGACCATTCTACCTTGGCATCTGTACCAGAAAATGCTACCAATGCCGCATATTTAGTGATGAAGGAGAGTGGCATCATTGCAGGGATGGCATTGGCCGAAATTATATTTCACAAGTTAGATGCTAACATAATGCTTGAGCCTTTGGTAAAGGATGGTGATGTTGTGAAAAGCGGAGATGTCATTTTACGTATTAAAGGAAGCGCCCGAGCCATATTGAGCGGGGAGCGGTTACTACTTAACTGTATGCAGCGCATGAGTGGTATAGCCACCAAGACGGCAGGTTTAAACAAGCTGATGGCCGGAACTAAAGCCAAATTGCTTGATACCAGAAAGACAACGCCAAATATGCGTATGCTTGAAAAATGGTCTGTCTTAATTGGCGGTGGTGTGAATCATCGGTATGGTTTATTTGACATGATTATGCTAAAAGATAATCACAACGACTTTGCTGGTGGGATTACTGCAGCCGTTACTGCCACAAAAAATTACCTAGAGAAAACGGGAAGAAACTTAAAGATAGAAGTGGAAACACGAGACTTAGCGGAGGTGAAAGAGGCTTTGGCTGTGGGTGGCGTTGATAGAATCATGTTAGATAATATGAGTAATGAGGATATGACTAAAGCAGTCTCCATCATCGCAGGCCGCTCAGAGACAGAGGCTTCCGGTGGCATTACGGAAACAACCATTCAGGGCGTTGCACAAACTGGTGTTGATTTTATTTCCGTTGGTGCACTTACTCACGCTATAAAAAGCTTGGACATCAGCCTTAAAGCAGAATAATAATTTGCCAAAGAACAAACGCAATTTTTTAGTACTATTGATAGAAGCCTTGGTTTTGATCCTTATGTTTGTGTTCCTTTTTCGACACTGTGTATAAAGAGGCTCTATTATGATTGTTAAAACAAAAAAATACGCCCTAGATAAGAAGGCTTACAGGCGCGCTGGCATGCGTAACGTACTTATCGAGCAATGGTGGGTAGGTCTTATCGTTCTAGTCATTTCTTCAATGGCTTTTGTCATTCCTTCCAATTGGTGGTGGATTGGTGCACTTATCGCCTTCACTCTCTATTTACTCTTTTGGTTGATCCAATTTGCTGGTGTAACGCAATTGGAGCAAAGCAAAATGCTGTTTGAAAAGCTTTCCTATGAAATAGATAGCCGACAGATTCTGATAAAGATGAACTCCAAGCAAGGAATGCCTATGAAGTGGGAGCAGATTAAGAAAGCTTGGGTTGATAAAAATCAAATTGTCCTAGTAGTAAGCAAGGCACAATTGATGCTTTTTCCTTTCACTGCCTTTAAGACACAAAACGAAGTGAAATTCGTGGAAACGATTTTAAGACGAAAAGGTCTTTTAAAGGATAATACGCCCGCTGAGAAGAAACCCTAGGTATCTCATTTTGCAGGAGAAGTTTTAAACTTAACTACAAATTGAAATTCTTCAGACTGCGTTTGCTCAAGGCTTAAACCTTGTGATAGAGCAGTTTCTTTGAATATTTCCCATTCTTTAGAGAAGAAGGCATTGGGAGTGGAATAAAAGTAGCCGTCATCGTCAGTAGTTTTGACATTATTCACTAAAGCTGACAAGTCACTTGACACAATGTTTTTCAATCGATGAAAGGTTTGTTGGTTTAGGTCAACAAATGCCGTCTTTAGATATGGCGGGTCTTTGTATAATACCCACAGATATGGTTCAAAAACAGATAAAAGCGGAGCAATATGGCCAAAATTATTTCTTAATTCCGTATTAAAAGATTTAGCGTAAACCCCACCTTCAACGGGGTTTTTAATTAACCCATCAAATAGATACTCTCCTTTTAATTCGAGCTTTTCATTGTATATATGAATTGTATCTGATAATGGGGGATTATAATACACCAGTGTTTCATTGGTCAAACTTTTAGTGACCCCCCCCGAATAACCAACCAGTCTTTTTAACTTTAAACTATAGGGTTCGGCTTGGTAAGCTATTCTCCCCTTGTCATTCCAAATAGTTAGGTTGAAATTTCCTTTCTGTTTATTGGGGTTAAAATTGTCAAAGGATAAGAAACCATTGCCTATTGCAGATACCTGATATGGAAAATTATCTAATCTAATTTTTTCTATAAACTCACCGTCCAGCGTATACTTTAATATCGATGCTTGGAGGTTTGAAAAGACATAAATTCCATCTTTTCGAATCATTAACCTATCAATCTTTCTGTACTGGCCTGGCCCAATACCAGCATGGTCAATGCTTTTGATATAACTTAGGTTCTTGTCATAAACCTTAATATCTCCAATCTTCCCATCATGTACATAAAAGAAGTTTTCTGAATAAATGATATTTCTAATACTTCCGATTAAAACGTCACCTTTCAATGGTACTATTTCAACGTTCTTGAAAACATTATTCAAGTCAATTGGTGTTTTACCTTCAGATATTATAGATACCTTTTCTGACGATGACTCCTTAATATTTTTGGAGCATGACATTGCTGATAATAATATCGGCAATGTCACTAAATAAATTCTCAATGATCTGATCATTTTAATTGTTCTGGAATAATATCACGCTGAACCTCAAGAGTGCCCTCTGGACACTTGCTGTCAGCACAAGCTCAAGGATTTATAGAGTAATAAAGAAACAAATTTCTTTCTAAACAGCAGGTTTTTATTACCAAGCCTAGTGAGTTTTTCAATTACATTTGCCGCTTGAACTCTCGCTACTATACCGAAGGCTTAATTGCCGTATTTCTTTTTGGAATTACCCCGGTCTTTATCAAAGAGGTATCAGCCAATGCTTTTACCATCGGTATAGTCAGGCTAATTATTGGTTCTGTATTTTTATTCAGCGTAGTTCGAGTAAAGAAACTCCGTAAACTGTCCAAGAAAGATTGGATGGGCTTACTATATATCGGCTTGTTGTTTGGCGCGCACTGGATGACTTATTTCATCAGTGTAAAGCTTTCTACACCTTCAATGGCCATTTTGTCTGTTTCTTCCTTTGGCCTCCACATGATTTATTTAAACTGGTTTATCAATGGTCAAAAGCCATTGTTAAAAGACTTGTTGGCCGTAGTAGTCGCGCTTGTGGGTATATTCTTGATTGTCCCAGAATTTAGCTTGGGAAATGATTTAACCGCCGGAATTCTCATAGGCTTAGTCAGTGCTTTCTTCTTTGCAATACTTCCCTTTGTACAGCGAAAACATCAACACATTGATTCACTCACGAGAGCATTCGGCCAGTATGCTTTTGCATTGATCATTTTCATGGCCATGATTAGTGAGTCCAATTGGGACTTGACGCAACAAGACTGGATTTTCCTCGGCATTCTTGGCGTGGTTTGTACAGTAGGTGCTCACACGCTTTGGTTGAGGGCCACTACAATGCTGCCTCCTGCCAAGATTAGCCTCATTTTCTATTTGGGCACACCTGTCGCTATGATTACGAGCTATCTATTCTTGGGCGAAGAAATGAGTCCGTCTAAGATAATAGGAGCAGGGCTGATTATTTCAGCCAACGTGTTTAGTGCGCTGAAGAAGAGGCCTAAGGCCTAGTCCAGTGCCTCTGCTAAGTACTGAGCAGTGTAGTTGTCTTTTTGCTTCACCATGTCTTCAGGCGTACCCGTAAAACATAAGTTGCCACCCTGATCTCCACCTTCAGGGCCTAAATCGATCACCCAATCCGCACATTTAATTACCTCAGTATTGTGTTCTATAATCACAACAGAATTTCCTTGGGCAATAAGTGCGTTTATTGATTTCATCAACTTACTGATGTCGTGGAAATGTAAACCCGTAGTTGGTTCGTCAAAAATGAACAATATATTCTCTTTTGAGGCATTTCGCCCTTTTGGACTTCCTTTACCCAGGAAGTAAGCAAGTTTTACCCGTTGTGCTTCACCACCACTAAGTGAATTTGAAGACTGTCCCAACCGAATATAACCGAGCCCAACCTCCTGAAGTGGGGCTAGCTTGGAAATAACCGAACGCTGATTGACAAAGAATTCCATGGCATCGTCGATGGTCATGTCTAATACCTGAGCAATGTGCTTGTCGTTATAAGTTACTTCAAGAATTTCTTGTTTGAAGCGTTGTCCCTTACAGCTTTCGCAGGTCAAATGAATGTCAGCCATAAACTGCATTTCAATTTTGACGATACCTTCTCCTTGGCAAGTTTCGCAACGTCCACCATCTACATTAAAGGAGAAGAATGCTGGCTTATAGCCTCTTTGCTTGGCGATCGCTTGGTCGGTGAATAGCTGTCTGATCGCATCATAAGCCTTTACATAGGTGACTGGGTTCGATCGAGAAGATTTTCCGATAGGATTTTGATCTACGAATTCAATCTGTGTAATGGTTTTCAATGAACCTTCGATACCATCCATTTTCCCCGTCTGCTCACCAACAGTACCGAGCATTTTTCCCAAACCAGGGTATAACAATTTTTTAATGAGCGTTGATTTTCCAGAACCACTGACCCCCGTAACCACGGACAATACGCCCAAAGGAATTTCTACATTGAAGCCTTTTAAGTTGTTTTCACGAGCGCCGTTAATTTTTATGCTCTCACGCCATTTTCTTCTGACTTTAGGCACTTCTAAACGTTCCGTTCCATTTAGGTACTTGGCCGTGTAGGTGTTTCCGCTGATCTTCAGTTCATCGAGTGTTCCCTGAAACATGAGCTCTCCACCATTGGAACCCGCGTCTGGTCCAATATCAATAATCTGATCTGCCGCCCGCATTACTTTTTCTTCGTGTTCAACAACTACCACAGTGTTACCAAGGTCGCGAAGGGTCTTTAAAACGGAAATCAGACGATCTGTATCTCTAGGGTGAAGCCCGATACTTGGCTCATCTAAAATGTACATGGAACCCACGAGGGCGCTACCCAAGGAAGTGGCTAGTTTTATACGCTGATATTCTCCACCAGAAAGGGAAGATGTCAGTCGATTGAGGGTTAAGTACCCAAGCCCAACGCGATTGAGGTATTCAAGTCTATTTGTAATTTCTTTGATCAATCGACCAGCGATCTTTTCTTCGTGTGGAGTCAACTCCAGCTTAGCAAAGAATTGAATGGTGTTTTGAACTGATTCCAGAACAATATCAGTGATTGATTTCTGATCAATCTTAACATAAGCAGCATCTTGCCTTAGTCGAGTGCCCTTACATTCTGGGCAGTCAGTGCGCCCGCGGTAACGTGATAGCATCACCCGATATTGAATCTTATGTGTCTTCGACTCTAAGAAGGTGAAGAATTTATTTATCCCTTTAAAAAATTTATTACCTGTCCAAAGCAGTTCTTTTTCCGCTGAGGTCAGCTCACTGAAAGCTCTATGTATAGGGAAGTCGAATTCTATACCATGTTTCAAAAGTGGCTCAAGCCATTTCTTCATGGTTTCGCTGCGCCATGGTGCTATTGCACCTTCGTAAATAGATAGTGATTTGTCCGGAATGACCAAGTCTGGGTCAATCCCCAATATTTTTCCAAAACCTTCACACCTTTTACAGGCACCAAAAGGATTGTTAAACGTAAAAAGGTTGACACTTGGCTCTTCAAAGAGAATACCGTCAGCCTCAAACCTATCGGAAAAAGTAAACCTGTCGTCACCTATTATTTCAATGATACAATCTCCTTCTCCTTCAAAAAGAGCTGTTTGAACTGAATCTCCGAATCTGAACTGGGTATCCTCATCGTGTTTAACCACGCCTCGGTCGATAAGAATTTCCAAAGACTTACCCTCAATTTCATCCTTGTTCTCTAAAAGGTCTTCGATAAAAAACGGAGCACCATCAGAAAGCACGCGTGTGTATCCTTTTTGCAATAGAACATTGAGCTCCTGTTCTATGGTTCTATCCTCTTTTTTCGTCAAGGGACAAAGGATCATAATTTTGGTTTCTTCTGGCTTGGTCAACATAAAGTCGACAATACCACTGACGCTATCTCGCTCAACAACGTCGCCACTAACTGGGGAATAAGTTTTGCCGATTCTGGCAAAGAGTAACTTCAGGTAATCATAAATTTCTGTTGACGTACCTACGGTAGATCTCGGATTTCTGGTGCTCACCTTTTGCTCTATGGCAATAGCTGGCGATACACCTTTAATGTAGTCTACCTCTGGCTTTTCCATTCTACCCAGAAATTGTCTGGCATAACTGCTCAGGCTTTCTACGTACATGCGTTGTCCTTCAGCAAAAAGTGTATCGAAAGCCAGAGATGATTTTCCAGAACCTGAAAGGCCTGTAACTACAACTAATTTGTTGCGTGGAATGGCTACACTGAGGCTTTTAAGGTTGTTCACCTTAGCGCCTTTTATAATGATGAACTGCTTGGGATCAAGGTCATCAATAGGGGTGTTTTTCAGAATAGTTGTTAAACTCATGAGAATGCAAAGATAACAGAGCGAGTAGCTAAATGTTACTTTAATTTTAAGTTGAAAAATCAGAATATAATTTCACTCTTTGGCATTATCATTGCTTAAAATTTGGAGTGTAACTTAAAAGGCGAAAGCATCGGAGTGAATCCGTAATTTAACAGACGTTAATTTGCTTTGTCTCTGAGATTTTCTACTTTTGAGATAACTATAAAAATAATTCCAACCCCTAAAACCAGCACAATATAGATAGAAACCTCTACGTTAACCTAACAATTACTGACATGAGGAAATATGCTATAAGCGATAGTCAATTGATATCGCAGTATAAAAATGGTAACGAAGAGGGTTTCACTACGCTGGTAAACCGTCACACCAAGAAAATTTACACTACCATCTATTTGATCGTGAAAGATCAATATTTGGCTGAGGATCTCTTACAAGAAACCTTTGTTAAGGTGGTTAATACCATCAAAACAGGGCGATATAACGAGGAAGGTAAGTTTCTCCCATGGGTGACAAGGATCGCACATAATTTAGCGATCGATAATTTCAGAAAAGCGAAAAGATACCCAACTATTGTCATGGAAGATGGCAGTAGTGTATTTAATACACTCGAATTTTCGGAAGACTCAATTGAGTCCAAACAAATAAAAGAAGACACCCACGCTTTATTACGTGACTTAATTAAAGAGTTGCCTGATTCGCAGCGTGAAGTGCTTATGATGAGGCATTATATGCAAATGAGTTTTCAGGAAATTGCTGATACCACAGGTGTGAGTATTAACACTGCCCTAGGACGCATGCGCTACGCACTCATCAACCTTAGAAAAAAGATGGACAAAAAGAACATTGCGTATGATCAAAACCTTTACCCAAAATGACCTAGTACGTTACATTTACAAAGAAACTTCCGCTGAGGAAAATTCAGAAATAGAAATAGCCATGTTATTCGATGAAGAACTGGCAGACTCTTATACTGAAATTCTAACAGTAGTAAGCGACTTAGACGGTGCTTTAAAATCACCATCGGCAAAGACAATTGATAGTATTATCAGTTATTCTAAATCTTACCACTTACATTCTGTGGATTAAGCTATTAATTTAGCGTAATGACACGGAAAGAGCGGTACGAGAAATTTGTAACCTATTTTAGCGAGAATCAGCCAGAGGCTGAGACAGAATTAAACTACAGCAACCCGTTTGAATTACTGGTTGCTGTAGTTTTAAGTGCACAATGCACAGATAAGCGCATCAATTTGGTGACCCCAAAATTGTTCGAGCATTTTCCTACGCCCGAACATTTGGCTGCTACCCATTTCGATGAACTCTTTCCATACATCCGATCAGTTTCTTATCCCAATAATAAAACTAAGCACCTTATAGGCCTGGGTAAATTGTTGGTGGAAGACTTTAACTCGGAACTGCCCCAAACGATAGAAGAACTTCAAAAACTTCCAGGCGTAGGTCGAAAGACGGCCAATGTGATTACATCTGTGGTGTGGAACCAACCTTCCATGGCAGTAGATACACATGTTTTCAGGGTTTCTAAAAGACTTGGCTTGGTCAATCAAAACTTAACCACGCCTTTTGCTGTAGAGAAACAACTCGTAAAGAACCTCTCTAAGGAAGTGATCCCCTTGGCACATCATTGGCTGATTTTGCATGGTAGATATACTTGTGTTGCCAGAAAGCCTAAGTGCGAAGAATGCAATCTGATCGATTTTTGTCGTTATTTTGAAAAACAACAAGGGATCGTCAGGTGATGTGAATTTGTTAAATTTGACTAGTGGCTGAACGCATTCTCTATATCCATCAATATTTTAAAACGCCCCAAGATGGTGGTGCCATTCGCTCTTACTATTTATCGAAGGGCTTAGTAGAAAATGACTTTGAAGTCGAATTGATTACGAGCCACAATGAGTCGAATTACATCGTAAAAAATATTGGAGGTGTGCGGGTGCATTACCTTCCTGTGGCATACTCTAATGACATGGGGTTTGTTAAGAGAGTCTTGTCATTTCTTAAGTTCGTCAGGCTGGCCAAACGTAAGGCAGCCAGCATCAGGAACATTGACCGTGCCTACATTACGTCTACCCCGCTTACGGTTGGCCTAATTGGTTTGTGGCTGAAAAAGAAGCACAACATTCCATACACATTCGAGGTAAGAGATTTATGGCCGACCGCTCCTATAGAAATTGGAGCTATTAAAGGGAAGGTTTTTAGGAATTGGCTCTATCGGTTGGAAAGAAGAATTTATGAAGGTGCCGATAAAATTGTAGCCCTATCGCCCGGCATGCGCAATTGGATAAAGAAAGTTGTACCGGACAAGGACGTTTACATGATCCCTAATATGGCCGATTGCGAGTTCTTCAAAAATGAAATAAAAGACCCCAAACTGGTTAAGTTTTATCAGGCCAACCAACCATTTGTGATTACCTACCTGGGAAGTATTGGTACGACGAACCATTTGCAATTCCTCTTAGACATAGCCGCAGAAACCAAGAAAAACGGCCTTAATGTCGATTATAAGATCGTTGGACAGGGTTCGCAGTTAAGTGAGATTAAGCAGCAAGCATATTCACGCGAACTTGAAAATATTGAGTTTATTGGCCACCAGGACAAAGAGGGTGTTCGGAGAATTCTAAACATTACCGATGCTACCTACGTGAGTTTTGCCGACCTCCCCGTGCTAGCGACTAATAGTCCTAATAAATTTTTTGATAGCCTAGCTTCCGGAAAGCTAACAATAGTGAATACGCCAGGCTGGACGAAAGACTTGGTGGAAAAATATAAGTGCGGGTTTTATGCTAACCCTAATGAGCCGAATGACTTTGTAACGCAGCTCCAGCCATTTTTAGAAAACAGAGAATACTTGGATATGTATAAGACCAATGCACGTAGTTTGGCAGAAGGACTCTACTCCAAGAAGCTTCAAATTGAAAAACTAGTGAAGGTGCTAAACAACGAGAGCCAGTTGAAGGCTAATGATAACGAGGTCTATATTTTGACTGCGTGAGAATTTTCTGAGCGTCCTTCTCATTCATTAATTCAACAAAGCCAACTCCAGACTCCTCTCGGTAGGCTCTTACAATTTGCCAACCCAACCATTGTCCGATTCTTCCCGGGCAAATTTTATCAATCTCAGGAATATATGGGCGCTCATCTATGTATTTTGTAATGCTAGACGGATTGTCGCTATAGAGTAATTGATTCTCTAAAAAGTGTGACCATATAACGCCCTCGCTCACAGTGGCATTTGCCAGTTGCTGACTTGTATATCCCATAATCAGGCTATCGGGAACACAAGGCAACATTTCGTGCGCAAACTCTAAGGCTTTACCATAGGAAATCATTTCTTCCAACACCGTTCGCTTGCCTTCATTAGTTTCATTGAATTTAAGAGAAGTGAATTGTATCAATTGAGGAACCAAGTGCTCAGGGGTTAGTCTTGTCCGAATGTAATCATACACCTGTGGCCTGTAAGAAGCCTCTCCACCGAGATAGTAGTCTAGCCCTAAGACAATGAGTGAATCGGAGAAGTGTATATCGGATCCAAAACCCGAATAAACAGCCTGTACTTTAGGT
>ERZ651776.4356-NODE-4356-length-13140-cov-4.443926_pt1 | contig 13140 bp, 12 predicted proteins | sample MGYA00514761_ERZ651776 | MGnify/ENA metagenome assembly ERZ651776 | reverse complement strand
ATCTCATCTGAACCCCAAAGGCGGCGGTGTATTCCTCCCGGCCAATTTCTTCCTCGCCTCCTCCCTCTCAATGACGTGCTTCGGTCGATCACTACCCTTCCTGTACTTTGTGCGCATCTCCTCCATCTTCCGGCGCTTCGCCTCCGCCATCCAGTTCTTCCCCTTGCCTTTCAGGTTCAGCTGTGAGAGACGGAGGCTTTCGCTTTGTACCTTGACTTCGTTTCCCTCCTCGTCAACCTCCGTCGTCAGCCCGCCACCGCCGCCGAACCCACTACTCATGGAAGAAGTCGTCAAGAAAGCGTCCACCCCGATGCCGCTCATCATGACATCCCAGTCGATGGTGAACTTCCTCCTCCTGCTCGCCTCGTCCCATATCAACGGGGGGGGGCCTCACCCGAGGTTCTTCAGGCAGGCGTCGCACGCCGAGCACACCAGCGATATCACCTCCTCGCTGTAGGGGCTCGCCTTCTTCGCGCCGCCCCCCCCTCCGGATCGTCCGGGTCCGACCCGCCCCCGCCGGCCGGACCGCTCAGCCCCCTCTTGATCTTGTCCTTCATCGCCTGGAGCTCGTCCTCCTCCTTCTTCTTCTGCGAGGCGAGGTGCTTCTCCTCCTTCTTCTCCTCGTCGCTCTCGCTGTCCTCCACCAGCGAGACCAAAAAAGATAAAAACCCCAAGGTACCCTACCCTTTAACTTTAAAATGTTTATGGCCGTACTAAAAGCTTAGTTCACCGAATCTTCCTATCCTCCCCCTCCCCCCAAAACCTCTCCTCCCTAACCGCCATAACCATCAACCAAAGCGGCAGCACGAGATACGGCAGGTAAAACCCCCCTAGCCAAAGCCTCTCCCCTCTCTCCAGCCTCTCGTCCGTGGCGATGACGTAGAGTATCGGGCACATGGTCGTGGCGACGTGCGCACCGTACGGTCCCGCCCCCCTCCGCACCCCGTTGTCCCTCCTCCAGAACGCCCTCACCGCGACGAAAAAGAACGGCAGCTGGAAGGCGACCTCCATCGCCACCATGCACCTCATCCAGTCCGGCGTGCTGGACCGGGCCATGAGAACGTCGTTGAACGTCGAGGCGTACCAGTCGTAGAGGTCGAGGAGGAAGGGGGGGTGGAGGGACCGGCCGAACAGGGCCTGGCTGTCCAGGAATAACGTTATCAAAATGTGGCTGGAGAAGAAACACAGGAAGATCAAACGAGTCCACGGACCCACTTGTCCCGTCTCCATGTGGGCCTTTTGAGCTGGCGGGCGTCGGGAACGCGGCATCGGGAGGCAGATCAGATGGCTAATTAATTACCCGCCCGACGGGGGGCGATGAAAAAGCGGTCTCTTTCTTTTCTTTTTCCCATTGGGATCGTTGCTGTAAATCCGTTCACGTCACTTATCTATTCTATCACTCCATCATAATTAAGCCCAATCTTCTGCTCATGATACCCCTGCATCCTAATCGCCGCGTATTCAAGAAAGTCGAATTTAATCTCGCTATTATCATGCTGTATTATGGACCACAGCGCCCAGTTCAGGTGAGACAACAGCGTGAATTTCAGACACTCCCTTCTCAGATCTTCCAAGAAATGGTTCGTGTTCAACAGGTCCTCCTCGACCTTGCACTCCTGGCAGTACCTCCGGAGGAAGAACCTCTGCTGTCCCACGCTCGGGAACGACCCCGCGTAGTCCGGCCTCAAGTTGTTCATGTCGCAGTGCTCCAGCCAAGTGTTGGCGATGTCCAGACCCCTGGGGTTGAACCCCGCGTACTCGAAGTCGATGAGGCGGATTTCGTCGGAGCCCCACAAGGGACTGGTCATTATGTTCAGGGACTGGCAGTCGAGGTGGGTGAAGACGTTATCGCGGGAGAATTTCACCCCGACGTTGGGGTTCCTTGGTCCCGGGGGGGGGAAGAGTACCGTGTCACGTAGCCAGACCCACTCGTCTTGGATGTTCGACGTCCTTAGCTTCTTGGTCGGGTCCGTTTGCCCTTCGTTGAAGGCGGCCAAATCCACGCCCTCGGCGAGCCCGTGCCACTCCGCCATCTGCCTCAGGATCTGGGGCGGATCCCCCCGGTCCGTCCCGCATACCCCGGACGGCACCGACAGCGAGTGCAGGCCGGCCATCGACGTCGCGATTCCCCAGGCGTAACCCCCCGACCGCACGTCCGGCGACAGGCACTGCGGGGCGCTGGCGCCCATCTCGCTGAATTTTATCGGACGGGAATCGGAGTAGAACTCCTCGATGCGACCGTTCAGGAATCGACCGTAGAATTTCGGGGCGATGCCAGCCTTGGACAGCATCGTGAAGATACGGTATTCGACCTCCTTGTCTACGAGCTCTATTTTGTGCTTCGCAACATTCTGCGAAATCGAGTGTCAAGGGACGCCAGCGTCAGCGTCAGCGTCAGTGAGGGTTGAATAGAGTAGAGTGGAACCCAGAACGGCGAAAAAGGGCCAACAAAACCAAGAGAAAAACAGCGTTGCGCAGAATCTCTCGCCGTTTTTTTACCCCGACAAAGAGGACGCGGAACTCACCTCTTCGTCAAAAGACATCTTCCTGACTTTCTTATCAGCAGCCCCATCCGCGGTGCTGTCATTGAACCTCGAAGCAGCATCTTTCTCATTCGTTTCAGGCACCGCCGAGTCCACACGTACAAGTAGATGTAGTAGTCTCTGCGTCCCCCCTCCCCCCTTCACATCACACTCACCGTCCACGGTAACTTTGAACAACAAGTTCGAAAGCCCCCCGCTCATAGCCTCCACGGTTATCCGCTTTCCAAGGTCCTTTACCCTGCGAAACTTTGGGAACATCTTCCCCACTATTTTCACTATTTGACTCTCATATATCGCTGGTGCAGCAAGCGTGTCCACGTACTCGTGGACTTTATTGGAGGGATTGTTGTGGTAACGTTTGGAGGGAGTCACGGGGTTGGAAGCGGAGCCGTGGGAAACGTGCTCATAATCGTCGCTCTCGCTGTCGGAGGATATGGAAGAGGAGGATCCGGCAGTCGACAAGGTCGGTTTGTCCGGACGTTTCCGGTCGTGATTGTGCTTGCGGGAGTACGACGACGCAATTACGGCAAATATCACAGACACAAATAAAGTGGTGGGGAGGTGGAGGAGAGAAGTGGGGTGTGCCATGGAAGGGCTATCGGTTGCTGGTGTCAATGAATTATAGTGATAGGTTATTGTTTGCGCGACCTCCTCTAGAGATAGGTAGGTCGGGGGCGGGGTTACTGCAAACGGAATCGAAAAAAGAAGTCTCGGCGAAAGAGATGCCAACTCTTTCAAACGTTGGACGAAAAAACCTCAAGGAAGTACAGAAAATGGCACAATAGTGAGTATACCGGTTCATTGCGCTGGCTATAGTTGTGGTTGTGATGTTGCCGAAAATCAGCTGAACAAAACTAACCCTTCTCTTTCTTTTGTCTCTCTCTCTCTCAACTCCGCCGCTACGCCCTCTCTCTTGCAGCGGAAAGACAGCATACTGGGATGAGCGGTATACTAAGGACCCCGAGCCGTTCGACTGGTACCAGGTAAGACTGCCTAGGTAGATCTGGCAAGGGTGGAAACCATGCGATGAGGTTCACTGTGCCTGGGCTTTGAGCTTAGAGCTTGAGCTTGACTAACACCTGAGCTCCACTCCCTAACCCTCCGTACCGTACTTGGACCTTAGCGCTATTCGGGAATCCGCGACCTCATTGCTCAGTACGTGAAAAAGGAAGACTCGGTACTGCTTGCGGGATGCGGAAACTCTCGACTTTCAGAGGACATGTACGAGGACGGGTACAGTAGCGTGGCAAACATTGACATCAGCAGAGTTGTGGTGGACCAGATGACCGATAAATACAAGGAGAAGCCGGCGTTGACATGGCAACAGATGAATGTTTGCTCCCTGGAGTTCCCCGACGAGAGCTACGACGCCGTCATTGCCAAGGCTACCATGGATGCTGTCTTGTGCGGGGAGGGATCCACGGCCAATGTTGCTAAGATGTGCAGCGAGGTCAGCAGGGTGTTGAACGGACAGGGGGTCTTTTTCATCCTCAGTTACGGGGTACCTGACAACAGATTGAATTACTTGGAGAATGACGATTATGTGAGTATTAGTGTAGTAGTGTAGTGTGGTGTGGGCGACTGATCGATGATAGGGTGGTGAGGATAATTGTTTTTTGTTGGGGGTGGCATACATTTTTAGTGAATGAATGGATTGTGAGGACTACACTCGCGGAAATTTTCGAGGGCACAACACAACACAACACAACACAAAACAAAAGAAAACAACACAACACAAGCTAACACAACTACGGCCACTGCACACAGGCTTGGGCGGTCACTGTTCACACTGTGCCAAAACCCACCGTCAGCGCAACTGCTGTGCCTGACACCAAAGACGCCAACTCTGTACACTACGTTTATGTCTGCCAGAAGGGAGGAGCCGCTCCAGCTGCCGAGGCATAAATTATACTCTTATGCCAAAATATTGAAATAATTAATAGGACACCCACAATTTGCCTAACGACAAAGCAGGCTTTGTTGTTGTTATTTGGGTTCTACGTTATCACTTGCGCGGGCTGGGGGTGGGCAACCTACTGCAAATCATTATTGCGCTTTTCTTTTCAGTTTCCATCGCTTTTGTCATTGGTTTCTCCTTCTACATCGTCCTCGCCGTCTTGGTCCCCAAACATGCTCTCTTCAGCACCACTGTCCACCCTTTTCCAAAACTCAAAATTATCCTCCTCTTCACTGACAAAACCAAAATAACCAATGAAGGCGGCAGCGGAAAGCCACAAAATCGGCAAGACCAAGCGCTTTGCGGTCCTTCTAGGGGGGGGTGGGGGTGGAGGACGGTGAATTACACCTGCGTGGTTGTGTGGCGTGCTTGTCGAGCAGCATCGAAGGGGAAGTCGGGGTCGGGAAGGGAGTGCTCGAAGTGGAGTGAAGCGTCCACTTTTGGCCAATCCACGAGCCGAAGCAAATAGTCGCATATTCAAATTGATGGCAAAGAAAAGCTGATGGTCTTGGTGAGGTTATCACACGGGGTCGGTCAGAGCAGAAGGCGAGTGAAACGGGATTGGCGCTTGGTGTCCAGAGGGCCAAATTTAATGTTCTAAAAAAGCGTACCAGCGTCGTGTACAAGAGCAGGCAATGAACCAACCAAATGGTAATAGTGACTGATATTACTTTCGATTAATAGTAGTAGTGAATTTTCGTAGAATTGAAATTTGCTGAAAGCGTGATATAACGATTAAAAAAAAAGTCTAGATATTATCATTGCTTGCCACCCTTTACCCACTCCTTGAAGTCGCTATGCAGCTGTGCATTATGCTCATATCGGCTATGGCAATATCTTTCACCCACGCGTTCTCGGCAAAATATCAAAGAAACGTCTCCTCAAAATCCTTTCTAAAACCTACGAGAACTTCTTCTGCCAAGCCCAGTATGGTGTTGAGCCTCAGGGGCGGGGGGATCGCGGGAGGCTACTCGAACCTGTTAGTCACAAACCCAATACTGACAAAGAGCGTGACTTCTGGCTTGATTTTCGGGATGAGTGATGTCACCAGCCAAATAATTGAGTGCGCGAGGAAGAGGAAGACTGCTGCCGCCTTTGATACGGTTGCTTTAGATGACGAATCACAATCGACATTGACAACATCGACCACAATTGACCGTCCCCGGACACTGACTTCTATGATGATTGGGTTAATTTATTTCGGGCCGGCTGCCCACTTTTGGTACGCCCTTATGTTCAAGATTCTGCCCTCGAGGTCATTAGTCTCGACACTGGGCAAGGCTGGGCTGGGACAGGTTATATTTGGACCAGTTTTTAACATACTCTACTTCGCGATAGGACTCATTCAAGCCAACCGATTTTCCAGGAACAATCTGATGCGCAAAATTATCAACGACCTTCCCAATGTGATGAAGAGTGGAGTTTTCTTTTGGCCTTTGGTTGACCTTGTTTGCTTCACGCTCATTCCTGAGCATTTTATCTTGCTTTTTGTGAACTTCTGTTCTTTTTTGTGGACGATATATCTGGCGGGGGTTGCAAATGCAAATAACAACAATAGTGGCACAGAAGTACCTGAGAATATAAGCGGGGATGCGGCCAACCCACTGTGAGTGATGATTGATGATGATGATGAGACGAAGATATATAGGTAAAGAAGAAGATGTGGTTATTTATTGTAAATCTATTCTATTTTCTTCTTTATCAGGGGCGCAAGTTCAGTTAGTTATACATTTGTGGTGTCAATGTCAGCAAGGTCAATAAAACCTGAGGCCAGTAGTAGTGTGTGTTTTTTCTTCGCGAATATCATCAACGTCCCAACCGTTTGCATCACAGTCTTTCCGGTCTTCCAGAATCGTTTCACAAATTTGGTCGATCACCTGATTGCGGTTACCCAAGTCTAGTATTTTCCAGCCGTCTTCGATCAATCCATCGTGGCTGTAGCCGATGACATTCTTGTTCACAAACCCGACATCACGAAGATTGTCAACTATGCTATTTCGGAGCTTATCGGTGCCAGTAAGTTGGTCCTCCTCCTTTTTACTATCTGTGTCCATTTCTTCTTCAAGTACGCTTGCGTTGGGATCGTCTCCGCCTAGCTGCCGGACGCCGTCGATAATGTCTGGAAACCGCGGGTTGGCTGCTTTGCCTCTCGCTCTGAGTAGATCCTTACTCACACCTTCGAACTCGTTCCTGTGAACAATCGTACCGTTCGTGATTGCAACGCGTCCATCATACAGTATGTTGGCGTAGTTAACTCGAAAGGGAAAGCACAACAGCGCACCAGTAAAAGGGGGCAAGCTCATTCTATACAATAAACTGTCTTCGCGGCCGCGATTGCTATCTTCGAAGTTCAACTGCAGGCCCGTGTCGCCCATAAGTGCGCTTGCCAATTCTTCGCTAATATTGTTCAGCAACGTCCCGCCGTTCCCGACATGTGGAGTCCCAAGAAATATCAAATTCACTGGCTTGACATGCACGAAGATATCATTCTTTTTCAGCTCGCTGATGGCATAGCGGATGAAGAGGCCACCAACATTATGGCCTAAAAAGCTGATTTTGGTAATTTCAGGGTACCGCTTTAGTGTCTCTATAGTTTCAACAGCTAGTCGACGACCTGCACTGTCTATACCGTCGCGAGTATTCCCAATGTGACCATTCGAACGGCTTGCGCAAACCACGTGTCCATTTTGTAAACGTTTCTCAAGCTCGCTTTTGACATAAGTCATATTATTCTCATTCTGCGCAAATCCGTGCGATAGCATGAACAGGTGGTCGGGTTCGTTGTCATCGCCGACAGCGTTCGTACACATAGGTTCTGAAGTGTCGCTCCACTCGCTCCAAAACCCTTTTCCGTTCATCGCTCGGACGATGAAGACGTAATTAGTCTTTGGCTTAAGTCCGGTAAGTCGCACGGTGGGCATCAAAGGCGAGGAGGTAGACTTCGTTTTAAGTCTCACCGCGTTTTCGATCGATTCCTTATGCGATATTGTAGGTCCAGTATCCCAACCCGGAGTGTATTGTATTCCGTACATCGTCTCGTAGCGAACGATATCTTTTGCTTCAACACTCACAGGCTCAAAGGCAATAGTGATCGAAGTTGACGTTGAGCGTTGGCGATAAGGCGAAAACGGCTCAGGAATCCAATTTTCGTTCATCTCCATTTGTTTGTTCAGTATTCGCTTTGCTTTTTCTTCATAAACGAGCAGATCGCCTTTCTTTTGGTCTTCTCTCTTCGCTTTTAAGGAGTTCACTCGTTTGATCGTCGACTCAACTATATTTCCAGTTGAACTATTAAACATATTTTTGATCAAGTCACTCAAAACATTGTGCTGTTCATCAAAGCATGGCGGCTTTGGACTGCCTTTGCCACGATTCTCGCAAACTTTTAAGGCGTAGTCCATGATCAAACACGAAAGCTCGTAGCCGTTCTTGCACCGCACGTAAATTTCACGTCTTGTGCCGAGCTCTAACCAACAGAACGAGTTGCGCGAGTAGCTCCAGCTCTTTATTTTAAAGAGGTCCCACATAAATATAGTCGGTGGTGTATTTGGCGTCGTTGTTGACACTACCAGGTAAATTCCTTTCAGGGTGATGCCGAGGAGAATCTTCGTTCCTTCGTGGGTAAGTGCAGCAGGCGAAGGGGGCGGGGCAGGCTCGCCATCTACGGTGGTTATGGTAAAAGCTTCAATTGAGTCCACAACATTGTAGTCTCCACCTTTGTCCTCCGTGGTCAACAGACTGCATCGGTCACGAACAATATGACAGGGCTCAACTCTCATACCCATTGTGGGCGTGTTCAAGCATATCTTGATGTGAGAGAGCTGCGCACGAAAGGCGGTTAGGTTAGTATTGTCTCCGCTGTATTTCAATTCTTGTTTGTTTTGCTTCTTGGATGCCTCACCTGGAGATCCATGACAGAAGAATCGGGATTGGTATCAGTGTCCGCATTGGTGTCGTCGCTACCAGGGAGTTGCTCCGACAATTTCTTCTGAATCATTTCATTCCACACACTGCGTTCAAGGCGGGAGATGGTTGAGGGAGATAAGTAGTCAGCGAGGGGGAGGTTATCACTGGCTTGTATTCCATCGACTCTGAGAGCAAGGGAACACAGCTTTCCAACGTCATCAAGAGGGAGTAAATTGTCTCCGCCTTGCCGCAGCCAACTACGCAAGTAGTGGTGCGTGAGCGAGTACCGCCGGATGGTCCGTGTCATTGAAGATGGAACAGTTGACGATGAGGAAGGTAAAACAATGTTGGGGGTTATGAGGCGAGGGTAGAAGTAGAGAGGTCTGTTTTCTTTCACAAGAGGGGTCAACAGGCGGTCGTCTTCAAGAGTTCGCAAGTCTCTGCCGTTGACTTTATTCATTGCCAGCAAGGAATAAATAACTGCATGGCTGTCATCATCATCATCATCATCATCATCATCATCATCATCAATGTTGTTGTCGGACAGATCAACAAGATCCTGCACCTTGATATCGTTTTCATCGGGGCCATTTTCCGTCTCGTCGCTCTCAATTTCAGTTGTAAATAGGCACCATCCACATGTATCACTAGAACCGAGGATAGACTCGCTGAGAACCATGCAAATGCTGCGACATGTATCCGTAGAATGGATGAGGGTAGGTCGGGGGGGTGAGGTAAAAGGGAGGTGAATCGGAGTTGTCAAATCAGTCGGTTTTGTTTTTGGCGGTGATGATGATAGCATGGTTTAAAATGTCAGAGTGAGTACCTAATTTGCGTCTTAATTCAATAGAATTTGTTTTCCCTCTTCGACTCTCGTAACTTTGAGGACACAGAACTACACAGAAACCACACCAAAAACCTATTTATTTTCAAACTGGTGAAATAAGTATATATCCAGTCATAGCAACAGCAACACATAAATTAATTCACTATTATTTACAGCAATCACGCAACAAAATTTCATTCGCTCACTGGTTATCGCGTTGGTTGGGGAAGAGAATATTGGGGAACTTGGCACTGCAGACAATGAACTCTGCGAGAGAGATTGCTCCACTACCATCAATGTCGGCTGCCCTCATAATTGTCTGAGCTTTTCGGCTACACGCCTTGCGACTCTGCATGTGATTTGCCATGAGAATGTCCTCGAGCTCAGTTTGGGCAAGGAAACCACTGTGATCATCGTCGAACAAATCAAAGATGAAGCGGCAGCGTTTGTCATTGTCCATGTCAACAAAGTTACAGAGACCAAGAATGAATTCCTTAATACTGACATCACCGCTCCCGTCGCCATCAAAGAGTCCAAACAATTTGTGGTATTCTCCAGTGGGCTCAACTTGGAGCAACTCACAAAACATCTCAAAGTCAATTTCCCCGGATGCTGTGCGCTCCGGCGGGAAATGGGAGTACTTCTCCCATGCAAACCCAATTTCGGTAGGCCCAATTTGATTCTCGCTGACAAATTGCGAGAGCATTCTACGTTTCATGTCTCGCGCGGCCATTTCGCGCTGCCTTTCGGCAGCCTTTGTGTCCTCCGGTTTGTTGGCGTCTTGGTCATCAGCCTTGCCAAAGTCGGGACGCGCTGGATCAACGTCCGTCACCATCATGTAAAATTCATTGAAACCAACTTGGCCGTCACCATCGCTATCGACCATAGTAATCATCATATCAACTTCTTCATCCGTCACAAGTTCTCCCATGCACACGAGCACGTGGCGAATCTCTGCAGCGCCAACATAATCATTGTGATCCAAATCAATGAAATCGAACGCAGCTCGAATCTCGTCGTCGTTGAATCCACATTCGTACTTGCTACTGGTGACCGCCGTCTGAAGGATGTCTTGCGCCATTTCCATATTACCGCCGCCTTCTTCTTTCTTTTCTTCCCCCGGGACCGCGCTGATGATGTTCTGCTCCGCCTCCAAACGGCGTGCCTCTTCCATCTTGACCTGCTTCTCGTAGTCAATGCGCTGGGAGTCATCAAAGGAGTCCATGGCGGGTTGGTGCTGCGGGTAGGCAATGCCGTGCTCCGCCTTGAAATCGAAGATAATGTGCACCTGACCAGCGTCTTTGAGCACGTTGTACTCATTCTTGTGCTTGAGGGTCACCCAAGTGTCAATGTGGCCTTTCTTGTAGACGGGGAGGAGAGAGACTGACGTCTTACCGATGAGTTCGTCCGTCGCAGCCAGCACGTCGTGATCGTAGCATTCGATTTCGACCTTGAAGTGGTCGACAACATCCATCTGGATGACTTGGTTCCACTCGGGGTTGATTCCTCCGTCCTTGTCGACTGTCGTGCGCTTGTTTATTTTCACGGCAAATCCCTCGCTCTTGAGAACCAAGTAGGGGTCTAGACGCCCGATGCTCTCAGTATCGCGAAGATTCCGTGCTGCCTTGACATTCATCGTTAGGTTTCCGGACTCTAAAAACTCGCACTTCATCACGAGTTCGCCAGTATTTATATGCTTGATCCCATCGTGGGTCGTTTCCTTCGCGACTGTGATGGGCATGATCTCCTGCTTGGCTTTGTCCGGAGGAACAATCATGTATGGGAGCAATGAGAAATCGGCTTTACCAACGAGGTCGTGGTCGCCTATGTCTTCGTGCCACACAGTAGTGACAGCAGGTTCCACCCAGTTCTCGTTGTCGACCCACATCAAAATCTGTTCCTCGCCAAAGTATGGTTCGGTCCCACCGTCCAGGATTGTCTGAGATCGCTTATGATAGGTTTCACCGACGGAAACACTCACGTACGGAGCCAGGCTATTTCCACCAAGCTTCATCTCTGAAGAACCAAGTCCTCGACCTTCGTAAAGGGTGAACACCGCCATTCCGACCTTGGCTTGTTCGAAGTTAAACTCGACCTGCACTTTACTGTTGGACGACTCATCGCCGGGGTAAGTAAGGGGAAGCCACTCATTCTGCGCCTCAAGAATGGATAGAAAACGGACAGCCGATAGCGTGACAGTCCCGAGGCAGTCATCGTCCCAGGCATTACTGTCCCAGAGTTCAATGGTCAATTTGATGTCGTTATTCCGGACAAACTCCTTAGGGTTGACCAAGTCGAAGGAAACCGTCTCGTTCATGAACTGGGGATTCTGGCCCGAGCGCTTGCGTATTTGTGTCTTGAGCCGGGGCGCCTTCTTAAAGTCGCCCAGCTGTAGGACTAAATAGGCGTCGATCTTTGTACCGCTACTGTTCTGGTCTTTGCGCCTTATGTTCGCAGCTTGGATGCACTTGACCGACAACCTACCCCGTTTGAGCTTCTCGGCAATCTGGCGCTCCATCTCCTCCATCTCCTCAGGAGGATCCGGCATGGCGTCCTTCCCCAGAGGAGGGGGGGCACCTCTCGGCGGACCAATTTCTTCCGCCTCGTCGATGGCCGGGGGAGGTTCATCAGGGGGAGGGGGTGCCGAAAGGAGAGGATCACCAGTTGGGGCAGGAATCGACTCCAGACCTTCTAGCTCCGGGAAGGCTTCTTTCGGGGCTTGTTCGATGAGGTTCACGGTCTTGGGCTTTCCCTTCGGGGGCGGCGGCTTTTTACCGGGAGGAAGCCCTTCGGGCGGTCGGCGACCCTTCGGAAAGGGACTCTCCAGGGGAATCGGGTCAGTGGGCTTGGGCCGCCGGGGAGGGGGAGAGGAAACGGCGAGGGCAGAGTCCTCCCCGAGTCCAGCGGCGTTCTTGGCGTCGACTTTTACGCTTCCGGCCAAATTAGGTTGTCTGGGGGGAGCCTTGCCAGGGGGTGCACCGGGAGGCGCCCTGTAAGGTGGAGCTACTCGTGACGTAGGAGTTGGTGGCGCCCCCTTCTTGCCTGCGCCGGGCCTTTGGGGGGGAGGCCGTCCGCTCCGACCCGGCGTTTTTTTCTCTGTAGAAGGAGGGGGCTTCTTCGAAGACGGCGTTGGCGTTGAAGGCGATCCTTCCTGAGTGAGGGGATCTACCGCAGGACTTCCCGCGGGGGGAGGAGGCGCCCGGCGCTTGGTGGGACTCTGAGCGACAAATTGCTGCTGCTGCTCCGAGGTTGGTTTGGATTGTGCCTCCATATCTTCGGCGCTGCGTTTAGGCGGCGCGAAACCCGGACCAGGAAGTTTCGGTGCTTGTCGACCCCCGCTTTTATTTTCCATGGGTGGCGGTGCCTTACCAGGAGGCTTGGGCTGGGCATAGGACTGAGGAGGACCCCCAGGGGGTCGTTTGGGAGTGGCAGTCTGCTTCACGCTACCAAGATCCCTGATTACATTAGGTGGCGGCGCCACGCCTGGAGGAGGCTTACGGGCGTTAATGCCGCCCTCTTCCGACTCGTTCTGCATTCGTTTTGGGGGGGCATTCGGGGGCCTCTGGGATGTCATGGAGGACGCCATTTGCTTCTTGCGTCTGTTTTCCGCAAATTCCTCCTCTATGGTTGGTCTCGGGGGGGCACCTGAAGGACGAAGAGGGGTACTCATCTTAATTGGGGAAGGGGGGAGGGGGGGTGGGGGGGGTACAGGGGGCGGCTTGAGGGTCGGAGTTGTTGTTCGTGCCTAGCACGATATGTGGGGGGTGGGGTTATCCAGAATTTGTATAATTGGTGGTCAATGATGTCAGTGGAGCGAATATTCAGAATCAGTGCTTAATCCATATATTTCATTCAAAAATTGGCTATGCATACTACTTTTTAGGTCACGAGTATGTTGTCGTTTGGTG
>ERZ651776.4354-NODE-4354-length-13142-cov-97.738997_pt1 | contig 13142 bp, 15 predicted proteins | sample MGYA00514761_ERZ651776 | MGnify/ENA metagenome assembly ERZ651776 | reverse complement strand
GTCCATGAAATTCCTCTCTTTAAATTTTCTTTAATTACATTATGAGATTTTTCCTTACTTGAACCAATATCTGTAATGATTGTTTTGGGTAGCAAGTGTTTATTTAATTTTAAAATTATTCCTTTGTATTCACTAAGTGGAGTACAAACTATTATCAAATCTATATTAGGAACAGTTTTTTTGAAATCAGTTATTATAGTACAGGGTAATTTTAATTTTTTTATTTTTGATAAATTAGATTTTGATTTTTCATACACAAATATATTTTTAGAAACTTTATAATGTGAAATAGCTCTTAATACAGATGAGCCAATTAAACCACAACCTATGATTAAAATATTTTTCATAATTAATTAAATATATCCGTAATTGCTTTTATAAATTTTTCATTTTGTACTTTTGAACCAATAGTTAATCTTAATTTATTTTTTATATTATAGCCATTCTCGGTCGATCTTAATATAATTCCTTTTGACTGTAGTTTATTAAAAACAAAGTTGGCTGAATATTTACATTTATCAAAACTTAATAATAAAAAGTTAGCTGTAACTTCATTGGAAAAAATTTTCACATTTTCTAAAAATTTCTTAATTTTATTTGCATAGAAGATATTGTGTTTAACAGATCGACTAATAAAATTATTATCTTTTAAAGCTTCTATTGCTGCACGCTGTGCAATTTGATTAACGTTAAACGGGGGTTTTATTAAATTCATTGCATTAATTATTTTTTTATTTGCATATCCCCAACCTACTCTCAATGAAGCCAATCCATAAATTTTTGAAAATGTTCTTATAACAACAACATTGTTGGTATTCTTAAATAGGTCTAAGCTTGGTTTATAATCTTTATTTTTCATATATTCGAAATAAGCATCATCTAAAACTAGCAAAATATTCTTATTTAATTTTTTTCTTAATTCTATTAATTCTCTTTTACTTAAATAGGTTCCAGTTGGGTTATTTGGGTTTGCAATAAATACTAATTTAGTTTTTTTAGTTACTTTTTTAATTATTTCATCAACCGAAACTCTAAAATTTTTTTCTTTAGAAAAAACTACTTTTGCTCCTACGATTTGAGCATAAATTCTGTACATTAAAAAACTATATTGTGGAACAATCACCTCATCCAACGGTTTCAGATATAATTGACAAATCATTTGAATGATTTCATCTGAGCCTGCACCACATATTATTTGATCTAAATTGCACTTATATTTTTTTGCAATCTCCTTTCTTAAATTTGTAGCTTTACCATCTGGGTACTTCGAAATTAACAAGCTTTTATCTTTCAATATTTTTGATACTCTTGGGCTTACCCCGAGTGCAGACTCATTTGCTGATAGTTTTATTGGGTTTGAAATTTTACTTATATTTGACCTACCAGGCTTATAAGCTTCTATTTTAAATATTTTAAATTTTGGAATTGTCATTTTATAATTTTATTCACTTTATAAATAAAATACTAACTTTTCATATAGAATAAGTCATTTTTAAAAAAAATTGACATAAGAAATACTATCTAGTACAAAAAATATGCGCTGATTTAACTGAATTGCGAGCGCTTAAAAAAACCGCTAAATAAGTTTTTTTGTCTCCCAATTCAAATTTAGCTAATATTTATGATTAAAGATTTAGGTATAAAAAAACTTATAATTGATAAACCATTAAAATTGGACTGTGGTCAAACTATAAATAATTATTCTTTGGCCTATGAAACCTATGGTTCCTTAAATGAAAAAAAGGATAATGCTATACTTGTGTTTCACGCATTGACAGGTGATCAATTTGTAACAGGAATTAATCCAATTACAAAAAAAGAAGGTTGGTGGTCGTATGCTGTTGGCCCTGGTAAAGCTATTGATACGAATCAATTTTTTGTAATTTGTGCAAATGTTATTGGTGGCTGCATGGGCTCAATTGGTCCTAATGAAATTAATTCCGAAACAAATAAAAAATATGGAACTAGCTTTCCTGTTATAACTATTAACGACATGGTTAATGCACAATTTAACTTGTTAAATTTCTTTAATATTGAAAAATTATTTGCTGTTATTGGTGGATCTATGGGGGGAATGCAGACACTACAGTTCGTTAGTAATTTTCCTGAAAAAGCAAAAGTAGCAATACCAATTGCTTGCACTGCAAGTCATTCAGCACAAAACATAGCTTTCAATGAACTTGGCAGACAATCAATTATGGCAGACTCTAACTGGGACAATGGAGACTATTCTAATAAAGATAAAAGTCCTGATAAAGGATTGTCAGTAGCTCGAATGGCTGCACATATTACCTATCTATCAAAAAATGGGCTTCAGGAAAAATTTGGAAGAAAGCTTCAAGAAAGAGATGATTTAAAATTTGGTTTTGATGCTGATTTTCAAATTGAAAGTTATTTAAGATACCAAGGATCTGTATTCGTTGATAGATTTGATGCAAATAGCTATCTATATATAACAAGAGCAATGGACTATTTTGATCTTATCAAAGAGCATAATGGAAATTTATCTAAAGCATTTGAAAATACTAAAACAAAATTTCTTGTTATATCCTTCACTTCCGATTGGCTTTATCCCACTTCTGAAAATAAAGAAATTGTTATTGCATTGAATGCTATAGGTGCTGACGTTGGATTTGTTGAGATTGAGTCTGATAAAGGTCACGATTCATTTTTATTAAAAGTCCCTAAATTTTTAAATACCTTAGGTGATTATATTAAAACAGCATATTCTAAGAGCTAAATATGAAACAAGAGTTTAAAATAATATCAAATCTAATTAATAAGAATACTAGAGTTCTGGATGTGGGATGTGGCGATGGTACACTAATGGAATATCTGAAAAACAGTAGGAAAATAGATATTAGAGGAATAGAAATTTCAAAAAATAATGTTCAAAAATGTTTATCAAAAGGATTAACAGTTATAGAGGGGGACGCAGAGAAAGATCTCTTGCAATTTCCAGATGGTTCTTTTGATTTTGTTATTTTAAGTCAAACATTACAGGCATTTCTCACTCCTGAAATTGTTATAAAAGAATTATTACGTGTTGGGAAAAAAGCTGTTGTTACTATACCTAATTTTGGTTTTTGGAAAGTCAGACTTCACTTATTGCTTAAAGGAACAATGCCAATAACAAAAAACCTACCTGACGAATGGTATAATACTCCTAATTTACATATGTGCACATTGAAAGATTTTTATAATTTTTGTGAAAATCGAAATATAAAACTAGATCAATCAATAGCTTTAAAAAATGAAAAAATATCAACTATAAATAAATTAAATCTAAATATAAAAAACTTATCAGCAGAATTGGGTATTTTTTTAATTGAAAGATAAATGAAAATTCAAATAATACCCTGTTTACATGATAATTATTCTTATCTTGTTATTGATGAAAAAAATAACATAGCTTGTGCTATTGATCCCAGTGAAGCAAAACCTATAATTAAATACTTAGAGAAAAAAAATATTAATTTAAAATATATACTCAATACTCACCATCATTATGATCATGTGGGTGGCAATCAAGAGTTAAAAAAAAAATATAATGCTCGTGTTATTGGATACAGGGGGGATAAAGATAGAATTCCAGAAATAGATACTCTTGTTGATGATCAAGAAATATGGAAGCAGGAAAGTTTTGAGGCCAAAATAATTCATATACCAGGTCATACTCTTGGACATATATGTTTTTATTTTTTCAATGAGGAGGCTGCTTTTACTGGAGACACTCTTTTTTCTTTAGGGTGTGGAAAAATTTTTGAAGGAAGTTATGAACAAATGTTTAATTCTTTAATGAAAATTAAAGCACTTCCATTAAAAACTAAAATTTACTGTGGACATGAGTATACTAAACAAAATGCTAAATTTTGTATAACTCATGACAAAAATAATGAAAATCTTAAAAATAAAATAAAAATTATAGATAAAAAATTAGAAAATAATTTACCCACTATTCCATCTACAATTAGAGAAGAGCTAGATTGTAATATTTTTCTTAGATCTAATAAAGTTGAAACGTTCTCAAAATTGAGAGATTTAAAGGACAATTTCTAACTTATTCACGCTTGACTATGATTTGCGCGAGACTATATTGCTCATTATAAAAAAAGATAAAACAATGTCATACGCTATAATACAAACAGGTGGAAAACAGTACAAAGTTAAAGCTGGTGAGATACTTAAAATCGAAAGATTAGAGGACTCAAAGCCCGAGACTAAAATTGAATTTAAAGAAATCTTAGCTTACGGTGATGATAAAACTATTGAAGTTGGTTCTCCTGTAGTAGAAGGAGCAAAAGTTGAGGCTGACCTTGTTGAAAATGGTAAAAATAGAACTGTTTTAATCTTTAAGAAAAGAAGAAGACAAAATTCAAGAAGAAAAAATGGACATAGACAACAGTTTTCATTAATTAGAATTAGCAAAATTTTTTCAAAAGATGGTAAAGTTTTATCTGAAGCAGGAAAAATGATAAAACCAACTAAAAAAGTTGAAAAAGTAGAAGCAGAAGTAGCAAGTAAATAAATTAGGTAAATTATGGCAACAAAAAAAGCAGGTGGATCATCAAGAAACGGACGAGACAGTGCTGGTAGAAGACTGGGCGTTAAAAAATATGGTGGTGAAGTAGTAATTCCTGGAAACATAATAGTAAGACAAAGAGGAACAAAAATTTTTCCTGGCGAAAATGTAGGTATGGGTAAAGATCATTCTATTTTTTCTGTTGTTGAAGGTAAAGTTGTTTTTAAAAAAGGTAAATCAGACAGAACATTCGTTTCAGTAAAACCCAATTAGTAGTACAACTAAAAACTGAGAGTTGTATTATGAAGTTTCTTGATCAAGTTAAAATTTATGTAAAAGCAGGCAATGGAGGACATGGCTCTCCAAGTTTTCGACGTGAAAAATTTATTGAATACGGCGGACCTGATGGTGGTGATGGTGGCAAAGGTGGCTCCATAATTTTAAGATCTGAAAGAAATTTAAACACACTTATTGATTACAGATTCCAACAACATCATAAAGCTGAACGTGGAGAAAATGGATCAGGACAAAACCGTACAGGTCGTGGCGGTGATGATTTATTTTTAAAAGTACCAATAGGAACACAAGTTTTTGAGGAAGATAATAAAACTTTAATTTTTGACTTTAAAAAAGAAGGTGAAGAATTTGTTGTTGCTAATGGTGGCAAGGGTGGACTTGGAAATACAAGATTTAAAAGTTCTACTAATAGAGCACCAAAAAAATTCACTAAGGGTGCAATAGGAGAAGAATATATAATTTGGTTACAATTAAAAACTATTGCAGATGTTGGGATAGTGGGATTGCCTAATGCAGGTAAATCAAGTTTATTAGCTGCCATCACAAATGCAATGCCAAAAATAGCTAACTATAAATTTACGACATTAAACCCAAATTTAGGAGTTGCGAGTTATGATGATAAAGAAATTACATTAGCTGATATTCCAGGTTTAGTTGAGGGTGCACATGAAGGAGTGGGATTAGGTATTCAATTTTTAAAGCATATAGAAAGGTGTAAAACTTTAATGCACTTATTAGATATTACTAACCAGGATCTTGAAAATACCTACAAACAAGTTCGAACTGAACTTGGTAGCTATAGTAAAGATTTACTAAATAAAAAGGAATTAATTGTATTAAATAAAACTGACTTACTAGAAAAAGAAGAAGTAAGTCAAATTTTAAAAGAATTTTCTAAAAATAAAAACTCAGAAGTTGTTATACTTTCAACACTAGATAAAGAATCAATATCTCAAATAAAAGCTAAATTACTTTCATATGTATCTTGAAAATTCAAAAATTATTGTAGTTAAGATAGGCTCATCTTTACTGATAGATGATAATAAAAAAATAAGAAATAAATGGTTATCTGAATTTGCCAAAGATATTAAAGAACTAATAAAAAAAAATAGAAAAGTAATTATTGTAAGCTCTGGTGCAATTGCCATGGGTTGCAAAAAACTCAACATAAATAAAAAAAATCTTAAAATTGATAAAAGCCAGGCTGTTGCATCAATTGGTCAAATAGAGTTGATGAATTTATTTTCAGGAACTTTCTCAAAGTTAAAAATTAATATTTCTCAGATTCTTTTAACACTAGAGGATACTGAACAAAGAAGAAGGGCTTTAAACGCAAAAAGAACTTTTGATAATTTATTTGAGTTAGGCTTCATACCAATTGTAAATGAAAATGATACAACGGCAACAACTGAAATAAAATATGGTGACAATGATAGGTTGGCATCAAGGGTTGCTCAAATATCTAGAGCAGACACACTTATATTGCTTTCAGATGTTAATGGTCTTTACACTCAAAATCCAAAAATTTTTAAAAATGCCGAACTTATTAAAGAAATAAAAAATATTGATAAGAATATTGAAAGAATAGCCACTAAAAGTATTGGTGATCTTGGTACAGGTGGAATGAAAACAAAAATTGATGCTGCTAAAATTTGTCAATTGTCAGGTTGTAAAATGGTAATCGCAAATGGTTTATTAAATAGACCTATAAAAAAAATAATTGAGGAAAATAATTGTACGTGGTTTCTACCTAAAGTTTCAAAATTAGATGCTAGAAAAAAATGGATCATTAGTTCTGTCTCCCCAAAAGGAGCTCTTATTATTGATGATGGTGCAAGACAAGCACTCACAAATGGTAAAAGTTTATTAGCCGCTGGCGTAAAGAAAGTAACTGGTAATTTTAAAAAAGGTGATCATATAAAAGTTTTAGACAAAAATAACAATGAGTGTGCTAGAGGACTTAGTTCATTCTCGTCTGATGAAATAGAACGAATTAAAGGTTATCACTCAAGAGAAATAGAAAAAATATTAGGATATGTTGCAAAATCAGAAGTTATACATAAAGATGATATAGTGGAAATATAGAATGAACAAGATTATGAATTCAATTGGCCAAAATGCTAGAAAGGCCATCCTCAATAAAATTGATACACGAACTAAAAATAAAATTTTAAAGAGATATGCTTTATTACTTGATAAAGAAAAAAACTCTATAATCAGTGCTAACCAAAAAGATATCAAATTTGCTAAAAAAAAAGGCTTAAAGAATAATTTAATAGATAGGCTTACAATTGATCATAAAAAATTAGTTGGTATAAAAAAATCTATTGAAAAAATTGTAAAAATTAAAGATCCAGTTGATTATATATTAGAAAAATGGCGTAGACCAAACGGCTTAACAATAAGTAGAGTGTCTGTGCCTATAGGTGTATTGGGTATAATTTATGAAAGCAGACCTAATGTTACATCTGATGTTGCAAGTTTATGTTTTAAATCTGGGAATGCAGTAATATTAAAAGGTGGCTCAGAAGCTATAAATACTAACAAAATTTTAGCAAACTTATTTCGAAAATCACTAAAAGAAAATAAAGTAGATCAAAATTTTATCCAATTTATAAACTCCAAAGATAGGAAAATAGTTGATTACATGCTTTCAAAAATGAAAGATTATATAGATGTGATTATTCCACGTGGAGGAAAAAGTTTGGTTAAAAGAGTACAAGCGTCCTCAACCGTACCTATCATTGGACATTTAGAGGGTCTTTGTCATACTTACATAGATAAAGATGCTGATCTTAAAATGGCAATAGACATTGTTTATAATGCAAAGTTAAGGAATACTAGTATTTGTGGTGCTACGGAAACAATTTTGATGCACCAAAAAATAATTAAAAAATTTTGTAATCCAATTTTAAAAAAATTAGAAGAAAACAACTGCAAAATTTTTGGAGATCACCTTATAAGAAAAAATTACAAAGGAAAAATATATCCTGCAAAAGATAAGGATTGGTCTACAGAGTATTTATCAGCAATTGTTTCAGTAAAAACTGTTAAAAATTATAAAGAAGCAATAAAACATATTAATAAATATGGAACTATGCACACTGACTCTATTGTTACAAAAAATAAAAAAACAGCCAATCAATTTTTAAAAAATATTAAAAGTTCTATAGCTATGCATAATACTTCTACACAATTCGCTGACGGTGGTGAGTTTGGTTTTGGTGGTGAGGTTGGTATTTCTACAAACACCTTACCTCCAAGAGGTCCCGTTGGGCTTGGGCAGCTTGTTTCATATAAATACGAAATAGTTAGTAATGGTAAAATTAGAAAATAACAAAAAAATAAAAATTGGAATATTAGGAGGTACATTTGATCCTGCTCACAAAGGGCACTTAGAAATTTCAAAACAGGCAAAAAAATTACTTAATCTAAAAAATGTCATCTGGGCGATTACTAAACAAAATCCATTCAAAGATATTAGTAAATCAAATTTAAAAAATAGAATCCAATTTGCAAAAAAACTAATTGCAAAAAATGATTTCATAAAAATAAGATTTTATGAAGAAAAGATATCCTCTAATAGAACTATTGACCTTATCAACTATCTGAAAAAAGATAAAAAATATGAGCTATATTTTATTATGGGTGCTGACAACCTTATTAACTTTCATAAATGGCACAAGTGGAAATCTATTGTGAAAAAATGCAATCTCTTAGTGTTTGATCGACAAGGATACAAGGCTAAATCCTTAAAGTCAGTCACCTATAATGGTGTGAATAAAAAAAGATTATCATTTATTAAATTTAAGAAGGTTAATATTTCATCTTCTCAATTAAGAAAAGTTTGATAAGGTTAAATATATTAATGGAAAAAAACTCAGATTTAAAAAACTTAATTTTAGAAACACTAGATTCCAATAAAGCCTTAGATATTGTTTCAATAGATCTTAAAAATAAAAGTTCAATGGCCGACTACTTAATCATAGCAAGTGGTACTTCATCTAGACACATTCAAGCTTTATCAGAAATGGTACTGGAAAAATTAAGATCTAATGGAGTTAAAAATTCTAAAATTGAAGGAAAAGAAAGTGGAGATTGGAAATTAGTTGATGGTATTGATTTAATTGTCCATATATTCCATCCTGATAAAAGAAAATTTTATGAACTTGAAAAAATTTGGTCTGAAGTAATTCCTAAAGAAAAAGTGATGATATGAGCCTAATCAAAAAGATTCCTTTTTTTGTTTTAGTTTTCTTATTTATTTTTCAAAAAAGTTTTTCTGATAACTCTGAAATTTATAAAAAAATTGATTTATTTGGTGAAGTTCTTGAAAAAATAAATGATGAATACGTTGATGAAATTGATCAGTCACAAAGTATGGATGCTGCCATAAACGGTTTATTACAATCTTTAGACCCTTACTCCGCATATATGACGCCTGAAAGCTTTAAGAGTATGCAAACTGAAACAAGCGGAGAATTCGGTGGTTTAGGTATTGAAGTAGGTATGGAGGCAGGTGTTGTTAAAGTAATATCGCCAATAGATAATACTCCTGCTTCAAAAGCTGGCTTAAAAGCTGGTGACTATATTGTTAAAATTAACGATACTCAAGTTCAAGGAAAGTCTTTAACAGAAGCTGTTGAGTTAATGCGTGGACCTGTTGGTTCAAGTATAGAAATAACAGTTAGAAGAAGAGGTGAAAAAAAAGCATTAATTTTTAATATCACAAGAGAAATAATTGAAGTTCAATCTGTAAAATTTGAACTTTTAGAAAATAACATAGGTTATATAAGATTAACTTCTTTCAATGAAAATAGTAGCTCACAAGTGAAAGAAAAAATTGAAAAACTAAATAATAATAAAAAGCTTAAGGGATATATTTTAGATCTAAGAAATAACCCAGGTGGATTACTTTCTCAGGCAATTAAAATATCTGATTTTTTTTTAGATAATGGTGAAATTGTATCAACGAAAAGTAGACAGCCATCTGAAAATCGAAAATGGTTTGCAAAAAAAGGTGATTTAACTGATGGAAAAACTGTATTAGTTCTCATTAATTATGGATCAGCTTCTGCGGCTGAAATAGTAGCTGGTGCATTAAAAGATCATAAAAGAGCAATTATTGTTGGTGAAAATAGTTACGGGAAAGGATCGGTGCAATCAATAATACCTCTTAAGAATAGAGGTGCCATAAGATTAACAATTGCAAAATATTATCTTCCATCTGGAAAATCTATTTCAGAAGTTGGAGTAACTCCTGATATAGAAGTTGTAGAAGGTTCTGATGATTTTAAGATCAATTCAGAAACTGATAACCAGTTAAATTTTGCTATAAAACTACTTAACGGATAAATGACAAGCGCTAATTTAGACCTCCCTTTACGAAGTGGAGTTGGCATTGTTGTATTAAACAAAGAAAATAAAGTTTTTGTTGCAAAAAGAATAGATAATCAAAAAAATTTTTGGCAAATGCCTCAGGGTGGAGTTAACAAGGGTGAAGATTATTTGGATGCTGCTTATAGAGAATTAGAAGAAGAAACTAGTATAAAAAATGTTGAACTAATTAAAGAGTGTGATGGATTAATCTCTTATGAATTACCAAAAAACTTACTTGGAATTATCTGGAAAGGAAAATATAGAGGCCAAGAACAAAAATGGTTCGTAATGAGATTTTTAGGTCAAGACAGTGAAATTAATATTAAAACTAAAAATCCTGAGTTTTGTGAATGGAGATGGTCTGATATTGATGACATAACTAATTATGTTGTCGATTTTAAAAAACACGTATATGAACAGATAAAAAAGAAAATAATAGATTATGAACTTTTTTAAAAAAAATAAAATTTTATCTATAATTTCCTTTTTACTTCTTTTAATTACATTATTAACTTTAGTTGATATGCTTTCAATAGAAACAAAATATGTAAACCAACCAACGCTTAATTTTAAAGTTGACAATGTTCGAAACCCACAATTAAAAAAAATTGTTAAATTTTTAGATAAAACATATGGAAAAATATATTTCAGTTTAAGTACAGATCAGAAAAAAAAATTTAAAATTGATGAAGAATTATACAAAAGTTTACCTAGTAAAATAAATATTGAAGGGATCGTAAACGAATACACTAAAACTAATAACCTCAGTAAAAATAACTTAGATCAATGGCACAGAAGTCATGGAAATCATTCATCTAATAGATTCTCTGATTTAAAAGAAATTAATTTAACCAATATCAGTGATTTAGACTTGGCATGGAGCTATCAATTTGATCATAACGGAGGAATTCAAGCTAACCCTATTTTTGCAGATGGTTTAATTTTCATGCCTTCAACAACAAAGAGTATTGTTGCAATTAATGCAATGAATGGAAAAAAGATTTGGGAGGAAAAGACAATTACTAAACCTGCTGTAAGAGGATTAATTTATAAAGATGAAAAAGAACCAAAATTATTTTTTTGTGACGGTAAAAATTTAAGTGCACTTTTTGCTAAAACTGGAAATGAGGTTAAAAGTTTTGGTAATTCAGGAAAGATTGGCTTGAAAAGTATATGCAAAATTACTCCAATAATAATTAAGAATAAAATTATAATAGCAACTTTTGAACCAGCCCTAGAAGTATACAATATAAACTCTGGTGAGCTAATTTGGAAATATTATTTAAAGGAAAAAATATCATCTAGACATGGTGGAAAAAGATACGATTATTCAGGTGGTAATCCTTGGGGAGGCATTTCCGCAGATATTGAAAGAGAATTAGTTTTTGTTACCACAGGTAATCCGGGCTCATATTTACAGGGTGTAAGCAGACCTGGTAAAAATAGATTTGCAAACTCTGTAATTGCATTTGATATAAAAAACAAAAAAGTATTATGGGATTTTCAAGAAACTGAACATGATATTTGGAATGCAGATTTACCTGCACCTCCAATCTTAACTAAAATTACATATAACTCAAAGAATATTGATGTGGTTGTGGCAGTGACTAAATTGGGAAACACGTTATTGCTTGATCGCCTAAGTGGAAAACCTATCTTTAGTTTTAATAAATTTAAAGCACCACTTTCTTCTATACCAGGTGAAATAACGGCAACTTACCAACCAAAAATAGAATTGCCAGAACCTTTTGCAAAACAATTTTTCTCAATAGAGGATGTTACCAACATATCAAAAGAAAGTAGAGATTATATTTTGAATAAAATTCAAGGTATGGATTATGGTTTTTTTAAACCTAACTCAATTCATAATAAAAATATCACATTTAATTGGATGGGAGGAGCTGAGTGGATGGGCGCCAGTGTAGATAATAATACAGGCATAATGTTTGTCACTTCAAATAATATTCCATATCAAACCTGGCTTACTGAAAATAAAGAAAATAAATATAACTATTATGATTACAAAAGTCACTATGAGGTTTTGAAAGATCAAAATGGATACCCTGGTTCAAAACCTCCATGGGGAACTTTAACTTCTTTAAATTTAAATTCAGGTAAAATAATTTGGCAGGTTCCTTTTGGAGAATATTCTGAATTAAAAAAAATAGGTATCCCAAAAACAGGAACTTTGAATATGGGTGGCGCCACAGCAACAGCTGGAAATTTAGTTTTTGCTACTGGTACTATGGATAAAAAAGTTAGAGCATTTAATTCAATTAATGGCAATGAAGTTTGGAGTTATAATTTGCCTTTCATTGGATCTGGTCCTCCAACTATTTATTCAATTAATAATGACCAGTATATTCTAATAGTAGCTACTGGAAGTTTATCTATAAATAGTTCATTTCAAGATCAATATAAATTTGGTAATCTTTTATATAGCTTTAAATTAAAGAAATAAATTAGTTTTAATTTAGAGTTTTTAAAACATCTATTTTTTGATTTATTAAATATTTGTTTTGATCATTAATTTCAGCACTTTTTGAATGTTCTTCTGTTTCTGTGAGCATCTCATTTATTTTATTTTTATCAATATCTTTAATATTAAAAATAGAACTTGTTAGAACTGATAAATTATTATTCTTAAATTCAACAATTCCATCCTCAACATAGTAATTATCCTCTCCTGATTTAGAAAAGATTTTAATAATCCCTGGCTTTAGAAATGAAATAATTGAGATATGGTCCTTTAAAATCCCCATTTCTCCCTCAAAAGCAGGTACAACAACTTCTGTTACATCTTCTTTTGAAAGAAAAGATTTTTCTGGGTTTACAATTTCTATTTTGAACTCTTCACTCATTATGCAGCAGCATCTTTCGCCATTTTTTCTGCTTTTTCTACAGCTTCTTCAATTGTGCCCACCATATAAAATGCAGCTTCTGG
>ERZ651776.4352-NODE-4352-length-13146-cov-4.091208_pt1 | contig 13146 bp, 2 predicted proteins | sample MGYA00514761_ERZ651776 | MGnify/ENA metagenome assembly ERZ651776 | reverse complement strand
ATGGGCTCAATGGCGCACGCTTGCCGACGATATGACCGATGTCTTGCCAACAGGCCGTCCTCCGGACCTCCATAGGCCGCCGGCGCATCCAGCGTCGGCGGCTCCCCCATGAACTCCAAAGATGGGCCCCCGGACAAGGCCGGGGGCCCATTCTCCACGACCCAATCGGGGGGTCGGGGTGGAGGAGGAGGAGAGGCAGGCACGGCTAAACCCCAGCCGCCCTGCCCAGCCGCACCCATAGGCTTTGAGACACCTATGGCACCGGGTGCTGCTTTCTTGCTGGGGACCTCGGAATTACATCAGCCGCTGCTGGAGACTGGACGGACCCCTTCGGTGCTGGATCCACCAGTCTCTCATGCCGCGTCTACTACTCGATCACGGACGACGCGCAGTGCACCCCCGGCCGGCGGCCCTGCGCAACCAGATACTGCACAGGACTCTGATGCGGACGCGGACTTACGTCAGGCTCTCGTTCAGTTCCTCGCTCACAGTCGGGGGGACGTGGAGGCTCTTGGCCTGCTGCTGAGCGACATTGCCAGACAACCTCTCCCGATGCAGATAGTTCGCCAGGCCCTGGCACAGCACGGCGAAACAGGAGCCCATGAGCCCGGGTCTGAGCCCCTCTTGGTGACCGAGCCTCTGCTCTGGAAGCTGATGACACGACTCGCGGACGACGGAGACCCTCCGGGGGCTCTCCAGAGCATAATTCAGCGTCACACTCGGAGGCTCGAATATCAAGAAACTGTCTCCCAGTCCCTGGACACAGACCTGCTCCGCTTCCACACCCGTTTTGGGGGACATATGGACTCTGTCAACGCCCTTCTTGCTGACCTGATGCCTAGCCCCCATACGGGCAAAGATCTACCAGCAGGAATGGCGCACGCCCTTTTACGCATCGGACCAGCGACCACCACCTGCGACTGGCCGTCCTTTAGACGGTGCATCCATCGATACATTGAACCGTCCAAAACTTCACCAGAGCTCTTGAGCATCATCCGAAAACACGCGGATACCGGGGCCAGAGACGAAGGGGCCGGCTCCACCGCCCTCCCTCAGATCTGTTCCTCTGACGAGGTGCCGGGCTTGGCGCGACGCCTCAGGCAGCTCCTTCGTGAGTGGTGTGTAGAACACGAGGCGTGGGGCTGCCTCCGAGCGACGGAGGGACCCATCCCTGACCAATACTGGGCCCAGTGCACGGACATACAGGCCGCTGGCTGGGGTGGAGGCCAGGTAGCCCTGATCCACTCATTCTTTGTGGCTCTTAACTCCGGTAGTCTGCGCACCTGGTGCCTCCAAGCCCAGGGCCGACATCAAGACCTGGTCAGTTGGCTCGGAGACAGACTCTTCGGGCCCGGGAATCCAATAACGGAGCAGGGAAGCGCCCTCGGCAAGGCTCCCCCCAGCGCCTCCCGACTGTGGCGGATGTACGCCAGACTTGACAGCTCTCTTGCGACGGTGACGTCGGAGGCGCTGAGCACGGCTGGGCTCCCGGGGCTCAGCTCCCTTGACTCCTCTCCAGCCTTTGGCATGTCACCCCTGCAGGCTGAGTGGCTCACACTGCTCGACACGACAGGCGCATGCTCCCGCGGGCAAGAGAGCCAGAACGTCCTCCTCTGGAACCTGGGTCCGCATGGTTTCGAGGCATCGAGGTTGCAGGTGGAGGCCCTGTTCCTGGAGAACAGATCGGTAATATGCCTGCAGGACTTGCGTCTTCCAAAACGCAAATGCCAGGAGGTCAAGGAGGAGCTTGAACGACGCTTCAATTACAAAGTGTTCATCAGCTCGGCGCAGACTGGGAGGAAGCTGGGGCCCCACAACAGCGGCGGGTACCACTTCACTACGCTCACGGCTCTGCACAATGATGTGGTCTCCAGCTCCTCATCCTTTGTCCTAGGAGAGCTAGCCCCCGGCTCTGGCCGAAAAAAAAGGAATCACCGACCCCTGGAGGCAGGCCGAACCCTGTGTCTCACCGCCACTCTCCACTCGGGCCGCCGCCTGCACATCCTCAATGTCTATCAGTTGACAGCCGCGCACCTGCCGCGCCAGAGACTACTGTGGTCCAGCCTGGAAAAATGGATACGAAAGCACGGCGAGGACCAGATCCTACTGCTGGGTGACTTCAACAGCACCTACCCGGAGGGGAGGGGTCTTCGGGAGGTCACCTGGCGGGACGTGGGAAAGTACCGTCCAGCGGGGCTCTCCGAGTATACCAACGAGAAGCTCAGCGTAGCCCTCCAACCCACGGGGCTCCGCTGGCGGGAAAGTCCAAGGCCGGCCCAGGACGAGACTATGCTGTCGCCTGCTGTGGACCCGACAGACTTGTTCTCAGCGACGTGCGCGCTCAGCCCTGACTGCTGGGCTAGCCTCGGGATCCCCAACCTTCGGTACACGGATCGTCTGAAGGTGGGACCTCGAACCCTCGAACCGCTAGCGCCCAAACGCCACTCCTTCAGCATGGACGAGTGGAAGGAGACGTCGCCCCCTATGGGGCTCTGCTGGGAGATTGTGGGGCAGGAGAAACCCAGCCACGGCAAGGAGCTAGTCGATGATGCGCTCCATGGCCTTTTACGACGTCGCCTGGAGCTCGACCAGAAAGACTTGGCGACCCTGGGCCCCCGGCCGATATGCCCGGACTCCTTCGTCCACCTACAGCCGGAAAACCTCTTCCTACGCCCGATAGCACATGCGCCCCCTCCGAGCCGCTGCTTCGTCCGTGCCGCCGGGCACCTCTTCGTCCCCGACAATTTGTCTGGTCCTATGCGGTCTGGATACCGTCATCCACATCATCATGCCATCCAGAGGGCCGACGCTCTCTTTGCCGGTTTCCTGTCTCGATCGGGCGGGACGTGGCAGCCGGCCTCTGGCCACACCTGGAAGAACCAACAGGGCAAAGCAGCTACCCTGGACCACGTCATTCTTTGGAACATTTCTTCCAGCAAGGCCCCAGAGGTGCGCTGGACCAACGCTCGCCACCAGGCTGCACCGGGGACCGTCGGGATGAAACATGATCACGCCCAGCTCCTTATCTCGCTTGATCACGCGTCTCTCCCACCGCCCCCGCCATCCAAAGCCAAGCAACGTCGGGAGCCTTCCTTTGATCCGGTTCTGTTCAAGTCGCTCCAATCCCGGTGGCAACATGAGGCGACCACCTTGATCGGAGACCCCGAGCCCGGACTGGACCAGAGGTCGGGCGCCGAACTCTACGACCGCCACTGTGAAGACAGCCAAGCATTGCTGGCATCGGCCCTACGGCTCCAGGCCCGCGCTCGGGCCTCCCTCAGGCGCGCCAGAGAGAGAACGTCCGATAGGAGCAAGCAACAGGTACGAACGACTCGTGACCTATCCCTGCTGGAGGCCGCTCTAAAAGAGACGGCACTGCCCAAGACACAGGCCTGCGGCCGACTGCCCCGTGCCACGCGTAGGGCTCTCGTACTCCTTCGTCTTGGTAGCCTGACAATCCCCGAAGCGGAGGTGATTTGGGGCACGTCCTGGTGGCGACAGCAGCTCCTGCAGGAGATGGACCGACAACGCAAAACCCTGGCTACCGTCTCCAAGGCCCAACAGAGAGCCGCAGCCCAGACACTGCGTCGTCGATATCACTGGCTCTTTGACCACGGTGTTAAAGGGGTCAAGAAGGTCATGGGCAAATTCGGCTCGCAGTGCTCTCTCTCTTCCGCAAAGCAACGCTGTCCGAATGGGATTCAGTGGCTGGTATCCCCCATCGATGTACCCCATCAGGCCCTCTCCTGGATAAACCAGCTTCCACTTGACACGACGAAGCACCAGCTGGTAGCGGAGGAACGCAGCTTCACAATCAAGGTACATGTCCTTACGGACCTCTACCCCCTCTTGCAAAGCTGTCTATGCCTCCCACGTCCGAGCAGCCTGCTTCCCCCGTCTCTGGTCTTCAGCGAGGGCCCGTGGCAGGGCGAGAACCTCTTGACCGCACTGGAATTCTTCTTCCAAACCAATGCGTACCACCCGGCGGCGTCCTGCCATCGTTGCCTCCACGAGGGAGGCGTCCCCATCTCCACCCTGGTCCCCGAGGCCCTGGATGACGCTCCCGACGACGCATTGGGCTCGCTACAACGGACCCCGGAGGCCTTCGCTGAACCCCCACTCGATCCGCCGAACTCGCCCGCACCTGGCCCCGAGCTGTCACTCGCCAGGAGCCTACGTCAATGCTCTGCGGAGGGCCGTGCCCTCGGATGCGCCAGCCTGGACTCCTGTAGTGACGGACTACCAGGACCGGCAATATCTGATCATGCTACATCGCCAGCCTTGCGGCCCCTCTCTATCTCAACCAGGGGCCAATATAGGTACGTGAATGTGCCCCCGCAGCCGAAGCCACTCCATCGCCGCATTATCCACCTGTGCGAAGGATGCCTCAAACGTGGTGCGACAATCTGCGAGGCCGACTTCCGACACAACCGCGGGCATGTGGCGCCAATGGCCTTTCTGGACCAAGGCCGGATCTTCGGCACGCGGGTGATCCCCGCAGGCGAATCCTTAGCGAGGGAGGTCTCCCCGCGGGCCTTCCAACGTTATCTCGGGAAGCTGGCCTCTCGCAAGGCGTGCGGAAGAGATGGGGTCCCTGCTGAGATCCTCAAGCACGGACCGGCACAGTTCCAGGAGAATCTGAGGCTTTTGATCAACGAAGTATTTAAGTCCAGATTCAAACTGGACTCGAAGCTACTGTCTGCAAAGGTGGTACTGATACACAAGAAGGGAGATCAAGAGCTCCTGGGTAACTACCGACCCATCGCTCTCCTGACCTCCACTTATCAGCTGATCAACATCATCCTCGCAGATCGGCTGCAGACCCTTGCGGAAAAGTATCGCCTGTTTGAATCCTCCCAGTTCGGTTTTCGATGGCTTACAGGGGTCACTAGCAGCGTACAGAAACAACAATGGCTCCTAAAGCTGGCCAAAACGGGAGACGGCACGCTCATCCGAATCGACCTTGACTACCGCAACGCCTTCAACGCGGCCGGGCACGCGTGCTTGTGGGCTATCCTGGAGAAGTTCGGGGTACCGGATGTCCAACTCCTCAAGGACTTCTACGACCAGGCTGGTATGGAAGTCTGCGTGGGGAAGGACACAACGGCGGGTATCTTTATGGACACGGGCACTGCCCAGGGCTCTGCGCTCTCCCCCCTCCTGTTCATCCTCTTCATCAACGCTCTGCTCCGCCTCTTTGATGGTTCGGGCACGCATCACGGGGTCAAGGGCGCCCCCCACTTCAATCACCTGGCCTTCGCGGACGACCTGTCTCTGTATGTAGCGTCTGAGCGTGACGCTGACATCCTCCTCCAGAAAGTCAAGGCCTTTGAAGACTGGAGCGGACTCCAAATCGCGCTCTCCAAATCGTTTGCCACCGGCATCTTGCACGGCTCGGGGGCACAGCGGAGGGTCTCGAACGCTCGCCGACAAAACCGGACTCATCAGGCTCGGATGAAGTGGAACTCGGCACCCGCACACGTCTGTGACCTCATCGCCATGGAAGAAGACGACGATGACCACATTCTCCGGTTCTCGACCACGGGTGCGGCCCGGGAGTTCCTTCGCTGCTCACAATGTCACCGGCAAAAAGGGGCTCAGCATTTTCGATTTCCGTCTGCCGACGACGAGACGAAGGACGTCTCTACCTGCACCTCCTGCCTGGCGCAGTGGCTGCCGTCTGGTATCACCTACAACGGCACCCCTCTGCCGGTGGTCCCCGGCTCCACCCCGACCCGCTTCCTTGGCATCCATGGTGACATGAGCGGCGACTGCACCGCACAGATTGCTATGGTCTACCAGAAGTCAGCGGCTATCATTGCCTTCTTGCAAGAACGCAAACTGTCTCCGCGACAAGGACTTACCCTGGTGTCCATGACCCTCCCCTCCTTGCTACGTTTCTCGGGGTGTGTGGTCCCTTGGAGTAAAGCACAGCTACAGAAGCTGGACAGTCTGTGGATGTACGCCTACAAGCTGGCCTGCTGGCTCCCCGCCAGCACTGCCTCGTGTCTCTTGCGGTTTCCCACCACCCTGGGGGGCCGTGCCCTACCCACGCCACTCGGAGTACTCTGCCATACCGTTTGGGGTCACTTGGAAAGGTGCTGCGCGCGGGAAGGCGGGCTGCTCACACTGGCCAGGGCGGAGTATGAAGAATCCCTGACCTCCCTGCAATGCAGTTCGTTGCTGGAAGTACAGGAGGCGCTCCGGGTCCGAGATACACCCTGGCATCAGACACTCCACAATCAATTCAGCTATGCCTGCTTCCTCGCCCAGTCGCTCGACATCCAGGTTCTGTGGAACCCATTCTGCCCAGACACATTGCAGATGACAGACTTCTGCCAGCTCGCCCAGATGTTCCTGGACCTTGGTACTCTGCTGGCGCTCCCCGATGCCCTGCCCCATGCACGGTACAAGTGTGCAGGGCTTGACGCGAGTCGCGGCACCTCGGCCTGGCGTGACACGGAAACTGGCGAGGTCGTTACCCTGTACCGGGTGCCGGTGGCAGGAAAGCTGGAGTGCCTTACCCTCCACGAAGCCACGGCTCTCAACTTCCCCGCTGCTCGAGATCTGCCTCAACTTCGAGCGCTTCTCTCGGGCACCCCTCTCTGCGAGGTCCACGGCACTGAACGGGGGCCAGAACATCTGACAGGCACTCTCTTCCTCCCAATCACCTGCGAGGAAGCAGACGCAGAAGCGTCCGAGTATCTGCGCCAGGGCGAGCCAAGCACGACGGGGGGCCATGAACCAGAGTGTACTACGGGGCACAGGCACCGGGCCCTGTCGGGGCACGAATGCAACGCGATGGTGTCGGAGGCACACGGAGACGACGGCGTCAGAACGCAGCCGGGCCGTCCAGCGATTCAGGACCTAGCGCACATACCACCGGTCCCGATGGAGTCCCCAGGCTCGCCGCCCCCCGAATTGGAGGCGCGGTCTGCCTGGGGTGCTCATCACTCGGACGCCATGTTGGACTACCTCGAGGACTTGGCAGACACGGATGTCAGCGGCGCCCCTCGAGTGCTCTCTCAGACGCCAGGCGAGCCAACCCCGCTCCCCTCCGCAATTTCGTCTGGTCACCGCGACCCTTCGCCGACCAAGACCATGATGCACACTGACACCCAGGGGACAGAGGCCCCTGACCTGCCTGATGAGTCTGCAGCCCGCGAGCTTCTCCGCTCCTTCGATGTCAACCCTTCTTTCGGGCCCGCCTTTAGCTGGCGCCGCTCGGAAAGGCTGGCTCGATTCCGCGAACTCAACCCCAGCAGGGAGCTCCAGATCCCGTCCTGGATTGAGGAGGTGCTGAAACGCTTCCCCCATCTGGATGTGCGGCCTCGCGACCCACTCTCTACGGTCGCCGATCCCGAGAAACGGGCCGCCCACGCCTCGGAGCTCCGGGATGGCGAGCAGCAACCTGAACAGCTGGCATCGAAGCCCCCGACACGGGCAACGGTTGATTCGAAGCCTCAACTGGACGAGCACTTCGTGAGCTGGCAGTGTGCCACTGTCAGCCTTCGAGACTCCCTACGCTCCCTGCAGGACAAGGAGAAAGAGCACGGTGGGCTAAGTGAGAAAGATCGGGCCGACCTCAGCCTGCTCCTCCGGGGGCAAACTGCCTTCGATGAGCTGCTCGGACCTCTGACCCTTGCAGGCTACAAAGGCCTCCTCGACATACCCAGAACCGAACGGGGCGCAGGGCGTTTCCACTTCAGACTCCCCCCTCTGCAGGGGGTCTCGGTATCAGTCCGCGAAGAAGCCGCGCGGTGGCTCAGCCATCGTGCTCCCAAGGACTGGCTCAGACTCAACTTGAAAGCAGTCACTGGCAGAGGCACCATTGAGCCTTGGCTCAAACAGATGCCCCCTCCGGCCCCGGGCCCCATTCCGGACCTTCACCTGGTGGTCAACAAGATGACCCGAGTGTCCTCCTTGGCCGAAGCACAAGAGCTTTGGGCAGAGGGCAGGTCCCAACCCCTGGGATCGGCCCACTCCCCTGACGAGATGACAAGGTGGCAAGCCAAGGTTGACTCGGCACTTGCTCAGGAGGATTGGCGAACTGCTCTCATCAAAGTCAGAGACGATATAGGCCCTATTCAGCCCTGGCGTGCATCGCACCACCGGACACCCCGGCAGACGACCGGGCCGTCAGTCACCATGGTGGACGCGGGAGCTATGGGACGTTCTTTTCTCTCCCTAGTCTCCGAGCATCGGCCCTTGATCACCGGTTTGCGCTGGACCAACCGGGGGAGCTCCCGACCAGGTGGCGTTCCGCTCAGCAACTCTCGCCTCACGGAGCTCCTCCGCACACGGTGTACTCTGAGCGAGACGGAATGGGACTCCACGGGTATTCGCGCCCTGACAGGCAACGAGGTGGTGGCCCTCGAGTGTAGCCAAATCAACCTCCATGGATCCAAGGTCACCTTCTTTTGCCCGAAGCCGGAGCGCATACAGAGCACGCAGTTCAAATGCAGTATCAACGCCCCTTCGGAGGCTCGACTGCAGGGTCTCCTGGAGCTCTGGGATGAGGGTTCGGCCACAGGCGTGACCGCTCTACGGCGGGCCCTCTTGCATGGCCAGGACCTTATCCTCATGCCCTCTGAGTGGTGGCCCAGGGTACGCTGCCCCAGAAGGCATGGGTGGTGGGTCCGGGCGGTAACAGAGGTCCAGGTCCGACTCTGTCCGTCCTGCCAAAACGTGGTGGCTGGTGCAGACTTCCCCCGGAATGGCCCCCAATGCATTGGGTGTGCCAACGCCGACAAGTCTACTCATCGAGCCGGGCGCAGCTCCGCTCCGCATCCACTGACGACAGGCTTGACAGCAGGGCCACAGACCTCGGGCGCCGCCCGAGCCGCGCCGTCCCGTCCGTCCAAGCGCCTACGACGCATGCCCCAGGGCGGGAACAGCGTACAAGACCCCGACTCTGAGCCCGATCATGACTGTTCCTGCCTGGACATATCAGAGGACACGGACGAGGACTGGGGACTGGCGTCTGCCGGCGATGAGGGGCTGATTGACGAGCCCTCAACCACAGCCTCCCGGCGCAGGGGAGGCGGGCCGAACCTGCGACCTCGACCATCAGCTCCACCAGCGGCCCCCAGCACTGGTGGGCAGAAGCCTCGCAAACGGAAAAGGCCACCAAGACCAGCGGTGGGGGAAGCCGCTCAGGGCCCCCGCCGAGTGGTAGTGGCGGCGGGCCCGCAAATTGGGCTCTGGCTGCGAACTGCGGACCCCTCCCTTGTCGACAAGCCCTCTCTACAGGGAGACACCTGCCTTGCGGTCGCTCAGGTGGTTGAGTGCATTAGGACTATGCTCTCGCTCGCTCGGACACAACACGAGCCGGGCGAAGACAGTTTGCCCTGGAACGCCGAATGGCTTTCCAGCGCCGACATGGGCTACCCGCTTGCTGACGATGACCTTCTACGAGACCCCCATCCTCTAGTACGTCAATACGTAGTGGAGATGGCTCGGCGCGGAGACGACTCGCTCCTTCCTATCCTGCAACTTAGAGGACCCGCACAGGATGCTCATTGCGAGATCTGCGATGGGGGCCTGGCGGGGGAGCCGTGCACCCCCTGTGGACTATGCAACACTGCGTTCCATACCACTTGTCTGCACCTCTTCGCCCCAGGCACAATGACACCAGCGCCCCGGCGCTTCGAGTGCCCAAAGTGCGACTCGTCCTTGGGACACGCTATGCAGCGGTTTTTGGAGGACAGGAAGCACACCCAGGCTCCACTTCCGCCGTGGGAACGCTTCTCCACCCCCGCCAAAGCCTTTGATCCGGGTCTGCTTCCCGAGGGCCCGGGGCACACTACGACAAGTGACGTCTGTGCCCTGATCGCCAACCCACCACCCGGCGGCTATGTGAAGGTGATAGCGCAACCCCTTGTACATGTCGATGACTGGTTCGGACAGACAATGTCCTCAGCGGAGGGAATCTCCTCGCTGCAGGACAGTCAACAGCTACTCCAAGTTTCCAGTGCCCGCTGGCATTTTCTGAAGACAGTGGCAGGACAGCGGCTGCAGAAATCACTGATCCCGCTCCTCCTGTCTGAAGCGAGACGACAACAGGCGGAGGACCTCCAGTCGACCAGCTATAGCATCTCGTGGCGGATCCTCGCCGCGGCTAAGTCGGTCTTCGACGCTGGGGTCTTCATGGGGGAGTCAGCGGTCTCTGCCCCGCCCTTCTTCCCACGGGCAGGGAGAGGCAGCCTCACATACTGGGAATCCGGCCCTGACTCCGCACCCTGCGTGGTCAACCTGGCGGGCTTCTCCCCGGAGGATCTGACACAGCTCAAGCATCGCCTGCAAGGCCGCGCCGACTGGATCATCCTCACCCCCCCGGTGTTGGAGGACTCTCCTGCGGCTATCTTCCTGGCCGCCGTGGGGCGACGTGCGCTACTAGGCTCCGAGTCCGGCAAAGCCTTTCGCACCCGGGGCTGGTGGAAAACCGGCAGCGACACCTTGGCCTCATACTCCACCGCCCTCGAGTGCTGGATGGCGAAAGATGCCGAGCCCGAGGCAACTAAGCTGGCAGCCCTCGGCCGCTCGATGTGCCAGGTGCTCTCACATGAGCCCCCGTTCCTAGACGCCTCTGAGCTGGGTATGATCTACCGTGCAGGCACAGAGGCGGGTCTCCTAGGTCTGCATAGCACGAGCCACGCAGTGTACGCGACAGACGGCTCCTTGGACGACGGTGTCATGGGAGCGGGGGTCTTTGTGGTCAGGTCTGCACGAGCTCTCTCTGCCAGAATCGGACGCTCTAACGAGGCCCGCACGTCCCTCCGAGTGGAGACGGGAGCAAGTTTTCTATCTCTTGAGCATGGGAAAGACACCCCGGCCCCGGTCTTTATCCTCACGGACTCGGCGAACCATCTCACGGAAGTGGACAACTGGATTGGTGAAGGCAAGTCTCCCACCCTCTCCAATTCCAAAGACTCGGATATCCTGCGAGCCATCCTTGAACTCCTGCACTACCGAGTCAAACGCGGCTTCCCCACCTTCTTCATCAAGATCCGTGCGCATCGGGGAGAACCCTTCAATGAGGCGGCGGACCGCACTGCGGGGAGGGTGGGCTCGGAGCCCATGGCTCCTCTCCTGTGGAATGCACCGAGTGGACGCCCCATCTTCCGGTTCAAGACCACATTGGAGGACGGCACGGAATCGAGCTATCAGGCCTGCATGAACGACACAGTTAAGAAACAGATCAAACTTCAAGCTGCGACACTAGGGAGACAACCAGGGCGACCCTCCGGTCGTCTCTGGATCTCGATTGGCCCGGTAAAACCTCGCAAGGGCCGTGAGCTTACTAACCCGCAACTGTCCGACGCTCTGACCCGGAAGCTTTCCTTTTCTAAAAAGGAATGGGATTCTTTCTCGCTTCCTCAGCCTGGACAGTTCGATCACATCCTTGTAGGTCAGGACTACTACAGACCTGCGGAAGCCCACTCGAGCATCACTGAAGCCTTCCTGCGCAGGCCTAATTGCAGTCGCGAGCTACTAGGACGCTGCCTCGCGGACTCGTCCTTCCCAGACTCAGCAAAACGCCGACTGATTCAGTCGGTGGGAGGTCAGTTCCCGTGCCGAGCCAAGCTCTACCAGTGGGGCATCGAGAAGTCTCCAGACTGCCCCCATTGCAGAGAGCTAGAATCCCTCGGGCACATCCAAAGTCGCTGTCTTCTCCTCACAGCCCCTCGCACAGCGGCCCATCATCTGATCTGGCGGGAAACCCTGCTCTGCCTGTCGCGTTTCTCAGTCACCACGGACGAAGCGGAGTGGGTTTTTCCCTCTACCGGCACGCTCGACAATCATACGGAGGACATGATCAAACATATTCTGACACTACCGAGTCTTGGTCTTCACTGGAACGACCTCCAAGGAGAAGTGCGCCAGTTCCTGCACTATTACACGTCCCAGTTCCAGACCAAATATGCCCACCTGGCAGACAAGGAGGACCCGAGTGTCTTTAACGTCCCACAGGTCGACTCTTCGGATATGCTTGCTATGCTTCGTTTCACCAGCCTTCAACTGGACGGCTCTGTTCTTCGTAAGAAGAACCAGCAGGAGATGGACGACGCGGTAAAAGCTTTCCTTCAACTGAGACCCGACGGGTACGCCATTAATCCCAAGAGCAAACAGGTTTTCCTCTTGGAATTCACACGTGCCATGGACACAGACCCTCACTGGGAAGAATATAAAGATGCCGAGAAGGCCCGCCGTTACGCCCCCGTTCTTGACTTCTTCAACGCCTCCCGCCACCGGGCAGGATGGACAATGTCGCAAGTAAATTTCACGGTAGGTGTCCGAGGTTCCATCTCGACACTTGACCTCAGGGGCAGAGACGACAGATGGATTAGGTCCTTCACCTCATCCCTCAAAATGCTGGGTGTCACAAGGCAAGCCGACATCAAACGCACCTGCAAACTTGTGGCAATGCGCATCTTCGAAGCACACGATCTCATGCTACGTAGCTACTATGCTGCGAAATTCAGCTCCACCGGGAAGGTCGATTTCGCAAAAATTCGAGATAGCACAGTGGCTATACAGCACCGGATCCGAGTACGCCCCGCATCCTAGATCTTTTTTCTATTCTGCATGATATTTATCTTTCTCTAGTCTATTTTTTACGTACTACCTATGCTTGTTTTTCAGAGCCCAGCTGGGGGCCCGGTGCCGCGCATGCTCCTGGGGTGGACTACCACGCTACGAGTCTGGCCTACCGTCACGCTGTCCAGATGCCAGACTGCCAAGGCTGCCTTGCTGCCCAGACTGCCTAGGCTGCCCTGCTGCCGAGACTGCCTAGGCTGCCCTGCTGCCTGGACTGCCATGCTGCGCGCCTGCCTGCGTGCCAGACTGGCATAACTGCCTAGCTGCCCAAGGGGACCCCACTGTTCTTTATGTTTTTTCTGTATGTTAGACCCTAGTGTTTGGTAGTGTCACCTGGTGCGCACACGGCGGCCTTTCGAGGCGTCGGTCTTTTAGCCCTGTTACCGACACGGACATCCCCATGGATGTTCCCGTTGCAATTTGTTTGCAATAAACAACCACCAACACCGTCCGGCCTTGTGTGTGCAACACAGCGGTACTGACCCTCCCGCGCTCACACGTGTTCGCACCTCTGTGCGCGATACGCAGTCGTCGACTGGCTCAGCT
>ERZ651776.4351-NODE-4351-length-13151-cov-6.672939_pt1 | contig 13151 bp, 14 predicted proteins | sample MGYA00514761_ERZ651776 | MGnify/ENA metagenome assembly ERZ651776 | reverse complement strand
GGGGGGGGGGGGGGGGGGGGGGGGGGGGGGGGGGGGGGGGGGGGGGGAAGGGGGGTTATGGGGTTGTCGGTAGTTAGCAGCTGTTGGCTGACCCGCAATTGACAATTAATTTCGATGAGATTCAATAAGTGCTCCTGCAGAGGCAGAGTTAGGGGCTAACACTTCGGTGACAGGTAGGACCGCAGACAGCAGGGGGTCCACGATTTTCTTGCCTGCCTCTTTTTTGACAAAAAAAGTTAAGCTGAAAATTAACTCCTCTTAACACTGCTCCTCTATTTGCTTCATTTTATTTATTTATTGAACAGCGCAATGGGTAACGACATCGGAAAGGGAGCGAACAGGATGGCGATCGCCGCTATGGCGAATGTCACTCAGTTTGAGAAGCGGGAGCTCTTGGCATTGCAGCGAAAGTTTAGCGAATTTGCTCAGCGTGAGGGGAACCCCCACACAATCACAAGAAGCGAATTCCGAGCTGCCCTAGAGAGCGTTGGCGTAACGGAGAGTGATACTGAGATTTTGGACAGGTTATTCACCATGTTCGACAAGACAGGGGATGATCAGGTCAACTTCAGGGAGTTTGTTGTCGGAATTTCACCACTCATCACTGGTGACGTTTTGAGCAAGTTGAATTTTTCCTTTGAGCTGTATGACATCGACGGTACCGGAAAAATTAAGCAGGTGGAGGTGAGTTTTTAATGTTCTTGTTTTGTGTTGTGTTGTGTTGTGTTGTGTTGTGTGTGTCTCTCTCTCTTAAGCGCTGCTCCTCATTCATGCCTTCTTTTGACCTGATGGGTTCCATGTGTGTTCCATGACATGACTATTTCATGAGGAAAGTGGCAGATCCGAGTGATTAACGGATAGGTCCAAGCTTTCAGGGGGGTGCGTTCTCTTGCGGTAGCTCACACACGAACATAAAACACATAAAAATCAAATCTCTCATGCATGACCCAAATAGATGACTTTCATTCTTTCTAGCATGAATGCAACAGCTTCATACTTTGGAGATCCAGTGATGACAACCGACGAGGTGGACAGCCTTGTCTCCGATATATTCAAGGGGAAAGAAGAGGGGCATGCTCTTACATATTCCGAATATATGCAGGCTGTAGCTGAGCACCCTGTGCTAGTTAGTTTCATTACCGGGGCTGGCTCTGTCCGCTACGGGTCAAGCAAATGATCCCATTCAGTGTGATAGACGGCTAGTGATTTGTTCGCGGTGGGTGAGCGGCATTTGACGTCATAGTTTGTTTTTTTGCTGGTGTATAAATGAGATGGATTATTTATTATGGGCCAAGGATACATTTTTCCATTTATTTGGTACTAGTGTTGCTATGTAAACTTATATATTCTTGTTCTTGTTCGCGCGATAGCGTCTTCTTACCTTACATATTGCACGCTAACCCTTAAAATAAAGGGGAACATCACAACAAAAATATCTTTAAAAGTTCCAGGTGAGGCAATAGGGTAAGGAATTATTTGCGAAACAACTCAAGGATATGCGTTGTATTCTATTCTAAATAGAGATAAACGTTGGCATCTTTGTTATTTAGCTGGGGGAGGCCCCCAAAAACAATGCAGGCTGTATGAAACGCTACAAAAAAAGTTGATCCTATCATGGTGGACCTTTATGATCTCGTCGATGATGAGCCCATTCAGCTAGTTCCCACTTCTTCTTGCGAGCTTCATTTGATCTCTGGATAGGTCCATTATATACAGGGGGGTGCTTTGGTCTCTCAAGAGAGTCGGTACTAGCCAGATTATAGTCCAACGATGACCATGTTGTGTTTGAAGGCACTTATAACAAGGGAATAAGCATTATGGACGCGTTCACGCAGTCATTTTATATCCACATACGTCTGATATTTACTATTAGTTATGAACTTACTTCCCTCGTGCTAGATGATGAAAAAAACGGGTGGGATCATTGCAGACATTCCATTATCGTTGCTATTTTGCGATTTTACAATGGGACGAGTGACAACACTCATCAGAGGGACACCTTATCGGCAGTTTAAATTTATCTCGAGACACTAGAGTCCCCCCTAAAAAAAACTTGAAATGTGAAAGATGTGAAGTTGAAAACAAAGTTCTTTTCCTGTGATGCTTCGGTGCTTCTTTTGCTAGTTTTACTTCCCAGAGTTTGCAAGCTCAACGATTTGAGGCTCCCGTTTGACACCGTTCACGTCATCGTTCTCGATAGACTTAATTATCGCAGCAGACAAATCCTCAACGCAAACAGGGACGTCGACAAAAGGCAATCCTATCTTACTCCCAAGCGTAAATGCGAGCACAGGTGGGGGTCGCATTTTTGTATTGGTATAAATGAGGGATGGCCTGAAAATCACGCTCCGTAACCCCTCTTCATTCCCCAGTCTCTTTTCCACCGCTCTCTTGGCTTTCAAATAACGCTTGAGAAAATCAGGAGCGAGTTTTTCGACAAAAGTTCCGCCCCCCATCTCAGGCCAGCCCGCCTCAGCTGCCGAGACAAAGAGGAAAGGTATTTTCTCTTGTCCAGGCTGTTTGTGGATTTTCAACGCATCCAATGCATTAAATACCGTCTTGCGTGTTATATCATCATACGAGGCACTCTCTTTGGGTACTGACCCTACACCGCTTACGTATTTGTTAAGGTTTCCAATTCCAGACTGCCCGTCAAACAAAACTCCAACACAGTGGACAATGGCAACTATGTTGTCAGGGAGCTTTGTCCTCATCAGCTCGTCAACGGCAACAGAGTCAGTGAGATCTACTGGTATATACTCGTTATCTCCTCCATCTTTACCTCCAACCCAGTTCTTTGGCTTGTTCCTACTCACTCCTGTTACAGAATAATTGTTCTCCATCGCATACTGTGTCACCTTGGTGCCAACTAGGCCACTTGCTCCAAGCACAACTATCCGCCCCCTCTTATTCCCATCGAGGGATGCTTTAATCGGTGACATGCTAAGGGACAGGGCAGTTGGAACGGCACAAAGCGTGAGCAGACTTCGTCGTAGTGGTGTCATCATCGCCTTTTTCCGGAATGAGTCGGTGGCAATTCAACACAAATACGGTATTTTTAACAATTTTTTTTTTAGCCTCAAGGGGAAAATCACCAAAAAAACGGGAGGGACTGTCTCAGAGGGAAAATTTGTCTCAAACAAATGCGATGTGGCAATTTTTGTTTTGTTCCTGCCAATTGATTTTCGGGCCAATTTTTTCCAGACAGATTTCTCTGGCATTGTTATTCGAACCTAAAATATATAGTTCCGAGGATATCATGCGTTGTTTTGTTCTGTTGGGTATGTCGCTTTTATGCATCGATTCGTGGGTTCCGTCTTCTCCATCATGGGACCCTACACTATCCTCTTCTTCTCGTCGAGGTTTCTTCACGGCTGCGACAATTGCTACCTCTTCTCTGTTTATCCCAAGTAATGTTTACGCGAGTAACGACGATGCTATCGATGTGTATTTTGGCATGGGATGCTTCTGGCATATCCAACATGAGTTTGTGACGGCAGAAATTAGTATACTGAAGCGAAAGGAGCTGGAGCTGACGGCTCGAGCGGGGTATGCGGGGGGGAAGAAGCTCGGCAAGGCTGGGAGAGTATGCTATCACAATCTTCAGGGAAGCGATGACTACGGGAAGTACGGTCACTGCGAGGTGGTTGGTCTCAGCATTCCTCGGTGGAGCTATGAGCAGTTCTGTCGCGTGTATTTTAGTTTGTTTGACTCCAAGGGAAATCGCCCGGACCAATTCGGAGATAGGGGGGGGGAGTATCGAAATGTAATGGGGATCCCTAATAAAGACCCTGAGCTCGTCGCCATCGCCGAGAAAGTAAGTGCCGAATTCAAGAGCGTTGTGGGGGTTCTAAAAGACGAGGGTAAAGGTGGTGATGAAGATAGGAGAGGGGAAACTTACGTCATGGACAGCAATGCGAGCGCATTCCCCTTTCACTTGGGCGAGTTTTATCACCAATTCCACGACGGATTTGCGCCGGGAGAAAACTACCCCGCCTCATACAACAACATCAAGAATAATCTGGAACAGAATGGTCTTTTGGCTGATACGGGTTGCCCTTTCGTTTGACTTTGATAGGCGAGGGAGGCATAGTATCGTTCGTAGCAAATATTTTAGTAGGGTTTGACGTTGACGTATTTACATTTCCTAACGTTTCTATTGTTTCTAATATCGCGTCTCTAGATTTCTTCGCGACTACTCAATGAATGCAGCTGCCTCAATCTCGGGATCACTCAATTTGGTAAAATGTTCCAAGGAACGGAGAGGGAATAATAATAATAAAAAAACCGTATTTTAAACGAAAGCCGCAAGTATCTACGCATCCAGACAATTATTATCGCTCACACCAACGCAACGTTCTTGCTTACATTGTTCAAAAGCCAGATCCAAGGGATATTCAAGCACAACGCTGCAATCATTAATGGTATTCCCAAGCGCCTGAACTTTGGAATGAGCTCAACAAGATTCTCTTTCAGCACCCTTGCGAAGCTTTTACTGCCCCTAGGGTCTTCAACATCCCCCCCTCCCTTCCGATCATCACCACCCTTATTTTCCGCAAATTCCTCCCCCAAAATCAGTTTTCCATCTCTATCGCAGGTTCCCTTGTATGTGAATAGTCCAGGGTGAAGGTATTTGACCAGGAATCTGCTGAGTCCACGAACGAAGCCAATGCGGCTCATGTTCAAAAGTACATAAATAGTGAAAGCCAGCGTCATTTGCAGCCAAATACTGTGACCGAACCATTCCGCTGTGCAACCGCACTTTTTAGTGACAAAGTTCATCGTCTTTTTGTTAGGTCCGCCGCACGTCATGGTACAGATTGGCAGGGCGTCGCAGCTGTAGATGGCGTTTTCGAGATTATAGTCTTCGCCCGTCATTGTCGTTTGACAAGCATCCTCGAAGAAGTAAGTCGATGGCTTTCCGTAGGGCACGTTGGGAGTAACGACCTCGTTGATGGGACAAACTCCAACAGGTTCACCAGCAGCACATTGGCGATAGCCAGTCTGACCACAGCAAGCCGCTTCGAATGCACTGTCTAGGGCCGTCGCGTCCACACAGGTGGCAAAATTTAGATTCTTTATGGCAGTTTCGGCGTGCGTTGCCTTCAATGAAGCTGCGAAGGGGATATTGAAATATCGGCGGGTGGGGATTTTTGTTGTTCTTGTTAGATTGTTGACTTGACACACGCCTCCTACAACCACACAAAATTAAAATGTCTGCCACTCCCACCACTCTAACCCAAACTCACCTAGAATAGCCTCGTCTTCGTTTTGTGTATTTACAGTAGTTGTCCCATACTGGCTGCATATTTCCCCCCTCTGAACGTCATAATTGTCTAGACCCTCGAATGTGGCCTCATTCCCATCTTGACTGGCGTAATTGTAGGCAATACTGTAAATATTGCTCGTCACGAAGGTCCCATTCACTCCATCGTTGACACATCCGCTCTGGTATTCGTCGTAGATCGGGACGTAAACACTGCTCATCAAAGCCCCCCCCCAAACGACAAACACCAAAAATAGCAACGCAGGAGTAGCCGGGGTGGATAGGAGCAACGCCGTCAAGCGAGGCGTGCTCATTTTCAAGGGGTTCTTCGGCTCCTTATCCGCCGTGACGTCAATGTCAGGGAAATTGAGAGCACCCCTGCCCCAGTAATAGTAGAGGAGACGAACCGATTGATACGCTCGGAACGCAAAGTCAGCTATGTACAACATGGATGAAATAGAGCCCAGCTGGATCAGCCAGAGGTTCATGTCAATGGTCGAGCCCTTCAATTCCTCAAAGTTGAAGGTGAAATCGCTACTTCTATCTTCAAAATCGCTAAAATTGAAGTTGAAGCTAGGAGGCGTGAAAGCATCCTCCTCAAACTGGGAAAGCTCTGCGAAGGCATCCAATGCGACTGCAGACTTCTCCAAAAACCGGTCAGTCTTTGATTTGTGCCTCTTCTGCTCGCTCGTGATGTTCTTCACACCGTCTCCACCAACGTACTGGGGGGGATCGTAATCGGCGGGAGTGGGATCAGGCAGTTGAGCCAGTTGTTCGTTGATTTCCTGACGCCACTCTTCCGCCAAGCGATTCGTCGCCAAACTTGCGTCGGTGAGGTTAAGCTGAAACTCTTTGAAAGCCTCGTCGACGCTTGCCCAAACGCTGTCCAACGAAGCGACAGGGGGAAATGTAGGGAGCGCGCCTGGGAAGGTCACATCAACTGGTACAACGTCTGACAAATCTATGTTGTACCAATCGCCCCATCCACTTGTGTCGATGGATGCGCTTGCGACAGCTTCCTTCACACCTTCATAAAACTCCCTGCTGTTTTGTACGGCCCCCAATACATTCTCCTTGTATTCTCCCGTCTTATCAACGAAATCATCAACTCTGAGCTTGCTGTAATCAATCACATTCTGCATTTGTTGTCGTTGCTCCTGAAGGAGCTCGTAAGCGCTTTTCATCCATGGGCACGTACCATTACTCGGATTTCGAGGGGTAACGCAGGAGGCCATATTTTCTAGACCGGGGAAGAGCGCAGAAAATGTCGTGTTGAGCTGAAGTTTGGGCAAATATATGTTATTGACCCATGCTTGAAAATCATCTTGCATGTGCTGCGTGCGGTTATCCAAATAATTCGCGTCGTAGATTGCACGCAACTTGGCATAATTCGCGAGCCTGTTCACAGTGCTGTTGATATATAATAATAGTAGTAGAAAGGAACGGAGGTGTTGTGAGGGTCATATTTTCGTAACACCATTTTTGGCGGCGCCCCGGACTTTTTGCACATTTTTCTGCTTACCTGCTGCTTTCCGCGGAATATTCTGCTGAAAGACTGAAAGCCTCCGATTTTACAGCACTGACGTCCCCCACCGTATCCGCGATTTCCTGCCGCTTCTCCACAGAGCAAGATGATAGGAAAGGAAGACCGCCAACATTTTTGTCGACCCACGTTTCTAGCGCGAACCTTGAGTTGCTGTAGGCTGAGCTACAGCTAGTCTGGAGCGTTCTAGCCTGCTGCATCAGCAAACTGTTTGCGTCCTTAGCAGCCACGACGCGTTCACTCTCAGCGTCTGACGCCGATTGTAAGTTGTTATTACATTGGTTGAGCTGAGTTGACACGCATTCCACAAAATCCGTTTTCTCCTGTTTGGAGAGGTCATAGGCATCATCGCAATTGTCAAAGACTTTCTCCAGGGGAGGGTTAGCAATGTTGCTGCTCACTATGTTGACGCACATCCGCAGAGAAGATAGCCACATGAGACTGATCGCAAATAGACAGATTCCCATCCTGTGTCGGAGGGAAGGATCCTTGGCTTGAGATTTGCTCGGGCAGCAGTGTAAGACATCAAGAGGGCCTAAACATGATGGGTCTGCTGTATCATACTCAACCATATTTGCATACTTGCCATCCGTAATGGCAAATGACGACTGGCGCAATTCATAACCATCCATCGATGATGAAAGTGAAGATCGATTCATTGGGTTTGAGCTGTTGAAGACAGACGACGATTCACTAGAAGGAGGAGGGTAAGTTGGGTTCTTATGCTTAGACTTGTATTGATTTAGCTTTTTTGAGGTCAGTTCCATCTTAACCAATTTGAAGACGTGCAAAGAGGACGAAGCAATTGAAAAAAATAATTTATTTGGCGTGATTGTATTTATCCGGATCTCGGTCCTGCCAGCGGCTCAGCCGGCTTCTTCTCGACTTCGGGCTGGGCTTGACAGGCATCTTGTGGAGATTACTCTTCTCACTCCCAATTGACTGTTTTTTGGTAAATAATTCCGTTTTCAGCTATGGGGTGTAATAATAGCAAGGGCTTGCCGATGAATATTGATGGTAAGTGTGGAAAGGTATTCCAGACAACTGTCCTCAGGATCTCGTGTTGGTGTTGGTCTACCCTGGCAACTGGCCCAAAGTGTCTAACTAACTTCATCCTATCTTTTGTGAGCGCAGGGTCGGCCACAGAAGCTCCGGACGGCGCGGCTAAAAAGGAGACGGCATCGCAGATCACAGAGAGTAAGCTTGAGATTGCCATGAAGACGAAGCGCCGAGCCCAGAATGTCTTTGCCGAGCACATTGATTTAAGTGGGAGCTTCCAGAGCGCAAGGTTTCCCAAGAGCCCTTACGTGAAGGGTACAATTCGACAGGCATTAATGTCAAACTTTGTGTTTAGTACCCTCACACCCTCCGAGATGGAGGAGTTTGTGGACTACATGAAGCAGGAGAAATTTGAGGGCGGCAGCGACGTGATCAAGCAGGGGGAGCCGGGGGACTACTTCTACGTCGTGGAGTCGGGTTCGTTTACCTATTTTGTGGATGGAAAGCCCGTGGGAAAGGCTCACCCGGGAAACAGTTTTGGGGAGCTTGCTTTGATGTACAACAGTCCCAGGGCTGCCACTGTCAGGGCTGATAGCGACAGTGTTGTTTGGAGTTTGAACAGAATGACTTTTAGGACAATTTTGGCGAACGCGACCAATAACGACTCACAAAAGGTTAAGAATAGTCTCCGCAAGGTCGAATTGCTAAAAGACCTTGAAGACGCCCAGTTGGAAAGTCTGGCTGGGGCTGTTCAGGTGAGCACAAAGTTTTTGAGGAGGGAGGGAGGTGGTTGCGATGGAGGTGTTGTTGGTATCTCAAAACTGCTTACTAACAAATTCCTATACGAAATATACATCCCTAATAATGGCAAAAAAACTCGCCAACCATGACCACAAATATATATTGGCAGATGGTCACTTATGCCCCAGGAGATGTTATAATAAAGAAGGGTGACACAGGCAATATTTTCTACATGATCAAGAGCGGTACCGTCAAGTGTACTGACATGGGCAGCAACACAAAAGACCAAAAAATATCAATGGGCGATTATTTTGGAGAGAAGGCACTGCTGACCGGCGACGTCCGCGCCGCGAACGTCGTGGCCGAAACGGCCGTGACTGTGATGGCCCTCGACAGGATTGACTTCAACTCCATCCTGGGACCCATGAACGACGTCCTCACCAACAATCTAAACCTCAGGGTTTTGAAAGGGATACCTATTTTGAGCAACCTGACTCATAGCGAGGTCATGTCAGTTGCGAACATGCTCAGGATTATCAATGTCAGGAAGGGGGGCGTCATAATCTCCCAGGGAGATATCGGAGAGAGCCTCTACATTGTCAAGAGCGGGGAGTGCACTGCCACCAAGGACGGTGTCGCGAAAGCGCTCAAGACATTCCGAAACGGCGAGTTCTTCGGGGAGATGGCGTTATTGAACAAGGAGCCCAGGGTGTGCAACGTTATTGCGACGGAAGACACGGAACTGTACCAGCTTGACAAGGCGGGCTTCAACCGAATTTTGGGATCCTTGAGTGACATAATGAAGAGGACGGTCGACAAAAGGACCAAGGCGAATCAGACCGCCGACAGTAGCGTGCGGGATATTCCCATGTCGTCTTTGACCGAAATTAGCTTCCTGGGGAGCGGCACCTTCGGCCAGGTTTCGTTGATGCAGGACAAGAAGACCAAGGAGGTCTTCGCTTTGAAGAAGATGAGCAAAGCCCAGATCGTGGCCCACCAACAGCAGGACAACGTAATGAGCGAGAAGGCGATCATGGTGTTGTGCAACAGTCCTTTTATCTTGAAGCTCATAAACACGTACAAGGATAGTAAGAGTCTGTACTTCTTAATGGAGTTCTGCCAGGGAGGGGAGCTGTTCACTGTTTTGCACACTGACAAGAGCGACGGCGTCCCTGAGAAAAACGCCAAGTTCTACGCCTGCTGCGTGCTTTTAGGACTGCAGCACATGGCTAGCAAAGAAATTGCCTACAGGGATCTGAAACCCGAGAATGCGATGGTCGACAGCACAGGTTACTGCAAGATTATCGACATGGGATTCGCCAAGGTGGTCAAGCACAAGACGTACACTTTGTGCGGTACCCCCGAATATTTGGCACCGGAGATCGTTTTGGGAAGGGGACACAATCGTGGTGTCGACCACTGGGCGTTCGGAATCCTGTGTTACGAGATGATTGCAGGTTACTCCCCCTTTGCTGATTTGGAGGGAATGGACCAGGTCATTATCTGCCAGAACATCGTCAAGGGCAAGTTGGCGTTTCCAAAGGGATTTCCCACTGCCTGCAAGGATTTGATCAAGAAGTTACTCGTCAGGGATCCGGTGAATAGAATGGGAATGACCAAGGGCGGCGTCGAGACCATCTGCGCGCAGCCGTGGTTCAAAGACGTCAAGTGGGACAATTACATTAACCATACTGAAGAGGCGCCATGGAAGCCTGTCTGCAAGGACATCCTTGATACAAGCAACTTTGATCCATATGAGCAGGAGGAATACCACGATCCTAATTATAAGGACGTGGGAGACTGGGACAAGGACTTTTGAGATGCTGCTGTGAAACTTTTGCTACGATAGGCCGATTGTTGACTTGATACCTGTTGTTAAAAAACATATACAAAAAATAAATAAATATACGCTTCCCAAAAACGTACTCATTATTTCATTCTTTCATAGCCTTGAAATTATTAATCATACGAGGTTCAAATAGTAGCAACTAGTACAGGTCATCATCCTCTACTGCATCGTCCTCCTTTGTGTCCTTGGGGGATGACGATTCAGTAATTTCATTGTCCTCCCCCCCCTTCCCGTCCTTAAACCTAAATTCCGCCCCTCCCCCAACACCACCTCCACCACTCGACTTGCCAATACTCTGCTTCTCCTTGAACGTCTCGAAGACCTTCAGATCCCCCTCCCCGACACTCCTCCTCGCTCTGCTCATTGCCTCATTGAAATGCCTCTTCTGAATCTTCATCTGGGAGTCCTTGGAAAGTTGTCCTCCGGCCTCGGCCTCGGCGATCGCCTCGCGGACGGCGCATTTCGAAGCGGCCTGGCAGACCTCGGCAATGTCAGCGCCGCTGAATCCGGATGTACTCCTCGCGAGGACATCAACATTGACAGAAGGATCAACAGGCGCGCCGGAGAGACACGCCTTGAATATCCCCTTCCTACTGTCCAGATCCGGCAGGGGAATGTAGATGAGCTGATCGAGTCGTCCCGGCCTAATGACAGCTGGATCAAGTACGTCCGGTCTGTTGGTCGCGCCAATGACGAAGACATTTTTCCTTGCCCCGACACCGTCTATTTCGGTGAGAATCTGATTGATGACGCGATCTGCCGCCTCAGATCCGCCGGAGGAACCACCACGGGTCTTGGCGATACTGTCGATCTCGTCGAACATGAGGATGCAGGGTGCCGCGGCGCGGGCCTTGTCGAAGAGCTCGCGGACGTTCGCTTCGGATTCACCGAACCACTGGGTAAGTAGTTCTGGCCCTTTGACGGATATGAAATTCGCGTTGCACTCATTTGCGATCGCCTTTGCTAGCAGCGTTTTACCACATCCGCTCGGTCCGTAGAACAATACACCTTTGGATGGGTGCATCCCGAACTTAATGAATTTATCCGCGAACTCAACGGGGTACTGGACCGTCTCGTGGAGCTCTCTTTTGACTTCTTGGAGTCCTCCCACGTCTGACCATTTTACGTCGGGAATTTCGACGTTATTTTCTCGTAGGGAGGAGGGGTGGACGATCGAGAGCGCGTGCGCAAAGTCCTCAGGCTTCACGACGATCGACTGCAGGAGGGAAGGATCGATCGACGCGGGCATGTTCCCGTTGGCAAAGGCTGATTTTAATAGCGAGTCTGACGGTTTGGAATCGTCGTTGACATCTTCCCCGTCCTGACCGCCGTCCCAACGGTCCCAACCGGCAGAACGACGAATGCACTCCACCCCGGCTTCCATGACTAACATCTCGATGTCGGCGCCGACGAATCCGTGTGTTTCCTTGGCGAGCTTTTCCAACATCTCCTCCCCTCCTTCGTAGTTCATTTTCTCGGTCTTGATCTTCAATATCTCCAACCGACCCTCCTCGGTCGGGACGCCGAGATCTAACTCCCTGTCAAACCGTCCTGCCCTCCTCAGAGCAGGCTCGAGCGTCCCAGGTCGATTCGTCGCCCCCACGACGACGATCCTGTCCCCCTTCTCCCCCAGCCCGTCCATGAGCGTGAGGAGCTGGCTGACGACCCTCTTCTCCGTCTCCCCCCCGGCCTTCTCCCTCTTGCCCCCGATGGCGTCGATCTCGTCAATGAAGACGATCGCTCCGCCGTACTCCTCGGCGTTGTCCCTGGCGTCCTCGAAGGCACGCCGGAGGTTGGCCTCGGACTCGCCCGCCTTCTTAGACACGACTTCGCCACCGTTTATCACGAAGAAATACGCCCCCGATTCGGCCGCGACGGCCTTGGCGAGGGAGGTCTTGCCGGTTCCACTAGCCCCAGTCAATAGGACTCCACGAGGGGGGGAGATGCCGAGGGAGGTGTAGAGTTCCGGATGACGGAGCGGTGTGAGGATCAGGTCATTGAGTTGTTGAACTTGATTCTCTAGTCCTCCTAGCGTGTCATATCCAACCTGTTCCGGTTCTGTTCGGTCAGCGTCCGACAGCGGATCATCAGCATATTCCACGACGGTGTCGGGTCCGACGATACCGAACCGCGTTAGCTCCTCTTCATCGGAGGAAGGGGATTTGGTCTCCTTGACAATCTCGCAGACACGGAACATGACGTCCTTGATTACAATCCTGTCGCCTTCGCCGACTAAGGCGAATTGATTCTCCTCGAAATACGGCTTCACGTAATCCTCGAATAGACTCAAGTCAGGATTGCGATTCATCGCGGCCTTGAGATCGGACTCGTACGGCGTGAGGACCACGGTGGACGAGGGAGGGGGGCTCAGGACGTCCAGAAACTCGACTGAGACGGGACCGACTGAGTCGGGTGACAGGCCCATGTTCGAGAGACACTGCGACCCGATCTTAACACCGTCATCCGAGTCATCCCCTTCAATAACAGTCACAACGACAGCCCCCCTCGTATCCCCAGTAGCAGTACCGGCATCCGAATTGGTCAGAACAGGTCCCATTTCACCCTGACGGACTTTGAAAGGATGACGGCGGACGAGAACCGCGTCACCGGAGAACAGATCGAGGGAGGACAGGAGCGTGCGTGGAACGGTTATCGTGTTGTAGAAGGGAGGGGGGGTCGGGAGGGATGTGGTGGAGAGGGGGAGGACGCGGCCGGATACAGTCGCTGTCGTCGTCGTCGGGGTTGACGGGGGG
>ERZ651776.4347-NODE-4347-length-13157-cov-6.748700_pt1 | contig 13157 bp, 10 predicted proteins | sample MGYA00514761_ERZ651776 | MGnify/ENA metagenome assembly ERZ651776 | reverse complement strand
GTTGCTGGCCACCGGCTATCAACTGGCCAGCTTGAAGAAGTGCTTGCCGATCATCCTGATATTGCTGAATGTGCCGTCATTGGTGTTGCTGATCAATTGAAAGGGCAATTGCCGCTTGGCCTGATCTGTCTTTATCCAAATTGTAACCGGCTGCAAGATGATATTATGGCCGAAGCGATTGCGCTGGTGAAAGATCGGGTTGGTCGGGTGTCGTCCTTTAATTTGATTACGGTGATTGAACGACTGCCAAAAACACGATCGGGCAAGGTTTTGCGCGGTACAATGGCCAAAATTGCTGATGGTGAAAACTGGAATATGCCAGCCACCATTGATGATCCGACCATTCTTGATGAAATTAAAACAGCCTTGCAATCGGTTGGCTATGCTGGCGGTAAACGCTGATCATTTGCACTGGATTTATATAAAAACAACTAGTGTCGGCAATGAAAATGGCGATGAAAATGAATTGCGCGGTAAAAACCGTTGCTTTAACCGCTAGATTTGCCCTAAACAAAACCATTGCCATATTTTGCCAGAGAAACCAGCATGTTTGAAAAATTCCAGCCTGCCAAAACCGATCCAATTTTGGGCCTTTCCAAAATATTTCAAGCCGATCCCCGCGCCGAAAAAATTGATCTTGGGGTTGGTGTTTATAAAGATGACAATGGCATAACGCCGGTAATGTCATCGGTGAAAAAGGCCGAGGCACGCTTGCTGCAAGAACAAAATTCAAAAGCCTATGTATCGCTTGCTGGTGCCGAGCTTTTCCGTGATCAAATGCGCGATCTTGTTCTTGGTGACGCTGTTGCCGCCGATCGGGTTGCCACATTGCAGACCCCGGGTGGAACGGGCGCAATCCGGCAGATTTTTGAATCGATGAAGATTTTGAATCCCGATTGCACGATCTGGATTAGTGATCCTAGCTGGCCATCGCATATGAGCATGGCGACGCATATGGGTTTCAAAACCCGCGGCTATCCGTATTTTGATAATGAAACGCGGCTTGTTGACACCGCCGCTATGATGGATTCGTTTCAAGATTTGAAAGCAGACGATTTGCTTCTTCTTCATGGCTGCTGTCATAATCCAACCGGCGCGAATATCGATATGAACACATGGAAAGCCATTACCGATTTGGTCATTGAAAAAGGCGCTATCCCCTTTATTGACATTGCCTATCAGGGATTTGGTGATGGGCTGGAGCAAGATGTGGCTCCGCTTCGCTATATGGCATCCCGCGTGCCGGAAATGTTTATTGCGGCATCATGTTCAAAGAATTTTGGCCTGTATCGTGACCGTGTTGGCATTGCCATGATGATTGCCAGAGATGCCAGCACTGCCGAATTGGTGCAGGGTAATTTGGCGGTATTGAACCGGTTGAACTATTCATTTGCGCCCGATCATGGTGCCGCAGTGGTTGGCATGATTTTGGCTGATGCTGATTTGCGCGCCGAATGGATGGCCGAACTTGAGCAGATGCGCATGACTATGCTGACCATTCGCCAAGATCTGGCCGATGCGCTTCGTCAGCAATGCAATTCGGATCATTTCGATTTTATCGCGCATCATCGTGGCATGTTTTCGCGTCTTGGGTTGAATGCCGAACAGGTGCTGTCACTTCGCGAAGATCACGGCATGTATCTTGTTGGTGATAGCCGTATCAATATTGCTGGTTTGGCTGGAAAACGTCACTTGCCATTCGCTATTGCAGTTGCGAAGGTCGCGACAGTTTCCTAAGCTTTGACGGGCATGGCGGTGTTTTGATGCGCTGCCATTGCCATCTTATTGGTTTTCTTGGGAATATTACGATGGTTTCTCGGTTAAAAAATGGCGGCGGTCTGCTTATGGACTGCCTGATTGCGCTTGGTGGTACAAAGGGGTTTGGCGTCCCGGGCGAAAGCTATCTTGCCGTTCTTGATGCGATGTATGATCGCAAGGATAAATTTGACCTTATGTTATGCCGCAATGAAGGCGGCGCTGCCTATATGGCCGAAGCATGGGGAAAATTAACCGGAACCCCCGGTCTTTGTTTTGTGACACGCGGCCCCGGGGCAACCAACGCCTCAATTGGTATTCATACCGCCATGCAGAATTCAACCCCGATGATTGTATTTGTCGGTCAGGTTGGTGTTGGCATGAAAGGCCGCGAAGCTTTCCAAGAAATTGAATATTCGCATTATTTTGGCAAGGTAGCCAAATGGGTCGTTGAAATTGACGATGCGAACCGCATTCCTGAAATCATGTCGCGCGCATGGACAACGGCGCTTAGCGGCAGACCCGGCCCGGTTGTGGTTGCGCTTCCTGAAGATATGCTCACCGCGCCGGTTTCTGCCAAGCCCTGTGCGCCGGTAAATATTCCCGCCCCAGACATTTCGGCCAAACAGATTGACCAGCTTTCCAGCCTGTTAAATGCGGCCAAGCGCCCGCTGGTTCTCTATGGTGGTTCGGGCTGGTCAATTGAGGCTGCACGCCAGCTGGAATCTTTTGCCGGCGCAAATCATCTACCGCTTGTAGCGGCATTCCGTTTTCACGATATCTGCGATAATTACCATCCGTCCTATGTTGGTGATGCCGGTGTTGGTGTGCTTGGCTATATCAAAAATTTGATTGGTGAAGCTGACCTGATTTTGGCAATCAATGTCCGTTTTGGCGAATGCACAACCGATGGTTATAGCATGTTTGATTGCCCCAATATGAAGGCAAAGCTGGTTCATTGCCATCCGTCCGATGACGAGCTTGGTAAGATTTATGCGGCCGATCTGCCGCTTCAGGCAACGCCAAATGCAATGGCGGCAGCCCTGTCAAACATCAGCCTGCAAAGTGATGATGGCAGACGTGACTGGGTTGCAGCCGCTAAGGCCGCCTATGATGCCAGCTATAGCGTTAAACCCCAGCCGGGCAGCCTTGATATGGGCGATGTGATGGCGCATATCCGCGATGTCATTCCCGATGATGCCATCATCACCAATGGCGCTGGTAATTTTGCCATCTGGCCAAATAAATTTCTGAAATTTGGCCCGAAATCACGGCTTTTGGCACCGCAAAGCGGGGCTATGGGTTATGGTGTGCCAGCGGCAATTGCGGCCAAGGCGCATGACCCAAAACGCTTTGTTCTGTGTTTTGCTGGTGATGGTGATTTCCAGATGAATGGCAATGAACTTGGATCGGCAATGCAAGCCGGTTTGCAGCCAGTGATATTGATTGTGAATAACGGTACTTATGGCACAATCCGAATGCATCAAGAACGCCATTATCCCGAACGCGTATCAGGAACCGAACTTGCAAATCCGGATTTTGTGACGCTTGCCAAGGCCTATGGCTTTTATGGTGAACGTGTTGAAAAAACCGCTGATTTTGCTGATGCCTTTGCGCGTGCCTTGGCATCGGATACGGGGGCGGTTCTTGATCTTGTTATCTCGACCGAAGCCATTACCCCGCGGCAAACCATTGACGATCTTCGTCGCGCCAACTCTTAGGCGTGTGCGGACGTTCGGCGTGTGGGTGCTAGGTGTTTTTGCCAGATACTGATTTGGCTTGATCTTTGACTCGGCTTGGTCATTGATTCGGCTTGGCAAATAACTGAAACGCACCCTATAGATAAAGCCTGTTTGGCACAGTGACATAAACAGAATTGGCAGGAGAGGCAGCATAATGTCTTTTGATTTTGACGAGATCATCGACCGCGTTGGAACGCATTCATCGAAATGGGATACGATGGAGTCGAAATATGGCGTGTCGCCCAAAACCGGCATTCCAATGTGGGTTGCCGATATGGATTTTCGCGCCCCACCTGCGGTGCAATCGGCCTTGGCTGCTGCTTTAGATCACGGTGTTCATGGTTATTTTGGTGATGACAGTGAATATCGCGCGGCCTTGATCGGCTGGATGAAGCGCCGCCATCAATGGGATGTTGAGCCTGACTGGATCATTAATGCGCATGGTCTTGGCAATGCCATCAGCCTTTGCCTGAATGCCTATAGTGCGCCAGGTGATGGGGTAATCGTCTTTTCACCGGTTTATCATGCCTTTGCGCGGATTATCAAAGGCACTGATCGCCGGCTTGTTGAATCGCCACTGATCCAGCGCGATGGTCGCTATCATATGGATTTGGACGCGCTTGCGGCCAGCCTGACCGGTGATGAAAAAATTGTTCTATTTTGCTCGCCGCATAATCCGGGTGGCAGGGTTTGGTCGTCTGACGAATTGCAACAGCTGGCTGATTTCTGTGAGACGCATGATCTGACGCTCATCAGTGATGAGGTGCATAATGACCTTGTTTACAAAGGTAATCAGCATCATGTCCTCGCCAATATAGTGCCATCAATTCGGCACCGGCTTGTCACGCTTGTGGCAACAACCAAGACCTTTAATCTTGCTGGCTGTATGATTGGCAGCATGGTTGTTGCCGATGACGCCTTGCGTTCGCGTTTGGCGCGGGTGGCGCATGGTGCTGCGGGAATGTCTTTTAACCGGATTGGCATGTTGATGTGTACCGCCGCATGGGAACATGGTGATGAATGGCTTGATGCGCTGCTTGATTATCTGGCGGAAAATAAACGCATTCTTGATGAAGCGATGACGTCAATTCCGGGGGTAAAATCAATGCCGATCGAGGCCACTTATCTTTGCTGGGTTGATTTTGCCGATACCGGTATGGATCGTGCCGAATTCACCCGCCGCGTTGAACAGCAGGCGCAGATTGCGGTTAATCATGGCAATAGTTTTGGCGTTGGTGGTGACAGTTTTTTACGGTTCAATATTGCCTGCCGGCGTGATCTTGTGATCGAGGCGGCAAAACGGCTTAAAAACGCCTTTTCAGATCTTCAATAGAGTGGTCAAGGGGGCGTGCTGTTCATGCTGAATTTATGCAGGCCCTTCCGAAAAGGTAATTCATGATCTGGTTTCTATCGCTGTTCACACGGGAATATGAACAACGTCATGCATTGTTGATCATTTTTCTCGCTTCGTCTTTTTGGGGCGTCTTATGGGTGCCGATGCGCCATATCGAAGCGATGGGGCTGTCCGGATTGTGGGTGGTGGTGCTGTTCCATTTCCTACCCGCCTTGGCGATGCTGCCGCTGATTGTCAGAACCGCGCCATCATCACGCCGCGATTGGGGGCGGGCGGCTGTTGCCGGTGCCTTGATGGGGGCAGGTTTTGCGCTTTATGCGCTAGGGCTTGTTGTGGCGTCGGTCACGAAAACGGTGATTTTGTTTTACATGACGCCAATCTGGTCAACGGTGATTGCCTATTTTGTGCTTCGCGAGCGCGCTGGGTGGGGGCGGTGGCTTGCCATTGCTGCGGCGCTTGTGGGCTGCGCCCTTGTGACAGGGGTCAGCCGCGATGAATTGCGCTTTGATCCAGGTGATTTATTGGGGCTTTTGTCAGGGCTGTTCTGGGCGTTGGGGTCGGTTATGATCCGCCGCTATGACGGGTTGAATTTTGTCCATGTCAGTTTCCTGCAATATCTATTTGGCGGGATCATGGCGTTACTTGCCGCGCTTTATCTTGGCGATCCCATACCGCAGCTCAATGCGTTTCTGCAGGCCATTTCACCGGCTTTTCTGGCGTCGGTGGTGGTGTTCTTACCGTCGGTCTTGCTGATTTTCCGCATCATGCAATATGTCTCGCCCGGTCTTGTTGGCATTTTGATGCTGTCCGAGGCTTTGGTGGCGGCGGTTTCGGCGGCTTTTTGGCTTGGCGAAACATTATCGTCAACGCAATGGATCGGCGTTAGTGCCATTCTGACAACAGGCGTGTTTATCGGTTTTTATGAAGGCAAAGCGGTAAGACCGGCAAAACCGGCCTAGAGACGAGAAAGGTACGTTGCCTAATCGCCCTTTTGGGCGTCCAATGCGGTGTGAATGGCACTCAAGCGTGGTTCAAGACCTTCGGTATCAAGCAATGACAGGCCAAGATTGCCAAGCTGATCCTGCCACGCAATCGTGCCAGCGGTCATTCTGCCAGCGATATTCAGATCGGCAAGGGTGATCGCCACTTCGCGCATTTCAGCAGCACGCCGGATGCCATGCGTTGTCATGCGCTCCATATTATAGGCAGCTTGGTCTTTCCAGCCATCTTTGGTTTGCGATGCGTCAAGCGAGGCGGCTACCTCATCGGCAACGCCAGCAATTGTGGCGGCGCTGAAACATTCAGCCGTCAATGCTTCGATTCCCTTGACCAGAACCGAACGGATCATTTTGATTGTCGAGGCGCGGCCAACTGGCCCGGGGACATGAACCGGCTTCATGTCCAAAGCCAGCATCAATGCGATGGCTGCTTCGGCATGTTCACCCGCAACCAACATTGCGGTCTGGTGATATTTTGGGGTGATGGTGGCCATAACCGCGACATCGACATAATGCCCGCCAGCCTCGGTAATGATTGCCGCATTCTTTTGCTTGGTTGAGGGGGCGCAACTGTTCAGGTCAAAGAAATAGGCGCCTTGCCTGATGCCCGCGGCGGCGGCGCGCGCGGCGGCATGTGCCTGATCGGCAGTGACCGTGCTGAAAATCATATCGGCTTCGCGAACCGTGCTTGCCGCATCATCGCCAATGATAACCCCCGCCTCCTGCATCTGACGGGTTTTGTCGGCAGCGATGTCGCTGTCGCCAAACTGTTTGATGTCAAAGGCGCGAACGTCACTGCGCCCCCAGCCTTGGCATAGGCAAGATCCAGCTTCGCCAAATCCGATAACGGCAATTTTGGGAGTGTTTTGTTGGGTCATAGTAACGCTGCCATTGTAAAGTGATTCTGATGGTATGAGACTAGCAAGATTTCCTCTCATGCCAATCAATTAGCATGCATTAATTGAAAAATAGTTGCGCGATACCTAGCTGCCCGCTTTTTTACGCGCTGCCAGCAAAGTGCCAAGCCCAGCCACAAAGGCGGCACCGACAATCGCGGCAATCCATGGGGCCTGTAGGATTGCCTCTGGCATGATGTTGGCATTGATCTTGTCATTGGCAATCAAGCTGCCGCCAAGCCAGCCAAGCAGGCCAGCCCCGAGTGTGATAATGATGGGGAAACGTTCCATAATCCGCAAAATGATTGCGCTGCCGCCAATGATGATCGGCACGCTAAGCACCAATCCAAAAATCACCAGAAACATGCTGCCTTTAGCGGCGGCGGCAATCGCTAGGGCATTGTCGAGGCTCATCACAAAATCGGCAACAATGATCGTCTGGATCGCACCCATAAGGTTGCTTTTTTCGGCAATTTTACCATCCAGATCATGATCGGCCTGATCGGTTAGCAATTTCACCCCAATCCATAACAACAACAACCCGCCAACAAGTCGTAAACCTGGCGTTGTCATAAGAGCGCTGGCAAAAAACACCAGAATGAACCGCAAGATAATGGCTCCAGCGGTGCCCCAGATGATACCAAGGCGTTTTTGTTTTGGCGGTAGATTCCGGCAGGCAAGGGCGATGATGATGGCGTTATCGCCACCAAGAACAATGTCGATTGCGATAATTTGCACAAGCGCAATTAGAAACGCATCCGTGCTCATTCCCATCATGATATCCATGTCGTCGCCCTCATGTTTTGTGGCGTTGCATCTTCGCTACCGAACGGCCAACAGGTGATAGCCCAGCCAGCATAATTTGCAATCGAAAAATTATGAAATCGGCATTTGAGAATGATTCGCAAAAAAGACTTGCAGCTAGTTTTTGAGTTTGATAATCATTCTCAAGTAAGCTTTTACTGATAGATAAATGAGATGTGCCATTTATTGGCGGTCAAGCATGATTATTTACTATATACGAAACGCTCTGGATCGGTAGGATATGAAAATGACACGCTTTGCTTTTTCCAATTTAAAACTGACACGCACCTGTCTGGGGGCTGCCGTTTTCACCGCCATTGCGGCGTCGGCATCAATTGGCTTTGCAGCTGAAAAGATCAATATCTATTCACATCGGCAACAAGTTTTAATCCAGCCATTTCTTGACGCTTTTACCGCCAAAACCGGCATTGAAACCAATGTTGTCTATTCGTCAAAGGGATTGGCGCAGCGTTTGAAAGCCGAAGGGCCAGCCAGCCCTGCCGATGTGATTTTGACCGTTGATATTGCGCGGCTATCCGAATATGCCGATTTGGATTTGTTGGCGCCGGTTGATTCGTCAATTTTGCGCGCCAATATACCTTCGCGGCTACGGTCTAAAGATAACCGTTGGTTTGGGTTTTCAGAGCGTGCGCGTATTTTGGTGACGTCAAAAACGCGCGTCGCCGAAGGCGATGTTCTTGATCTTGAAGATTTGGCCAAACCGGAATGGAAGGGCCGTATCTGCAGCCGTGCTGGCAGTCATGATTATAACCGCGCTTTGGTGGCATCAATGATTGCGGCGCATGGTAAGGCGGCAACCGAAACATGGGCACGCGGTGTTGTTGACAATCTGGCGCGCAAACCGCAAGGCAATGATCGTAGTCAAGCCAAAGCAATTTTTCAGGGGCTTTGCGATGTTGCGATCATGAATAGCTATTATTACGGCAATATGAAATTTGGCGATAAGGCTGATCAAAAAGAATGGGCACAAGCCATCCGACTGGTTTTTACCAATCAGTCCAACCGCGGCAATCATATGAATATTTCGGGTGGTGGTGTTGCCAAACATGCGAAAAACAAAGCGGCGGCCATTGCCTTTCTTGAATTTTTGACCGAAGAAAAAGCCCAACATCTTTATGGCAAAATCAATTTCGAATATCCGGTCAATCCTGAGGTTTCGGTGAGTGGAGAGCTGGCAAGCTGGGGGCGTTTTAAACCGGATAATTTGCCGATTGAACGGCTTGCAGCCCTCGCACCCAAGGCGCAGATGATTATTGACCGCGTCGGATGGTAGCGACCTTTCTATCAAATTTTGCCCGCGCACAGCGCCAGCCGGTTGATCGGTGGTCGGTCGGCGTCATTCTGCTTTGTGGTCTGATTCTGGGGCCGGTGCTGGCGGTTCTTGTGGCGGCATTTGGCGATAGTGGCGGGTTATGGTCGCATCTTTATGATACGGTTCTTGGTCGCTATATCAGCAATACATTGATTTTGATGGCAGGTGTTGGTGTTGTTGCGATTGGGTTTGGCGTCAGTTCGGCATGGGTTATCAACCGTTATGATTTTGCTGGTCGCCGCATTTTGGAATGGATGCTTTTGCTGCCTGCGGCGATCCCGGCCTATATCATTGCCTATAGCTATACCGAGTTTTTTGAATATGCTGGCCCACTTCAATCGGCGCTTCGTCATTTGTTCGGCTGGCAGAGCCCGCGCGATTACTGGTTTCCTGAAATCCGCTCGCTTGGTGGTGCCATTTTGGTTATGGCTTCGGTTTTATATCCCTATATCTATATGGTGACGCGCATTGCCTTTCGATTGACGCCGGCAAGCCTGTTTGAAATTGCGCTTGTGCATAACCGGTCGCAATTCTGGCAGGTTGGCCTGCCTTTGGCGCGTCCGGCGATTATGGCCGGTCTTGCGCTTGTTATGATGGAAGTGATGTCTGATTTTGGCACGGTTGAGTTTTTTGCCATCGAGACAATCACTTTGGGCATTTTTAATGTTTGGCTGGGGATGAACAACCTAGTCGCGGCGGCGCAAATTTCGATTGTGGGTTTTGGCTTTATTGTGGCGCTTTTGGGGCTGGAACTTTATGCCCGATCGCGCCAGCAATATGTCAGCAGCAGCCGCAACCAAACGCCACTTGCGATGCTGGTGCCAACCAAGGCAGGGATTATGGCTTGTTGGGCGGTTTGTATCATTCCGTTGTTATTTGGGTTTTTCATTCCTGTTGGCGTGCTTCTTGGGCTTGTCGCCACCAATGATTTGCTGGCTGATTTTATGGCCATTCAGGGCATTATTGGCAACACGCTGATCGTCGCGGCGATTGCGGCCGTGGTGATCATGGTTTTATCGGCCTTTATTGTCGTCACGGCGACGTTCCGCGCTGGGTCGAAAACCCGAAAACTGGCGTTGTTTGCCTCGACTGGTTATGCGTTTCCCGGCACGATTCTGGCGATTGGTGTGTTGATTTTTACCGGCCAGCTTGATCGCGCAATTGCGGCAGTTTTCGGCGCGCAATTTCAGGGCATTTTGATTACCAGCATTGGCGTTTTGTTTCTGGCCTATATCGTTCGGTTTCAGGCGGTTGGGTATGGCGCGATGATTTCGGGTGTCAGGCGGCTTCCGGCCAATATGATGAATGCCAGCCGGGTCTTGGGACAAGGCTATATGGATTCGATCCGGCGGGTGATTATGCCATTGCTGAAAAGCTCGTTTCTGGCGGGGATGATGCTGGTTTTTGTCGATGTGATGAAAGAATTGCCGATGACCTTGCTGTTGCGGCCATTTAATTTCGATACTTTGGCAACTTATACCTATCAATTTGCCAAGGATGAAATGCTTGAAGTGGCCGCTTTGCCAGCTTTGATGATCGTTCTGTCGGGGCTGGTGCCGGTGATTTTAATGAGTGCGATGCTGCGCCGATATCGCTAGGGCTCTATTCTTGGCTATCATGGCGCGAAGCATTGGTTGAGATTCACTACGCCATGCTGTAAAGCATGGTTTTATTTCCGTTAGATTTGACGAGGCGTGTGATGACAGCGATTGCCTGTATCGAAGATTTACAAAAATTGGCAAAGCGGCGGGTGCCGCGGATGTTTTATGATTACGCCGATAGCGGGTCATGGACTGAATCGACCTATCGTGCCAATGAAAGTGATCTTGCCGCGATCAAGTTTCGCCAGCGGGTTGCGCTTGATGTCAGTAACCGCACTACGGAAATGTCGATGCTTGGGCAAAAGCTGCCAATGCCGGTGGCGTTGGCGCCAACTGGTTTGACTGGCATGCAACATGCCGATGGTGAAATTCTGGCAGCCAAAGCCGCAGCCGAATTTGGCGTTCCCTTCACCTTATCGACCATGTCGATCTGTTCAATCGAGGATGTTGCCGAAAACAGCCCAACGCCTTTTTGGTTTCAGCTTTATGTGATGCGCGACCGTGATTTTGTTTCGCGCTTGATTGAGCGCGCACGCGACGCCAATTGTTCGGCTTTGATGGTAACGCTTGATCTGCAATTAATGGGTCAGCGCCATAAGGATGTTCGAAATGGCCTAAGTGCACCGCCAAAACCAACCTTTCGCAATATTCTGAACCTCATGCAAAAGCCGGCATGGTGTCTTGGCATGCTTGGCACGAAACGGCGGCAATTTGGCAATATTGTTGGTCATGTAAAAGGCGTCAAGGATATGTCGTCGCTCGCCGATTGGACGGTCAGCCAATTCGACCCGTCACTGTCATGGGATGATGTTGCCGCGATCCGCAAACAATGGGGCGGAAAATTGATCATCAAGGGCATTCTGGATGTCGAAGATGCGCTTGCTGCGGTAAATGTCGGGGCTGATGCGATTGTCGTGTCGAACCATGGTGGCCGCCAGCTTGATGGCGCGATGTCGTCAATCACCGCCTTGCCAGCCATCGTCGAGGCGATTGGCGATCGTGCCGAGGTCTGGATGGATGGCGGTATCAGATCGGGGCAGGATGTGCTTCGCGCCATCGCACTTGGTGCCAGAGGCACCATGATTGGACGGGCATTTCTTTATGGGCTTGGCGCCAAAGGTCAGGCGGGCGTTCGTCAAACTTTGGAAATCATTCACAAAGAACTTGATCTTACCCTTGGCCTTTGCGGTCAGTCTGATCTTGCCAAGGTGGATTCGTCAATCCTGCTGAAATAACAAGCCTTTTTCATTTGCAGGCATGGCCAAGCGGGCAAGCCGCGCCATGTCCCATGCAATTGCCGAATTGCTTGATATGACCGGAATGCCATATTGCGCTTCGGCAATGGCGATAATGAGTGCGCATTTCAGCGACGTACAGGAAATGAAAATAGCGTCAAGCGGTATGGTCGCGCTGCTGATGATTGCATCAATGGCATCTAATATTGATTGCGGGTGAATACAGCCAACAATCGAATCACGCCCTTCGCCAAAGGTGGCGGCAGCGCCGATCTCAAATCCGTTATCTTCAAGAAGAAAACACATTTTTTCGGATATTTCAGAGATGTAAGGCGCGAGATAGCCAATGTTTCTGGCGCCAACTTCCTTTAGCGCCCGCCGTGCGCCGGTCAAAGGGGTGGTGACATGATCAACATCGACATGCGATTTGACAATGGCCTGAACTGTGTCTTCGCCAATCAATAATGATGCCGATGTGCAGCCATAGCCAATAACGTCGAAATGATAACCTGGCGGAAAAAGCGCAAGCGCATCGGCAAAACGTTCTTTCATCGCGGTAAGATTTTCGACAGTCACCTGATCATCGCAGGCAATGCGGCTATGAAGAATGGTGGGGGGCTGTCCATGTCCGACATCAGTGCCAACAGTGTCGCCAATGAAATGACGCAGTTCGGTTTCAATCGTCAGATCGGTTTCAAGCGTGACCAGCCCCATCTGGACGGCGGTTTCGGCAGCGCTGGCAACGCGAAATGGAACATGGGTAAATTCGGGCGGTGTCCGATCTTTAAATTTGGTGACATTCGCAGTCATGACATTTACTCCTTTGGCCTCATCCAGCAGGAATGACCGGCAGGTCGCGTGGGGCGCGGGTTGATAATAACACAACCTGATCTTCGAGAACGAGCAGGTTTTCTTCGGCGACCATCGTTAGGCCATTGCCATAGCCAAGTGATGGTTCAAGCGTTAGCGTCATGCCTGCGGTAATCACGGTTTGATCCCAATTGGTGTGTGATGGCGGTTCGGTCAATTGTGTGCCAAGCCCATGCCCATAGCGGCCAACGCCATCATCACCGGTTTTGACGGCGCTAATCTGCTCATGCTGGCTGCTGCATTGGTGATCGGGGCGCAATATGGCATCCATTGCAAAAAACAGATCAGCCGCCGTAACCCCCGGCCGCAGAATATCAATCGCTGCTTGTGTTGCATCATAAAGCCGGTGATGCGTTTCATGCGCTTCATCACTGGCATGATGTATGGCAAAGTTGCGGTCAAAGTCACTGAAATAGCCATCCCATACGCATCCGGTATCAAGCATGAATAAATCACCCGCGGCAAGCGGGCGGCTGTTTGGTGGGGCTATAATGTCTTGATAACCATCAGGGCCGGCGCTGCCAACAAGATAGCTGACATCATCGACACCGGCTGTGAGCGCATTTATT
>ERZ651776.4343-NODE-4343-length-13175-cov-3.738815_pt1 | contig 13175 bp, 14 predicted proteins | sample MGYA00514761_ERZ651776 | MGnify/ENA metagenome assembly ERZ651776 | reverse complement strand
TTCAACATCCAATCGGGATAAAGACGCTCAAATTCGCGCGTCCACTGTTTTTGTATACCATATTCGGCATTTTTAATAAGTTTCTCTCCATTATCCTCTTCCCAGCCCTGCGTCTCGTCCTTTACAAACCACTCTTTACGCTTAAAGTTAGCACAGTGGAATGGTCGCTCGGTTAGAGAAAGTGGTTTAAGATTTTGCAGAACAACGTCAGATATACATTCTTGTTTGCTCTTGGTGAGATCGTCCATCGTTATCAATAGCTGGTTTGCGAAATTCTGTATGGACATCGCATCGCTACATTTGTCATTAAGATACATCTGAACGTTGATAATGTTGTTGTTGCTATTTATATTGGTGCTATTTATATTGGTGCTATTTATATTGGTGCTATTTATATTGGTGCTATTTATATTGGTCTGGTCTGCTAATTTTGGGATAATGTCTTTTAACATTCCCATTAGCTCGGCCTGTGTCTCCATAATAGTTGTCACCTCGTTTTTTTCTTTATAATCACATACCTTATTGTGTCTATAAAAACTAGAATCATGCATATATGATTTCCCACATCTGCATTTAAATTTAGAATTTTTTACTAGCATTTTACTAGCATTATGTTTTCTGCTCTCAAGATGTTTTTTAAAATCCCCTTTTCTCTTAGCAGTATAATCACACTTTTCACAGTGAAATAATTTGTTAGAATTTTCTACTAGCATTTTTCTATATATATGCTAGTAGAAAATTCTAAATCATTTTAAAAAAAACATTGAAAATATGGCAAAATTAGGTGCAAAAAAACCTTACCATAAAATACCTACATAGATTTATACATATAAACTATAAGTTTCCTACATCACCTAGACAATTATATTTAAAAAAAAATTTTTTTTTTATTTTTTCAATTCTATTTTTTCAAATCCAGTTTTTTTCGTGTTTTTTACAGGATTTCATAAAATAGAATTGAAAAAATAAAAAAAAAATTTTTTTAAAGTTAAAATCTAATAAATATCAACTATATATTATATAATGTGGTATATATACACCATAGTAATAATATGTTTTATATTTCTTATACTAAAAGCGTATCTTAAGGTAAGAGATCCGTTCTGGCATAGCCAGCCAGTTCACCACATATATGATATATTTTCCAGATTCAGGAACAACACGGTGATAAATACGGAATTGATTCCTGCAAATCAGTATGTTAATATAATTAACGTGAAAACAACTCGGGTGGCAGACATGAGCGATGAAGATATTAAAAAGGCATGTGATTTTATATGCACTAATTTCCTGAGAGATAATGATTATATAGAATATAAACCAACAAAGAATAATATTATGGGTAATCTTACGGCGGCGAACAACCCTTCGTATATCAATGTATATAAGCACCAAACCGTGCGATACAATGCGGATACGAAGAAATATGACGACGAAGATGAGTATTATTCGGCGATGACCGCACGACCGCTCAACATAACTATGGACGGAGTTGCGCCATTTCCAAGCTATTATGTGGATCACCTTTGCGTATTGCCCGAAATGCGTGGCAAGGGCGTCGCCGCTAAATCGATACAGACCTTCTATTACAATGTTAGTCGCGACAATCCCAAGATAAACACTTATATTTTTAAACGCGAAGGTCGGCTTACGGGAATTGTTCCGTTGACGATTTTCAACATCAAGGCTTTCAACGTAATTAATATCCCAAACATCTCATTTCCGCACGACGCATACAAGATGATAAAGATTACTAGAGAGAATATACCTATGTTCGTAGAATTTATAAACCGAAAAAAAGCCACAATGAAGTGCACTATTCTCCCAGAAATAACGAGCCTTCTCAATAACATCAAACTCAATAATATGGCGATATATGGTATTTTTTTACACGGAGACTTGATTTCCTCATATATATTTCGCGACGCCGCAACATTCTACTTAAAAAAGAGAACCAGTGAGCTCCTTTGTTCCGCGGAAGAATGCGACACTAATATATTTGTTGCTGGATTCACACAGGCTATTCACCAACACTGCAAAGAGACCAGCTCTGATAATATAATAATGGATGAGACTAGTGCGAACATCATCATAACAAACTATTTGACAAAAGTAAACATAACCCCATTTATGATAACAAACGGAGCCTACTATTTCTATAATTATATAGCTCAAAGTATACCTCCTTCTAAATGTTTTATTCTTGCTTAATAAATTATGTTGTTCACTATAACGGCATAATTTATATGATTTATATGATTTTAATTTAGCATACTCCTTGTTTAGCGCATATATTTACCTGCTCTAGCAAATGAGTCTGTTACGAAAATCAGGAAAATGCCCAGAAAGGAATATAGAATTAATTCCTCCGTCACATGTCCGCTCTTTTCATCCTTCTGCTCCTCTAAAAGAAATAGTATTTTATCTAATTTGGTGAGCAGATTATTATCGTTTGAAACGGGTTGTTCGCTCATCTGCGTGTAATATGGAATGTGGTTTTTAAAGTAATTGTCTGCTTGGCTGCTTTCAAGAGAGGTAAACTCTTCAATATTTACAGGCTTATCGTCGAATCCAGCGGGTTTAGGACCAGAATCATTCACTTCTTCGTCTTCGGATGTTTCAGATTTAGCAAGTGGCGGCGGAGCGAAATTACCCATAGTGGATTCGGACCCAGCCTCTTCATTTTTGTGTATCTCCGATATCATATTAGAAACGTTTTCTTTTAGAGGGTCTTTACCCTTCTTTATGGTTTTAGTTTTCCCTTTTTTCCTTCCAGGGCTAATAGGCGCCATTGATTCAGTATCATCATAAGGAGCAGCACATAACGCTAAATAACTCATCTTGTCTATATGAAAATAAGATATTATTATTTTGAAAACCTCCTTATAAAATCTCAATATAGTCTATATGAAGGATCAAACTGAAATTATAGTGTTAGTCGTAGTATTAGTTCTAATATATACTCGCCCAGCTGCTTTAGTAAGATTTAGCTCCACGTTCATAGGCAAGCTAATCCTCCTTGCTGCGGTCGTGTTGTCGTCACTAGTTAGTCCGTTATCGGGATTACTAATCGCTACATTAATGGTGTTATATACTGAGCAAAATTACGAGGGATTCGTTGAAGGTATGCCGGCATCAAATGAAGTATTTATAATTAGAGAAGATTATGATATTGATAGTACTGAATTGTTAATACGAAAAAAAACAAATGTGAATGAGGATGTTGACATATCCAAATGGACTACAAGTACTCATGATATAATAAGTGTTGATGGAACTATTGGCTTATTCGATGAACACGCCAAAATAACCGATGCTTACAAAGCTTTTATGATATATTTAAAAAATACTTCTGTTTCAAGCAACGTTTTACCAACAGGTAACATAAATATAGATATATACCATGTCGACGATACAAAAGTAGCATCTGGAGTATTTACTAGGTCTGATGAAAGTTCAAGCAATGATATTTCACAATTTATGATTTCAAACGATGGGTTGACTTATGAATCAGGTAAGACAAGACTAGATATATTATCTAATTCTTCTGGTGGTAACTTGAAGACTGGTGGGTATATTATAATTTCGAACGCTACTAATGATGTTGATAGACAATACGTTATCGACTATATTGACCATGTTATATCTGTAAGATTTTCTAGTGGAATAAATTCTCCAATTATAGGTGAGGATGTCAATGCCGATATTCGCCAATTACAAATAGTAGAGCACTCGCATACACATGGCCACGTTGAGACATTTGAAGGCATGGATGGAGAAGAGACAGCGGAAAAGGAAAAAGATGAAAAGGAGGGCGATGAAACAAAGGATGCGATTAAGAATATTATGGATAACCTTGATATAGATGGGATTATTGATATTGTTAAAAAAGGATCGGATAAAAAAGAGGGTTTCTTTTCGGCCGAGAAAAAAAACGTAGGTGAGGTTGCGGGTGCTTTTGCCGGCGAATCATATGAGAGCGAAATAACTGGTGTTGCAGAATGTACCACGACGATATGTGAGCGTATTCACCGTGAGGAACAGCTTATCAGACCAGTTAATTCAAACGAGGAGCTTCAGCGGGTCTAAATAAATACTTTATTACATATATAATGAAATTTACATATGCAATTAATTTTTGGGTTGTATTATTAATGTTTTTAGCGGCATTACTTCTCTCTATAACCGTAACGCAGACACGCGAGGAATTCATATCTATGGGGAATTACAATATATACAAGCGCTATAGGAAGGGTGGTAAGAGATTACGACGTAGATTTAATAAGAATTTGAAAATAACCACAAAAAAACTGGTTCCTATTTTGAAAAGGCAAATAGACAAATTAAGTTTAATTTCTCTCTAATTATTAATGTTGGCTGCGTTAAATAAATCAGTAGCTTCACTTAACAATAGTAAATTCATTCTTGGCGTAACAATGCTCTTGCTTAACGTTGGGTCGCGTTATGTGGAGCTCGGATTTAGCAAAACACAAGAGCAGGCCCTTCGCAATGGGCTCGGACGCGAAATATTCATCCTCGCAGTCGTCTTTATGGGAACACGCGACATAATCACATCTATCCTGATGACCGCGGCATTTATCATACTTGCTGATTACGCGCTTAACGAGCGCAGCAATTTCTGCGTTCTACCTGAAAGTATGAGGAGAATATCGGAGGTAGTAGACAGGAATAACGACGGTATAATATCTCCAGAAGAGGAGGAGAAGGCGATGGGACTGCTAAGAAGGGCGGAGAAGCAGAAGAATTTCCAGAAGCAAGCCGAGTACGTTAGCTACATGAACAAATTCTAACAAAGTTTAAACAATGCGCTCTATATATGATATATGGAGCATAATCTATTAATAATATTACTTTTAGATATAATATTATTCATATATGCTGTTGTAAACAGCGAATATACTATCTTAATCCAGAATTAAAATAAAAATACGCAAATAAAATCTAATATCAATTTAATATAAGATTATGGAGTTTAAAATTCCTAAGGAATTAGAGATAAAGTTAAAAATTAATGGGTTTGATGATTCAGATATTGGCGACAAAATATTCAAACCTAAACATGTAGATGAAAAACTAGGAGATAAATTATATTTTACGGATAATTATGAACTATCATCCACAAATTTGGATAAAGTGGATTTAAAGGGGGATAAAGTGGATTTCAAAAATGACGTAGATAAGCATCGTTATATTCTTTCTAGTAAATCTAAAATGCGTGATTTTATGGTTAAAATGCAACTAGGAGACAAAGGAGCAAAGGGGGCGCGATATGCCGAACAGAGCGTTAAAGAGGCAAAGAAAAAATTGGACGAGGCGAAAGAAAAACAGAGCAAAGTGGATGAAACAGAAATAACAAACATGACAACAAACTTAGAAACTGCGAAAGATGAAAAAGAAAAACTAGAAAACGTGGAAGAAAAACGGGAAAAGGAAAAAGAAATAGCTAAATTGGAAGAAAAATTAAAAGCAGTAATTGCGGGGAATAAAAAATTAAAGGATTTGGAAGAAACATTAACAGCAGCAAAAGAGACAAAAGAAAGATTGGAAAATGGTCCGACCGATCCCGATGTTAAGTCTAGAAGCGAAATCGTAGAAACAAATTTAAAGTTTATATTAAAGACATTTTTCGCAAATAAAACAAATATTAAATTATCCCCTAATAATTTTACTATTTACTCTAGCGATATTGGTGAAGGTAAATTAGAGGATGCCAAAAGTAGTGATAAAAAAGGAAGCAAAAAATCGCAATTAATAAGGCTAACAACGACCTTTAATATCAAAATATTTGAGAAGAAGGATAAGGTTGGTGTGCTTGATATGGCAAAGGTTGGGTGCAAAGAGCGAGCCGAGCGGATAGAAAAGGACGTATTTGAGCTTCTGGGAATAAGTGTTGATTTATTCCAGAATTCAAACGTATATAATCCGGTTAATATTTTGAACAAACTCCGGGAAGATTCTAGCAAGAAGGACACCATTAGAGAAGAACGCATTCGCGCGGCAAAAGAACTAGAAATAGAGAGACGCGAAGAGAAAGCAGTAAAGAAGGAGGCGAGGGCTCAGGCTAAAGAGGATGAGAGGAAACTTGATAGAGAAAGAAAAAAAAAACTAGGTAACGAGGAGGAAGAGGAGGAAGAGGAGGAAGAGGATGAGGATGAGGAGGATGAGGATAGCGACGATGATGAGACCAACTATAATAATCCAGAAGAAGTTGCAAAGAAGGTAAAGCGCCTCTCAGAAGATAGCAAGAAAGAAAAAAGGAAGAGGAAGAAGAAGGGAAAAGAAGGGAAGGGAACAGAAAAAGAGAATGAACCGGGAGACGAGGATGAACCGGGAGACGAGGATGAACCAATAAAAGGGGGTGGACAGAAAGGGGGTTATAAATACCGCGGAAAATCTCCACGTAAAGCTAAGAAAACCCGAAGGAAAACCCCCAAATCAAAACGCAAAACCCGCCGTAAATATAGATGATGACAAATTAATATTATTAATATTATTATTATTAATAAAATTGAAATGTATTAAAATTATACTTCAATAGTATAAAAGAAACTATATGAAAATGCGGACCTTATTCTGCGCCGCCCTCGTTGCCCAGTCGGGCTCTGTACCGATCTATCGCTCCGTTCGCATAAACTATAAGATCATGAAGCGCAAAACAGCCAGATTTGTTGGACCTTTGTATAATCGTGTTATTAGTTATGATACCGGAGAGTATAATGATACTGTTCAGAAAAACATCAAGGAGAACTATGATTTGGCGAAACACACCACGAGGCGCATGTTTTATGAGCGTGTAGAGATTCTGATGAAAAATCAAAACGAAATTATTGACCGAAGCGTTTCCATTATTAGCGACAACGTTGTGAACGAGTTCTTGTATTTGATGAAAGCTTATCATCTCACGAACGACAATATTAACAGCTATATGTATATATTGGCGTATGAAGTAATGTGGGTTGGGTATAAATTAATGCGAATCAATATGAAGCCTAAACCCGATGTAGCACAGGATACCGAAGAGGCAAAGAAAGACACGAATCTCTTGTATCAGCAGGTAATTATTAATATATTGCTTTACATATTAATCAAAAATCTCGCGATGAACTCTATTATTAATATTCTAAATAGTAAATAGTATCGTAAATAGTATTATATATAGTATTCTATGGCTCTTTGAATAGACTCTTAAGCTCGTCGTTTGGATACCGGTAGGTGATGTCGGGTTGGTCGTCGGAACCGTCTTTGATGACGTGATGTTCTCCAGTATAAGTGTTTAGATGGTATATATTGAAATTGTCGTCCAGATTGAATTTGCTTGTTCTAGTTGAGAAATTGACGCTGATGCTTCCCTCGTCTCCGCTGATGATTCTGTGAAAAATCCCCGCTGGCCACACAACCATAGCGGAGCCGTCGTAATATAGTTTGTCGTTCTTGTATATTTTATCTGGCGTCACGATAAATGACGCCTTTTCTTTTTTGACTGGGCAAAAAATATCGATGTACCTCGTGCCCTGCAGGACGAGAAGGTTGTCGTCCTGTCCTGGATGCATATACCAAGGCCGATTGCATGGGGGGAGCGAATCTTCCACTGGACCAGGCGAAATACTGTTGGCGGCGTGGATTACCTTGTCGATGCCGTCGATCTTGGGAATATCCGATGGGACCATCTCGTCGAATATAACGCCGGAAGTGCGTCGCAGCATTCGCATTGGAATCAGCCTATACATGATATATATTACCTCGCTAATGTTTTTATATATATTTTGAATATACAATAGCATATGTGGTTAAAGAAACATAGGGAATTAATGTAATTATAATGAATAAATTGTCTAATATGGAATTAGGATGTGAGTATTGTTTAAATATAATCAATTCGTCTGCTCATTTTTGCCACGAGTGTACATACAAACGAATTATTATTCCTATTAAGATTCCTGAGCTTCCATTTAAATTAAAAGACCGAGTTCAGAATAAAAAATATATGTTCAATGGTAAAATTGTTATTTGTAATGGAGGAGTTTTGAACTGTATTCATGGAATAAGAAGGACAAAATGTAATGATATCAATTGTATTGAACCGTCTAATTACTGTATTCACGAACTCCCTAAGAAAAACTGTTCTAAATGTAATTTGGAAAATACCTAGTATTTAATTATATGATATAGATATAGATGCGCTTATTATCGCTGCTTCTAGTTATGATTAAATGTGCAAGTGCATATAATTCCCCCAGTTTCACTCACAATATTGCGAGAGATAATTTCAAATTGGTACCTTATTTTGCCCAGCCAATTATAAAAAAACATAAACTAAGAACAGACCAGTGCAATGAGCTTATTCAGGAGGGCTATATTGGTCTAATGTATGCCGCGAGAAAATACGACCCCGATAATGAGCGCAGTGCGAAATTCTGTACGTATAGTAGCTATTGGATCAAGAGCTATATGACCAAATACATTAAAACCTTATACAATAACAATCCATTGTGTCTGAACGAGGATATATATGTCTATGAAGAACCGGAGAGCCTATCCGCGTTTGATTATCCATGCTTGAATACGATGGAAATGGAGATATTATACAAGCGGTATGTTAAGAAACCGCGCTCAACATCAGTACATCTCGCGAAAGAGTATAATATATCAAGGAGGAAGGTCTTATCAATTAGCGAATTCGCCATTATAAAGCTGAGAACATACCTGGATATTAAAATTGATAAAAAAAGGAAATACTACTAGTTATGCAGATGCGGTTACTATATTTACGTTTATATAACTACAGATTAATCGGAACATCGTCGCGAATAAATTCGGCTACTCCCGAAGAGGTCCACCCGACTTGCATTGTTATCACTTCTACGCCCGATTCAACTGCTTGTTTAAACGCCGCTTTATAAATGGGGTCAACATTTGACGCTTGAAAGCTGGATACGTCGCGCCGCTGAATGACGTAGCACATAATCGTGCGCACTCTGTTAGTGTATTTCTGGGATATCTCGGTGAGCTCCGTGATGTGTTTTAGAGCACGCGGACTCACGGTATCCTTTTGTTTTTTTCTGTATCCGTCTGGGAAATACGCGATTTTGTCGTTAATATCGCGGGCACTAAAGTCCATATTCTTCCGTTCTTTTGCGTAGCAATCTACGTAATCTGCAAGTGGGACGTTTTTAACTTCCATTATAAAGGGGGTTTTATTTTGGTCAATCCCTATGAAATCAAACCGAGAGGTGTATACTGTTTTCTCACGCTTATATTTCCTTACATTTCTCAACGTAGAGAGAAGGTTCTTATTCATGGCGGTCTCCACTAGCTCCTCGGCAATCTTCGGATCAATTCCGATTATATTTTTAATTCCTCTCTCTACGTTGATCGCCATCATTATCTTAAACTTACAAATGTTCTTCTTGTTATGAACCTCTTTCATAATAACCGACCGGTCCCTATTGACCATCCCACAACAGCCGAGAGCGGCGGTGTGCGCCATATGCTCGGTGACGCCTCCGTCAATGGTAATGTCCGCCACATAGGGCGTCTTTGACGTTTTTGAGGGACGCTTCACAACAACCGCCTCATAGACAGAGTCCAGTTTAACCAGATTCATATTGAAGATTGTTCTGAGATAAGTTTTTGAATATCTATTTCAAAAATTATATAAATCAATTTTATATAATTATTTGTGTATTATACCATTTTTATATTAACGAATTACGCGAAGAGAGGCTTGTTTGTTACTAGCTCCTGTGCAATCATTCCGAGAGAGGCAAACATAGCGAGTCGGCCGTTATTGAGCTCCTTGTTAGACATGTCAACAAACATAGACTCGCTGAGGATGCTATTAATAGATAGACCCAAATCACCTGGCTGGTAATCGCCGCGAAGCTTGAATGCGACAGGCGAGCCGTTTACAAAGGGGTTTTCGTATCCACGCGTCATCGTACCAAACTCGCCCATCAGAATAAGACCCGCGATTGCGAGCTGCGTGTCGAGTGGGAGCTTGTCGTATGCGTGAATTGCGGGTTCGGAAGAATGGGTCTCCAAGAGCGGGATTGAAACGGCCGAAATCATAGCCCATCGTCCATGCTTGAGCTCGGCCTCGCGAAGACGTGACACCTCAATATCGGGAACGTTGTCGGAGAAACCAAGCGGGTCAAACTTCTTATAAAATGGAGCAGTAATTCCCACTTCCTTTACATAAGAACCTTGAAATCCAAGCACGGAGGATGTAGAGAGCGCAATGAAAAGGAAGAAGGACTGGAACACGCTCATTATATACTAACCTAGTAGGTTGTTTTTAAGTAGAAAAAATATAATAATTTCCTTACAGGTATGTAGTGGTAAAATGATGACGTGGTAAAATGATGACGTGGTAAAATGATGACGTGGTAAAATGATGACGTGGTAAAATGATGACGTGGTAAAATGTTATATAAATTTATCTATATTAGAGAGTTTAAAGTCATTAATAAGTTCGGTGGGAATTCTATCAAAGTCAATGATCAGCTGATTCCGCTCGTATCGCTCGCGTGATCCGTCGGTAATATTCATGCGGTCTTCAAATAATTCGCTGTTCTCGTAGAATTTTGCGGCCGTTTTCATACCACATCGCGGTAGAACCGAGGGAATGTTGTCGCTCTTGTCTCCGGACACTATCTTACAAAATAGATCCTTCTGTGGGTCTTTAAAGCTGTTCTTGCTGTCTGTTAAGTCTTTGAATTTTAGGTCCACGAGGTGAATTCGTTCGCCGGCGAGCTGCAAATAGTCCATATCGCTCGTGATAATCCATACGTTGGCGTCGGGTTGAGTTTCTACGATGTGTTTCGCGGTGATTGCGAGACAGTCGTCGGCTTCTAATTCTGGATATGCCAGAATGAACTTTGCGCCCGATTTGACAAAGAGATTCTCCGAATATGCGATTTCAAATAGTTTTTTGATGTTAGGGTCTCCGTCTCCTCGCCCCGATTTATAGTTTTCAATGTATTTGTTGCGCCATATTTCCTTTCTAGGACAATCCTTGCCGACGAACATGATTGATTTATCCAGTTTCAGTTTCTTATTTAGCTCCTCCATCTTATTTGTGAATGTTTCGCGGAACTTGTCAACGAACCGCGGATTATTACAATAGTCGTCGGTTTCACCCTCTTTCTTTGCCAGACCCCACCATATACGCAATGCGTGGTAGCGGTAGAATATGTAGTAGCTTCCGTCAATCAGGATGAAATTCATTTACTTATATATATTGGGTTGTTTTTTAGTTCAATTTTATATTATATATTAATCACCTAGTAAAAAATATATAATATTATTAGCATAATGTTAATAGTTTATAATTTATAATTTAATAAGGTTAATCGCACAATGGTTAATAGATCATTATTCCCATATGTCTTAACAATGAGAACAATACTATAACAATAATAATAGTGAACATATCAACTTCGTGTTTTGGGTCAGATTTATGATAAACGATAATATTTGGTTCAAGAACAATGTCCTCTTCGTCGCTTGAGTAATCGTTGATAATATCCATTCTGGTTTGATTTGTGTATATATATACCGCAATTATTCCTTTCAATTTTATGTTGGAACCTTCATCTCGGCGACAACCTTTCGGATGTTGTCTAAATAGGTGGTTCCCGTAGACATCTTACTTATCACACTATCGGACACTGCCATACACAGCTGTATTTTACAGAAACTTTTAGAGAGATATAGTCCGTTGCTACGCAACACTTTATTAATATTGTACAGAATTGACGGTTCGATTTGGCGGTTCACTGAAAATATGTTATGAAAAATGAAGGCTAGTTCGGATACCATCTTGTTATGTTGGATTGGCGTAATGGCCACCAACGTATCGTGTGGTTCCACTAGCTTGGAGAGAATTAACTGAACCAGATCAACATAATCGCTGCTATCGTTTATAGTCGTCAATACTTTGTAATAATAATCCTGCTCTTCACGCGTTAGCGTTCCCATAATCCCAAAATCAATAATTCCTAGACGCAACTTACCCTCGGCGTCCTTGGTGAACAATATGTTTCCGGGATGGAGGTCGCCATGATACACTCTATTATACAAAATACACTTGATTCCGAATTTAGCCAACTGGAGGCAGTATGTCTCTTTATCCGCGTCGTTTATTTCGGAGATTTTACAACCGTCTATATAGTCCATCACGAAGAACGACTTGTCTTCAGAGGAATACTCGGGATATGATTTCGGAATCGTCACGTAATCCGTATGCAAACAATTCTTGTACATCAGGTTCATATTGTTTACCTCTTGATGTAAGTCTGTCTGCGCAATCATTATCTCGCGATTCTCTGCTATAAGCTCGTTAATATTAAACGCCCGAATATAAGGGAATCTTCCGATAATCTGTCCTAAGAAATCAATCTTATGTAACGCGTCTTTCATTCTCTCGCGTATATTCTTTCGCAGAACCTTGATAACAACTGGATTTCCATTCAATGTCCCTGTATATACTAGCGCAACCATTCCCGATTTAGCCGGATAGATATTCTCACCCTGCTTATTAATCTCAAATTTATCGCCCAGACGCTTTGCCACCCTGCGAATGTGAGTTTCAAAATAGGGGTCAATCTCGTTAACGTCAAACGGCACGCTGTCTGTGTAGCTAGAGAGGTACGCAATTTGGTCGCTTGTGAGGAGATAGCTGTTGGTTGAAATTGCCTGAAATGCTTTCACATAGAACATATTGAGCGAATCGAGCTGCTTCACAGCGTTTTCAAATCTTAATTTTTCATCATAGTCAATTAAATATAGTAAATAGTATTCCATAATTATGAATAGTGTTTTCAATACAAAAACTATATTAGAAAGCATTAATTAGTATATTAAATCTTTTCTATAAATTCTTTTACTCTTAATAATGTTTTTTTCATCAAAATACCGATCATGTTTTCCATATAGATGGGCAGTTCGTCGTCCATTTTCATATTGAAAAAATAGTCTACCACAGCTTCCGATTCAGATTTCATCCGGACGAAGAGATTCGTGTATGGCGAAATGATCTCCTCGCAATTGGATATGCCTTTTAAATTGTCTCGCCCGCTAGTCGCTGTCTCGCTTCGCATAATAATTGACCCTTCGCGTCGGTCCATAATGGTGTGCAGGCACATATATTTTTG
>ERZ651776.4342-NODE-4342-length-13178-cov-4.135028_pt1 | contig 13178 bp, 13 predicted proteins | sample MGYA00514761_ERZ651776 | MGnify/ENA metagenome assembly ERZ651776 | reverse complement strand
TTTTTACTACTTACGGTGCAGCTATTTTTTGGATTAATTATGGGGTATTTATGGCAAAAACAAATAAATTTTATTAAATTTTATAAACAATATCTGTTACCGAGCCAAAATAGAAAACCATAAAATAAAGAAATAAAATTATACAAGCAATGTTTTTTTCATAAAATATATTTACCATTTTTGTTTGTATTAATGAAAATAATATTAAAAATAGCATTGGTTCATAATAACGTTGATAAGTTTGAAAACTAAAAAACATAAATAATAGAATAATTACTAATATCGAATTAATTTTATTTTCTAAAATTAAATATATAAAGATTAAAAATGTAAAAAATGATGAAATAAAAAATAATAAATTATTTCCAAACACTACATTTGATAATTTATGAATAACACCACCACCTTGCCAAGGTACAGGTTTAAATAATAAAGTTAAGATAAATACAATTACAAATGAAGAAAGTATTGATATCAGAATATTTTTATCACATTTTATTTTTTTATAAATTATATTAATAAAAAAAAATGGAATCAAATACACAGACATCATGGAACTATTTCCTAAAAGGAAATATTTTATTGAATTGAAAGATATATGTTGCTCTGTAAGTAATGATGGAAATAGATATGTATAATATAATACAGGCAAAGAGGTTGCGATGCATATAATAAATAAATTAATAAAGCTTCTTTTATTTAAATTTTGAAAATAGATGAATAAAAAATATATAAAAAAAACAGCAAAATATTGTCTACAATAAGTTGCTAGAGCAAGAAAAATTATTTGAAAAAATAAATTTTTATTTATTATTTTTGATTTTTTTTCATTCCATTTCCAAAAAAAAAGTATAGAAATTTGAAAAAAAATTAAAGATGTTATTAAATCTGTAGCCCAAATAGATGCATATCTAAATGACGGTAAAATTAAAATTATTGATGAAAGTAATAAAAAATTTTTTTTATTTACTATTGATTCTTTTTTTTTAAGAGTTTGATAAAAAAATATTGGTAATAAGATTGTTAATGTACAATAAAAAAGTCTTAACTTTTTTGCATCGTTAAAAAAACCGTCAAATAAAGACATTATAATAAAATGCAATGGTGTATGAACCAAAGTAAAATCTACTGGATTTGCCAACAAATCATTTTTTAAAGCTAATATAAAGCCATATGTAGCTTTAAAATCACCAGAAGCACCCCTTCCTGTTCCATCTTCATCTATATAAAATGACAAAAATAGAGAAACATAACTCAATCCAAAAATTATTAGATAAAGATTAGATTTAACAAAGTTGTAAACTTTTACAGATACGGTCATAATTAAAATAAATTATACATAATCTTAAATTTTTACTTTGGAAAATCTAAATTTGTACAAGCAAACGTAAAATAAGCAATAAACAATAATATTAAAAATTAATAACCAAACTAAAAATTTAGAATAGTAGACATTATTAGACGCTAAAAGAAAAATTGATAAATTATAAGTGTTAATAATATTTGAGGTTAAACTATTAATTATTATAGAGTTTATTTTTTTTATTTTTTTATTTAGAAAAAAATATAATAACTGATGAAAATGCAGCGTATCAGGATTCATCACTGAAGTTTTAAAGATTAGCTTTCGAACAATAGAAAATAAAACCTCAAAAGAGGGATACCATAACAATAAACAAACAAAAAATGGAGATATTGTGGGTTCAGATTTATATATACTCAACAAAGCTACCCCTAATAAAAGTGATAAAATATAAACACCAGAGTCACCTAAAAATAATTTTTGGAAAAAGTTAAGAATAAATATTCCAATAAGTATAGAGAAAAAATAATAAATCATAATCTCATCTATTAAAATTATATGTAGAAGATTTAATTTAAACAAAATTATATTTACCCCAATGAAATATCCAATGACTAATGTATTGCATCCATCTATAAAATTGCTTCCATTTATGAGAATCATTAGACACAATACGGTAAAGAAAATATTAACTTTTTTATTTTGCAACAAAGAATCAAAAAAATCAATTCGTATATCTAAAATTGACAAATCAAATAAATTTACTGTAAATAATAGAAGTACAAGTTGTAACAAAAATCTTATTTTTGCAGATTTCAGCAAATTGTAGTCACCAAGAACACCCAATAAAAAAAATAAAATGACAAAAATATAGAAATACTTATTTATTGAAAAATTTATTAATAATAAAAATAATAGCAATATTCCCCCTGTTAATGGAACTAATTTATTTTTAGTAAATTTTTGATGAGGGTAACCAGTATAATTTAATAACAAATTATATTTTGTTGCCAATTTATTTAAAATCATTCCAAAACTAATAGTTGAAACAAATAAAATTAAAATCTTAACTTCTTCCATAGATAATTTAAACTTAACTGTATTAATAAAAATATTGATTTGATAAAAGAAAATTTCATATATTTATAGTAAACATTAAAACCATCAATTAATTTCCTTAAAACATGTGAGGATAGTGAGTTTTGAGAAGTTCTCCAAGAAGTTAATATTTCTTTTATTGGATAAAATATATATCCAGCTTTAGTTAGCAATAACCACAGAGCATAGTCTTCTTTAGTTTTCAGATTTGAGAATTTATTTTTTTTACTGAATAAATCTTTTTTAATCATAACTGTAGATAGCCCCACGTCACAAGATTTTAATAGCTTTTTATAATCTAAATTTTTTGCAAGTCTTATATTGGCATTATTGTTTTTATCTAAAATCACATATGAAGTATGTGTAATTGATAAATTTTTTTTCTCCATAATGCTTACTTGTTTTTTAAGTTTTTCTGCATTCCAAATATCATCTGCATCTAAAAAAGCTATATACTTACCATTGGAATTTTTAATAGCATAGTTTCTAGACAAACCAGCACCTAAATTTTTTTTATTTATTAACACTTTAATACGCTTATCAACTTTTTGGATTTTATAAATTAAAGAGAGTTCAGACTTATCAATGTCATCATAGACTATAATAATCTCAAAATTTTGATAAGTTTGATTTAAAATAGAGTTTATAGCATCTAAAATATAATCTTTCTTTTTAAAGTAGGGAATTATTATGCTAACTAAGTTCATGAAAATTTTTATTTTATTAACTAAGATATGAATACATTTACCAATTTATTAATATTATGACATCAAAAAAAATAGTAATTTTTATGCCCTCAATAGAGGGTTATGGTGTTGAGAAAAACTTATTCATAATAACAAATTACTTATCAAAATATTTTCAAAAAATATTCATAATCACAACATCCAAAAAATATAAAAAAAGGTTTGAAAATAAAGTTTATCTTATATCACCCAGAAGTAAATTTTGGGATAAGGGGGGAAGACTTAAAAAATATTTTATCTGTATTTTTCTTTTAATTAAGCATTTAATAATAAACAAAAATTCACTAGTTTTTTCATTTCAAGCAAATTTATATGCAACATACATTACAAAACTCTTTGGTTCAAAAATAATTATAAGATTAAATTCAGCACCTTATGGATGGTCTAAAAATTTTTTAAAAAAATATATTTTTAAATATTCATTTTTACTTGTGGATAAGATTATTGTAAACAGTCTTGAATTTAAAAAAGATATTAAAAAAAGATTTTTAATCAATTCTACGTGTATCTATAACCCATTGAATAAGAATGAAATAATATCAAAATCAAAAATTTTTTCTAAAAAAATTTATAATAGGAAAAACTCTTTAAAGATTATAAATGTTGGAAGGCTAGTAAATCAAAAAAACCAAATTATTATTCTAGAGGCAGTAAAATCATTAGTACAAGAACATAAAATTGATATAGAATTAGTTCTAATAGGTGAAGGAAATCTTAAAAGGTATTATGTAAATTTTATTTCAAATAACAATCTAAATAAAATTGTTAAAATAATGAAATTTAACAAAAATCCCTATAATCTAATTATTCAATCTGATTTATTCATTTTGAGTTCAAAGTTTGAAGGTTTACCAAATGTTTTACTTGAGGCAGCAACGTTAGGTAAATTTATTATTTCAAGCAATTGCCCAACGGGACCAAAAGAAATTTTATTAAATGGGAGGGGTGGATTGCTCTATGACACAAATAACACTAATGATTTAAAAAATAAGATATTATTTTTTATTAACAACAGAAATAAATCTCAGCAAAAACTTTTTAATGCAAAAAAAAATTTACATAAATTTGATTATAAAAAAAATCTAAAAAGATATTTAGAAGTTATTAATAAATTTATATAGTGAATAAATTTTTAGATAGAAATCACTATCTCATTTTTTTTATTTTACCTAATAATAATTGTTAGTTTTTATTTTAATGAGGATAGTTTAGGTGGAACTAAGCACGACTACATCCAGCTCTTAAAGTTTATTAGCTTATTCAAAATAAATAATTTTATAGATGATTTAATAATGTTTAATGGCCCAAATTATGAAGCTAGAAACTCTGCATTTTTCTATAAAATTTAAGCATTCTTCGATAATCGTTTTTCTTTAGAAGCTTTGAGAAAATTCAACACTATAATTACCTTATTTATAGCCATAGTCTTTTTTAAATGTCTTAAAAATTTGATTTAAAAATGAGAAAAATTTAATTTTATCTTTAATTTCTTGTTTTGTATTTCTATCACCAACAGTTAGATCCTTATCAGTATGGCCATACCCTCTATTATAGGGAATTTTATTTTTTATTATTTCAGATATAGATTTAAAAAAAAGATTTTTTAAAGACAAAAAAATATTATTTTTTTTATTTTATATATCTTTTTTACTATCTTGTTATTGTTTTTTAAATTAGTATTTATAAATATACTTACCTAATTAATTAATTGTATTAATATTTATAAAATTTTTTATCTCTATACCAATTAACAATTGGCAACAATTCTTCAAAAATATTTCTAAAACTTTTAATATTTAAATATTTTTTAATTTTAATGTTACTTCCATGGGTTTTTAAAACATCTGCTTTGTGTCTTTTAATTTTAACAATTTTAGGATTAGTTGAAGTAATTTTTGACACGTCAGAAGTCAATTTTAATACACTTATAGGATTATTTGAGCATACGTTAAAGATTTGAAATTTTGTTTTAATCTTTTTATCAATTAATTTTTTAATAATCATTTTAACATCGTCTACATGTGTAAAATCTCTTAAATGATTTCCATAATTATTAAGGTAAAAAGAATTTTTTTTAAATATAGATTTTAATAACTTAAATAAAAACATATCTGGCCTACCATGAGATCCATAAATGGTAAAAAATCTAAGACCGATAAATTTTATTTTAGATATATTAGAATAATCTCTGATAATTTCTTCATTTAATAATTTAGTTGAAGAATAAATATTTATAGGTTTTGGTTTCATTTCTTCTGATTGGGGAAATTTTTTACCCTCTCCATAAACTGAACTTGATGATGCAAAAATAAATTTTTTAACAGTGTTAGTTTTTAAATTATCAACTAAATTTAAAAAACCTTTAATATTACTATCTAAATATGATTCTGGATCTTTAAGTGCATGTCGAACACCTGCCTGTGCAGCTAAATGAATTATAATTTCAAATTTATGGTCATTAAATATCTTTTTTAATTTTTTTTTGTTGGAAATATCTATCTTATAAAAAAGAAAATTTTTATTTTTTTTTAAATCCTTCAATCTTTTCTTTTTTATTCCTTGAGAATAATAATCATTAATACTATCAACACCTATAATTGAAGTGCTATTATTAATTTTTAATAATTCATCACAAATATGATAACCCAAAAACCCCGCACAACCTGTTACTAAAACTTTCATTAAATCAATTTTTTGATTGTTTTGCTATTAGTTTCCATCGTTTTATATATCTCAAAATATGTATTAACATTACTAAAAAATAATTTTGATTATTGTGTAACCTAATTTTAGTATTTTCTTTGAGATAATCCAAATATTTAATTTTTTCAGAAATTCCACCAGGTTGGAAATATCCTATTAATTCATTCTTTTTTGTAGCTATTCCATTCATTTTTTTTTTTACAATCATTCTGTAAAATAAATCATAATCTGCTGAATATTTAAATTTTGTATTATAGGAGCCAATTTTTTTTTGTGACTTAGTTTTAATAAAAAAACCAACAGAATGTGTTGTGTAAAATCCAAAAGTCCAATGTATTTTCCATGGATTAAAACCTGTCATAATTCTATTATATTTAACAGTTGATCCAAATACAAAATCTATTTTTGGGTTATTGGTGAAATAATCATTAATAATTTTTAATGCTTTTGGGTAATAAAAGTCATCTGAATTCAATATGCCAATTACCTGACCTGAGGCTAATTTTATTCCTTTATTCATTGCGTAATAGAGTCCCTCATCTTCTTCTGATAAAATCTTTAAGCCTGATTTATATTTCCTTAAAATTTTTTTTGTCTTATCTTTGGAATTAGAATCTATAATAATATGTTCATAATTATTATAGATTTGTTTCTTTAAACTTAGAATATTTCTTTCGAGATATTTTTCACTATTTTTTGTAACAGTAATGATTGAAAATTTTATTTTATTTGTATTTTTGTTATTCATTAATATGTATATATGTAATCAATTAAAATATTTAAATTTATACAATTATGCAAATTTGTTATTGGTGCCCATTCTTAACACATATTGCAACTATAGACTCAGTTAAAAATTCTGCCGTTTCTTTAAGAAAATACTCAAAAAACTCTCACAGCTTAAAAATCAAAATCTTAAACTCGTATGGTGAATGGAGTTTTTACAAAAATAACACTGATAATATTTCTGTTCACAATCTTCAAAAGCGTAATTTTTTTAAAATTATGCCAAAGGAAGGTTTCTTATTGAGTAAACTAACATTTATAATAGTTTTTCTTTTAAATATTGTACCATTAATAAAATTTGTGAAAAAAGAAAAACCTGATTTTTTAATTATACATTTGTTAACCATACTTCCGATTATACTGAGTCCAATACTATCTAAACATACCAAAATAATTTTAAGAATTTCAGGTTTGCCTAATATGCATTTTTTAAGAAGTTTTTTTTGGAGGTTTTTTTCTCAATACATACATCAAATAACTACCCCTACAATATTAACGAAAAAATTTTTAATTGAAAAAAAAATTTTTCAAAAAAAAAAAATAAGTTTATTAAGAGATCCAATTATTAATTGTAAGAATGTTGGTATTCTTAAAAAAGATGTAATTCATAATATGCCAACTAATGATAAATTTTATTTAAGTATAGGACGGTTAACATCTCAAAAAAATTTTGATTTTCTAATAAATCATTTTGCTAAGAACATTGATAAATTTAATATTAAAAAATTAATTATTATTGGATCTGGGGAAGAGTTCCAAAATTTAAGAAAATTAATTTTTAACAATAATGCTCAAAATAATATCTTTCTTTTAGGCTTTAAGAAAAACATTTATCCATATTTAAATAAATGTTCAGCATTTATTTCTACATCTAAATATGAAGATCCAGGATTTGCGATCCTAGAGGCATGTTATTTAAAAAAAAAAGTTATTACATCCATTGTTAATAATGGTCCTCTTGAAATGTATAAAAATTCAGATATGTGTTATTTTTTTGAAAAAAACAATGAACAAGATTTTGTTAATCAATTAATTGTATCTGAAAAAGACAATAATAGTAAAATTAAAATTATTAAAGCAATAAGATATGTTAAAGAATTTACACTATTTTCTCATTATAAAATTTTAAATAAACTAATAAGACAATTTATCTAGAAAAAAATTAAATTTTTTTATATTTTTTTTGTATGAAAATTTTTCTAAATTTTTTCTACATAATTTTTCTTTTTTATAAAAAGTTTCTCTATTTTCATAAAAATTATCCAATAATGATGATAGTAGTCTGTAATCCTTGATTGGGAACAAATATCCAAATTTATTATTTCCTAAAATTTCCCTAGAACCACTTTTAAATTTAGATGATATGATTGGCAAACAATAACTAGCTGCCTCAATCATAACGGTAGGCAAGCCTTCATATAAAGATGAAAGAACAAATAAATCATTTGACTTATAAAATGAGCTCAATTTTTGATTTTTTTTATAAATCTTACAATTAATATTATTTTTAAGAATATAATTTCGAATTAATTTTTCTTTTGATCCATACCCAATTAAATTTAATTTTATCTTATCTTTTACTTTGGAGAAGTTAATCGCTTTTAGCAAAGTTAAATGATCTTTTTGATGTTCAAATCTTGCAATATTTAAAATGTTTATCTTATTAAAATTGATCTTTCTTTTTTTATAAAAATTAATTTTGAAAAAACAGGGGTTATAAATTGTTTTTACTTGCTTATTTATTAAAGTAGATAGGTCTTTACTTAATTCTTCACTATTTGATGCAATAATATCAGCTTTTTTATAAATCTTTTTTATTAAGAGCTTTAGTATTTTTTTTTTAAAATATCTTATTATATTTTCACTATAATCTAGTTCATTTGGGTGATTAATTTCATAAATAAATATCTTTAAGTTTTTTATTTTTCTTAAGAAAAGTATAGCTGGAACATTAACAAAGTATTGCATTGAAAAAAAAATCTTTTTTGATGAATTATCGTTTGCTATAATTTTTTGAATTTGAAAAAAGCTGATAAAAGTTGAGCTAGATTTCAATTTAATTGTTTTTATTTTTTTTGAGAATTTCTTTATATTTGATAGGGTAATAAGGGTTACATCATATTTTTCAAAATTTACTGAGTTTAAAAATCTATATAATGTTTTGTCTCCCCCACCAATTCCAGAATAAGGGTTAAATATAAATAAGCTTATTTTCATCTGTCAAATCTTTAATATTTTTTTGAAACATTATAAACATTATAACAATTCGTTATTAAGTAATTTTTTTATAATCTGATCAATATTATGCTTTGGTTTCCATCCAAGATCTTTTTTTATTTTTTTATTATCACAGTAAACTTTGTTTACCTCCTTATTTCTCAAATAATTTTTATTATTTTTTATATAATAACTTTGATCTATCTTGCTTATAGAAAAAGCTTTCTTTATAAAATAATCCAATGAATAAGATTTACCAGTTGCTACAACATAGTCAGATCTTTTTTTAGAACTATTAATTTTGTAAATAGCATCAACATAATCAGGTGCCCAACCCCAATCTCTATATACATTTGTATTACCCATAATAAGTTTTTTTTTAAAATCAAAGTTTTTGATATATTCAATTATTTTTTTGGTAACAAAATTTTTATTTCTTAAAATTGATTCATGATTTGAAACAATTCCACTTACACACTTTACATTAAATGTTTCTCTATAATATTTAATTAGCCAATATGCATAACTTTTTGATTTTGCATATGGACTAACAGGGTAGAAATTTGATCTTTCATTAAGTATAGTTTTTTGATTACCAAAACAGTCTGTCGATACAGAATTATAAATTTTTATGTCTAATTTTTTTTTTCTACAAATCTCCAAAATTTTGAAAGGGATAATTATATTACTTCTATAAGTTTCTATTGGACTAGAAAAAGATTTTTTAACAGATGATAGTCCTGACAATATATATATTTGTGACGGTTTTATTTTTAAAATTTTTTTTTCTATAAATTTATTATCATTTTTTAAATACTCGAATAAGCTAACCTTATCTAAAATAGATAGTTTTTCTAAATTTACTAAATTTTTCTTTTTTTTAGATCGCGTAAATCCAAATACTTTAAAATTCTTATTAATTAATAAATTAGCTAAATATGATCCGTCTTGCCCAGTTATTCCAAAAATAAAAGTAATTTTTTTATTCATATTTAATTTTTAATTAAACTTTAATTGTAACTTTACCTGGTTATACAGAAAATGTATTATAGTAATATACTATATTCAAAAAAAATTTTGATTTATATTATATGAATAAAACTTTAATTTTTACCGCAACTTATAATGAAAGTAAAAACATAGAAAAATTTATTGAAAAAGTTTTTAAAGCGAGCAATGAGGTTGATCTTCTAATTATTGATGATAATAGCCCTGATAAAACCTTTGAAGTTATCAAATCTCATAATCAAATTGATAAAAGATTAACTCTGATAAAAAGACAAAAAAAATTAGGATTAGACACGGCTCACAAGCTAGCTTATGAATACGCAAAAAAAAATAGATATGAAAAATTAATAACGCTAGATGCAGATCTGTCACATGAACCTAATGAAATTTCAAAATTCATTAATCTTTTAAATCAGTATGATTTTGTAATTGGTTCAAGATATATAAAAGGGGCTAAAAATAACCAACCATTATTAAGATATTTGATAAGTTCTTTTGGGAATAAATTGATAAAAATCTTGCTAAGGTCGTCATTAAACGAACATACAACGTCTTATAGAGGTTTCAATTTAGTAAAATTAAAAAGTTTTAATTTAAATTTAGTAAAGTCTTCTGGCTATAGTTTTTTTATGGGCACCATACACCTTTTAAGGTTAAAAAATGTAAGCATGTATGAAATACCAATAATATTTAATGACAGAGTTCATGGGATATCAAAAATACCAAAAATTGAAATATTTAGAACAATTTTTAATTTATTAAAATTTATTTTAATTAAATAATTTTTTTGTTCATTAACTTTTCTCAAACTTTAATTTGATATCTTCCGAGTTCTTTTGATTTTTGTAATCAAGACTATTTGGAAAGTGAACCTCATCATAGATTAAATCTGGGTCCTTTTCAAAGGTTAATTCAAGCAGGGCTGGGATATTTTCTGAATTGATCTCACCATAATTATTCGGATGAATATGAATCAATTTTAAATATTTCAAACGTTTAATAAAATTTTCTATTCTTTCTAAATGCAAATCAACATCATGAAATTCAATAATCATTCCAATCAAATTTTTTTCGATGTCTAAAATATCATTTAATATTCTATATTCTGACCCTTCAATATCAATTTTTAAAAAAATGTCTTTTTTGTATTTTGATATTTCTATCAAATCTTTTGATTTAATTTTTTTTTTAATAAAATTAATTTTTTTTTTAGTAAAAAAATAATCAATAAAAATTATAATTTTTTTAATTGTTAAATTTAATTTAAAATTTATTAAAAATTTAAAAATATTTTTAAATAACCACCTTGCTGACAAAACGTCATCATAACAATTAATCTTTACAGTGCCATTTTTTTTAAAAAAATCTTTTTCAAATATCCAATCATCAAATATACCAAAACTTATAAGGTATTTAGAATTGACTAATGATTTTTTTCCAACTAAGTAGCCACCATCTTTATTTGGTCCAACTCTTAATATTTCACAATATCCCTTAGGTTTTAAAAATAATGGTAAACTCATAACTTAATCCAATTATTAGGAACTATATCAATTTTATCATTATCATATAATCCACTCCATTTTTTTGGTGCAATAACTATTTTTTTTTCTATTTGCGAAAGCCAAGCTCCCCACCATGCAAAAGTACTATTTGGTATTATATAAAATTTAAAATTGGTCATTAAATATAGATAATTTATAAATTTTTTTCCAGCAAAGCTATGATCAACAATAAATTTTTTTTTTAAAAACTTAAAGTTTTTTTCACACCAATCAATATCATCAGAAAAAATATAATAATTTAATTCACCACTAATCTTTTTCTCCATTAGATCTATAGCATTTTTATAATAGTTTATATCTACCGTATTATGCTCTGGGTTATTTAAAAAATCTAACCTTCTAACATTCAAACAAACACAATTGTTTAAATTAATACTTTTAAAAAATGAAACATTTTTAGATTCGTTTTTTAAATTACTAAAATTAAAAATTTTTAAGATATCTTTTTTATAATCAATAAAATATTTTTCACTCTGCCAATAACCATCTAAATATAAATTTATAGACTGATTATCAAAAACTCTTTTTTCAAAAAATCTTTTTCTTTCTCTTAATGCTAAAATTCCAAAAAAATCTATAATAAAAATGATATATTTTCTTATTCTATAATTTGAAAAGTTTTGCAAAACTTTTAACAGATTCCAATTGCTAGGTTGTTTAACTTTTATACCAAAGATATCTAAATCAATTTCTCTTGGAACATTTCTTGGTGGTGGGTTTTTTTTATAAAACTCTTGGAGCCTAATATCGCAAAGTAAAGTACAATTTTTTTTTTTGGCCAAAACATAGCCCAGGGCATATTGAAACATTTGATTTCCCAAGCCACCTTTTAAATTAATTATTATCATTAATATTATTTACAAATATTTTTGTAAAATTTCTTCAAAAATATTATCTAATTTTTTTTCAATATTCCAACTTGGGTAATGTTTTTTTATTTTAGATAAGTCGCTATAATAGCAGATATGGTCTCCAATTCTGGCTTTTTTTTTATACTCTGAAATCATTTTAATACCTGATAAATTAGTAATTTTATTAAAAGCCTCTAATATAGATATTGAGTTATTTTTACCACCACCAATATTATACACTTCTGCTATTCTTGGTTTTTCTAAAAATAATCTTATAAATTGTGCCAAATCATAAGCATGTATATTATCTCTTACTTGTTTACCTTTATAACCATAAATTGAATACTTGGTTTTATTTACATTACACTTAATTAGATAATTCAAAAAGCCATGGAGTTCGACTCCAGCATGGTTTGGTCCTGTAATGCAACCTGCCCTTAAGCAACATGTAAGAATATCAAAATATCTTCCATACTCTTGTACTAAGATATCTGCTGATAATTTTGATGCTCCAAAAATAGAATGGGTATTCTGATCTATTGATAATGTTTCATTTATACCCTTTTTAAATTTTTTATTATTATATTCATATCTCATCTTAAGCTCATTAAGTTCTAATTTATTTGGATTATCTCCATAAACTTTATTTGTAGACAAAAAAATAAAAATTGTTTTCTTACTATATCTTCTTATTGCCTCTAAAAAATTTAATGTTCCATTTGCATTTGTTTCAAAATCATCAAATGGAATTTTTGCAGCTAGATCGTGACTAGGTTGACCTGCACAATGGATTATAGCAAATGGTTTAATTTTTTTTACTATATTAAAAATTTTATCTTTTTCTCTAATATCTAAATCAAAATGAGTATAATTATGTATTTTTTTTTTTAATGATTTCTCT
>ERZ651776.4341-NODE-4341-length-13179-cov-5.221722_pt1 | contig 13179 bp, 26 predicted proteins | sample MGYA00514761_ERZ651776 | MGnify/ENA metagenome assembly ERZ651776 | reverse complement strand
ATTAAATATTTTACAGCAACATGGTGTGGACCATGTCAGAGATTTAAACCTATTATGCAAGAGGTAGCTAATGAAGGTCACTCTGTACAATTTATAGATATAGATTCTCAAGAGGATTTAGCAAGACAATACAATGTACGTTCAGTACCAACTGTCATTATTGAACAAAATGGTTCAGAGGTAAACAGACTCATTGGAGCTAGTACTAAAGAAGTAATATTGGAAAACCTATCGTAATGAATAAATTGTTGTGTGCTATGGCTTTGATAGCTATAGCTAATGTTGGAACGTGGTTTCAATTTCAAGGACATTATTGGTCTGATAAGTTATTCTTCAAATCACCTTGGTTTATATGTGGTATGGGTACGATACTATCAATGTCGTTTTGGCACGCTACAAGATTATCATATGAACACTTTGGTCAATTTTGGAATATTAGATTAATAGGATTTGGTATAGGAACTATTACATTTGGTATATTGACTTGGTTATTAACTCATGAAGTTCCAACAATTAAAACATTTATATGTTTATTACTAGCAGTAGCAATAATACTAATACAGATAACTAACGTTGCTGACGTGTAATGAAAACTAATAGTAGAGTCATGGTCAGAACTGATGGTGACCTGATATATGTTATATGTAATAAAGAAGACCAACAGAAAAAAGTTATATCGAAGATGTGTACGGACACTTGTGTATTAGAACATTATGAAGAGTGGGATAAAGGTGACGATATGAAATGGATATTGACATTCAGAGTATTAGATGAATATGAAAAACAAATGGAGTTAAATTAGCATGGCTGGTAGAACATACAAAACACAATTAGGTGCAATACCTAAGATAGTAAACAATTTTAACCCAAAGACAAGTAATCAGAATATATTCTATAATATAATAGGAGAAGAACAAACCCAACTTATATTCTGTCATGGGATAGCTGGAACTGGTAAGACTTATGTATCTATATACAAAGCTTTACAAGATGTTCTTCGTAGGGGAACACCATATGATAAACTTATTATTATCAATCCTACCGTTGATGTTGGTAATGAAGATAAGTTAGGTTTCTTACCTGGTGAGTTATCAGCTAAGATACAACAATATAACGAATCAACCTTTACCATCCTAGACAAGATTATTGGTAAGGATAAAGCTAGTAAGATGATGAACGATGGTAAACTAGAGATTGGTGTATTGAACTTCTTACGTGGTGTTAATCTAGAAAACTGTTATGTTATCCTAGATGAAGCGCAGAACGTATCACCGATGCAAATGAAAACTCTTATGACTAGGATATCAGAAAATTGTAAGATGATTGTACAAGGTGATATGTCACAATGTGATAAGTTTAAAGCTAATGGAATTACTGCTTATGAGAAGAGTGGATTCTACGATGCTTGGTTTAGATTAAAAGACGTAGAAGGTGTAAATCATATGGCCTTTAATAGAGATGATTGTATTAGGCATCCTCTAGTAAAACGTATTCTTAAAACATATGAAGATGAACATGAAATTAAATTGGACTAGATATGTACCACGAAAACAATAAATCATTTTTAGTATTTGGTAAACAACTAAATCAAATAATAGCAATGTTACAAATGATAAGTGACCGTAATCCAGATATACAAAAATTAAACGAGTTTATTCAGTATTTAAAAGATTTAAATCCATATGAAGATATGTTAAATGGATTTATATATGGTGACCAAAAAACTATACCAGATGAGAAACGAGCTGTAGGTAAAAGAGACTCTATGACATTAGAAGAAATGATGGACGACCTACAACTAAAATTCATGGATAAAAGAAACGGAAAACAAGACTAAAATAAAGCTTGACTCATATCATATTTATTTCGTATATTTAGGTATAATTATGAGGTTACAAATGAAAAACACAGTTATATTCGATTTAGATGGAACTCTTGCTGATATTGACATCAGAAGGGATAAGTCTCTTAAACCAAATGGTAAATTAGATTGGGACATCTTTGCTGCTCCTGACTCTATTATGAATTGGGATAAACCAAATGCACCAGTAATCAAGATGGCTCAGATGTTCAAAGCTGATGGGTTCAAGATTGTTATCTTTAGTGGTAGGAACGATAGGAGTTTTGTTGCTACTAAACATTGGTTAACAAGGTTCGATGTACCATTCGACCTTTTAGTGATGAGACCTGATAAGTTCAAAGCTAACTCGTGGCCTATTGCTGATGGAAACCCAGCTACTGGTGAGATGAGATTTATGCCCGATGAAATCTTAAAAAAGAAGATGTTAGATACTTTCGTAGATATCGATGATGTTTTTCTTGTTGTTGACGATAGGGATAAGGTTGTGAAGATGTGGAGAGACTTAGGACTTAATACATTTCAAGTTGCACCAGGTGACTTTTAATGGGTAAACTTCCATTGGTAATATCATTACAAGTAGTAGCTAGTTTGTTAGCTTATGTACAACTACAAGGTCATTACATATGGCCTGATAAACCATTCTTTAAAACATTGTGGTGGATATACTTAACAAGTTTACCCATAGCACCATTATTCTTTTATGCTACCAAATGGTCATACGAATACTTCGGTGCTTTTTGGAACTACAGACTATTAGGGTTTGGCGTGGGTATAGTTGTATTCGCTATATGTACTTGGTTAATGTTTGATGAGATAGTTACATTAAAAACTATTATCAGTATTCTACTAGCTACCGCTATAATTGTAATACAGATACTATGATTAAAAAACTTAAAAAACTATACTTCCTTTGGTGGTATGGTAGGCATTTAAAAAAACGAATAGATAAAAATAACTTCGGAAGAAGAGAGGAGTGGGAATGAATAGAAAAGAACGATTAAAACAACAAAGTGAATTTTCAATATATGGAGTATTTAGATTCACATCATACTTGTTATCATCGGTAGCATTGTATATGGGTAACTTACAGGTAGCCGCTGTAGCATTAGGGTTTGGAGCTACATTAGGTTTCATTCGTAGAATAGCAAGGATATGGGAGTAAGAATGAATATAGGTTATGCTTGTATTAATATGCAATTGTCGTACCCACAAAAGTACGGTGGGAAAGAAAGAGGTGTAAAACCAATCACTACAGGTCGTAGTATGATTAAGAGAACATTTCTATCTAAAGGTGTAGACTATGCTAGTGAACTTACACTAGCCAATGCTATGGACTTAGATAAGATTATGGATTGGAATATACTGAACGGATACAATTTCTTCCGTATCACATCAGGCCTTGCACCGTGGAAGTCTGAGTATGAATGGGATGACTTAAAAGATATTAAGAAGATTAGACAATACTTACACTCCGCTGGTGTGAAAGCTAAGTCTCACAATCTTCGTATCACATCTCATCCAGGCCCTTTCAATGTTCTTACTTCACCACATCCGCATGTTGTAGATAACTGTGTTAGTGACTTAACCGATCATGGTGAGGTATTTGATATGATGGGGTTGAGTAGAACACCTTACAATAAAATCAATATTCATATCGGTGGTGCTTATGGGGATAAGGAATCAGCTATGAAAAGATTCTGTGTAAACTTTGAGAGATTGCCAGATTCAGTTAAGAGTAGACTTACTGTTGAGAATGACGACAAAGCTAGTATGTATTCTGTCAGAGATTTGTACGATGGAGTCTACACACGTATTGGTATTCCCATTGTATTTGATTATCACCACCACAAGTTCTGCACAGGTGATATGACAGAACAACAAGCATTGGAGTTGGCTATCTTAACTTGGCCTAAAGGTATTACACCAGCTACTCATTATTCAGAGAGTAGACGAGACGAACAGAAAGATGAGACTATCAGAGTTCAAGCTCATTCAGATTATGTTTACGATAAGATTGAAACTTATGGTAATGAGATTGATGTTATGGTTGAGGCTAAACACAAAGAACTAGCAGTTCAAAAATACAAGGAGTTACATTTATGTTAGAAGTTTCATTAATATTATTAGTATCGATTTTACCTTTGATTGTGATACTATTTTTTTTATCGGAGGACAAGTAGTATGCAAGACTATGAAAAAACAGCAGTTTGGTTATTAGGAATTGTAACTGCACTTTTGATATCTTATATCTTTTATACACTAACAATATAACACAAAAACTTTCTTTTCTTATATTTATTTATATAATTAGGAGAAGTGTGATGAAAAGTTTATTAAAAGTTTTACTTGCTAGTATCTTTCTTTTTGGTTCAGTTCCAACTCTACAGGCTAGTAGCGATGCTGGTATGGAAGAGATAAAGAAGAAGAAAAAGAAGAAGGGTAAGAAAGTTAAAGGTAAGGAAAAAGGCAAAAAAGGTAAACGTGGTTGGTGGAAGAAAAAAGCTAAGACTGTCAAAGTAGGTTAATGAAAACTAACGAAGGAACTTGTGGATATGGTGAAGATGGCGAGTTAGGTGACGAGCCAGCAGGTCCACACTTGCTAAAGAAAAACGAAAGTAGAAATAAAGAAAAGACTGAAAAAGACTTGATGAACTTTCTAATGAAACGATTTAAGTTCAGTAAAAAGAAAGCTATCAATACGATGAAGAAAGCTGGTTTCGATACTTCTATGTTGAAAGAATCGTTTATAGATGAAGCTTGTCAAAAAGGATATATGACACATCCTACCCGTAAGACAAAAGTTATGTTTGGTAAGAGGTATCGCAATTGTGTAAAGAAAGAAGGTGTCGATACTAAGATGACTTTGGAACAAGCTGGTATGATAGCTGATAACATATGTGTTAACTGTGGTGACTTTTCAAATGAGAATCTAAAGAAATGGTTTTCAGATAGATGGGTTAATATTGGTAAAAAGAAAAAAGGTGGTGGACATCCTCCTTGTGGTAGTAGTGGTAAGAAGAGAGGATACGCTAAATGTGTTCCAGCTTCTAAAGCAGCTAATATGAGTAAGAAACAAAAAGCTAGTGCTACTCGTAGAAAGAGGTCAGCACAGAACAAAGCTGGTAGAGGTGGTACATCATCATTAAGTGGTGGTGGTAAGAAACCAATAAGAGTATCTACTAAACCAAAAAAATAGGAAAGTATTATGAAGCTAGAAGAGATGGTAGGAAAAAGAATGACAGAGGCTCAGTTTGATGAAGCAGCTGGTGAGAAGGATGCTTGTTATCGTAAGGTAAAAGCTCGTTACGATGTATGGCCATCTGCTTATGCTAGTGGTGCTTTGGTTAAGTGTCGTAAAGTCGGTGCAGCTAATTGGGGTAACTCTAAAAAAGAAGGTGTGAATGAAATGAGTGAACCTATGTTTAAAATAACATATAAAGATTCTGTTGGTAGAAAGAAAACTGATATTATGAGGGCAAAAAATCTTAAATTAGCAAAAAGAGATTTTAATGCTTTACATCAAGGTCGAGGTTTTAAAATTTTAAAAGTAGTAAAAGAAGGTACAACACAAAAATTTAAATCTTCTGTAATAGATAAAGCAGTTAAGATAGCTAAATCAATGGGTGGTAATATGACAGCCGCTGTAAAGAAGATTGAGAAGATAGAAAAGAACCTATCTAAGAATGGTAGAGTAGAATATGCTCTTCAACAGGCAAATGAAGGTTTGGGTGATAAGTTCTCTAAAAGATTATCTAAGTATAATAAGAAAAATAAGAAGAGCAGAGATGCTATGAAGAAGTATGCCAAAGTCAAAAAAGTAAAACTCAGAGGTAAATCGGGCATGGGTAAAATAAGTCACCTTGGTATGGAATCCGTAGATGAAGCTAGAGGAACTTGTTGGGTAGGATACCAACAAAAAGGTATGAAAGATAAAGGTGGTAAGATGGTGCCTAACTGTGTTAAAGAAATCACAGAAATATTTTATGAGGTAGATGGTAAAGGTTACGGATATACATTTGAGCATATAAATGATGGTAAGTTAAACGAAGCAGAATACCAAGGTAGGAAAGTTAAGTTAGGTAAACCGATGCAGGGAGATGCAAAGAAATTTAAAGTATATGTTAAGAATCCTAAAGGCAATGTGGTTAAGGTAAACTTCGGACAAGGTGGTGACGCTAAAGGTGGAACTATGAAGATTCGTAAGTCTAATCCAGGTGCTCGTAAATCTTTTAGGGCTAGACATAATTGTGATTCACCAGGGCCAAGACATAAGGCCAGATATTGGAGCTGCAGAAAATGGTAAAATTAAAAGACTTAGTAGAAGATTTAGAATTAGGAAAAGTTTATACAGATAAGGATAGACCACCATTTCAAGTTAAAGAGGAAACTATTAGTGAAGGACCTGATGCAGACTTAGGTAAAAAATTAAAACAGATTCAAAATCAAATTTATAAATTAGGTCATCAGTATAAATCAAAGGCAAATGTTCCTGCTATGATGCATAGTTTTATGATAGGAGTGAAGAATCAATTAAAGAAAGATAAAATGGTTGAAAGTAAAACTTCTGATATGATGAAAGCTATTCGTAAAGGACCAAAAGCAGGACCTTGGATTCTTATAGTAAGTAAAAATAATAAAGTAGTATCACAAGTATCTGTAAAGAATCTGAAAGAGATTCCAGCATACTTAGCTGCTTTGAGACCAAGGTATCCAAACCATCGTATTGGTATAGAAGCTAAAGATGGTAAAATAGTTTATAGAGAGCAAGATAATGATTAAATTAAAAGATTTATTAACAGAAGCACCTAAGATTAAAAAGGTAAAGAATGTTTCAGTTCAATATATGGATGCTGAATATGTTGGTGATGTTGATTTTAAACCTGTCAGTAAAGCTTGGGTATATAAAAAAGATAAACCGAAAGATAGTTATTTTCTAGTTGTTATAACTAAAACAAAAAATAAATATCAAATAGATTTAGGTAAACATAGAAACTCTGAAAGTGCGAAGAAATTTGCTAGTGGGTATTTAAAAAGAAAATTTACATCAATGGAATCCATTAAAGAAGGTAAAGGTAATAAAAAGATTTTTGACAAAATAGTCAAAGCAATGAAAGGTCTTAAGTTTAGAGCTACGATTCATTTGAATACTGATGATGTAATATCTATTGGTTTAGGTAGGGATTATTTTAGAAAGAAAAATCCTCACGGTGATGGTTCTTTAGACGATGAGATATATAATAGATTAAAAAAAGCTGGTGTCGCAGGAGGTCCTTATGATATGAAAGGAATTGAAATAATGGGTGGTAATTCAGACTTTGATGATAAAGAACTTACTAAAGCACAACATGACATACGAGGTGGTGTTTAATGATTAAACTAAAAGAAATATTAACAGAAAGCATTCCAGATTACTTTAGAGGTTACTTTGATAACATCGATAGTAACATGGAAAGATTAGAAAAAAATGTTAAACAACTTATAAAAGACTTAGGTAAAGATGGATTAAGAAAAGAGTCTTTAGAGGTAGCGGCTCTTTACAAAAAACATATTATAGAGTTTAAAGTAAAGATGAAGAACTTCGAAAAAAAGTATGGTAAACCATCTCAAAGATAACAACTTAGGGTATTGGGAACATTGGTGGAGAGCTATGAAGTTAAGTGGCGCTCTATTCATTCATGCATTCTTGCCTGATGTTTTAACTGATTACGCTTCTAAAGAACTTAACGATGATTAAGTTAAAAGATTTACTATTAGAAAAGAAACTACGAGTATTTGACTTTGATGATACATTGGTTAAGTCTAACTCTAAGGTATATGTAAATAACAATGGAGCGAAGACAACACTAACTCCAGGTCAGTTTGCAGTATATAAGAAGAAGTCTGGTGATGAGTTCGACTTTTCAGACTTCGATAAAGTTGTACAACCTAAACAAATAAAAGCTATGTTTAATGTATTCCGTAATATTTATAAAGCAAGTGGTAGTAGGAGATTAACAGTATTAACTGCTAGAGCTGCTTATAAGCCAGTTAGAAAGTTTCTAAAGGATAGTGGATATAGTGATGTGTATGTTATAGCATTAGGTGACGCTAACCCAAAGAAGAAATCAGATTGGATACAGAGTCAGATAGAAAAGGGATATGATGATATATTATTTCTTGATGACTCAGCAAAGAATGTGAGTGCTGTAAAGAAACTAAAAAATAAATATCCAAATATTAAAATGGATGCGAGAGTGGTGAAGTATGCTTAAACTAAAAGACTTATTATATATAAATGAAATGACCTACAACAAAGGTCCTAAACCAAAACATAAAAAACGAATGGAATATCCTATAACTCTATTTAATGATTTTACTATGGAAGAAAATCCTTTTCCTGAGAATGGCAGTAAACAAACATTAGAGGAACTACATTACTTAGAAAAGCAAGAAGTAGATAAAAAGTTTGTAGAAGAACACGATGATGTTACTAAGGTTTTTGAAAAGTTATTTGAAGAGTTAGAGTTAGAGTTTAATAAAGATGAATCAGATGAGTTGCTTAAACAGTCAGCTAAATATCTTATGGAACTAAAGTATAAGTATAACAGACCAAGACCTTATCAGTTAGCTGAGTTCTATCATATGGATGTAACCAACTTTAATATGGATTCTATGAACACACCATCTTATCCAAGCGGACATGCAACGCAAGGTTATCTATTAGGTAAATTTTATTCTCAAAGACATCCTGAATATAAGAAAGAGTTTATGGATTTAGGTGAGGCTGTCGCTGAATCAAGAATCGTAGGTAAAGCTCACTACCCATCCGATAAAGAGTTTGGTAAAAAATTAGCAGAGAAACTATTTGATAATTTAATATAGAGGTTATATGAAAACATTACATCTTAATCTGTATCGTAAATACTTCGATGCAATTCTTAAAGGTGAAAAGACAATAGAGTATAGAGACATCACACCATATTGGTCTAAGAGATTAGAAGGTAGACATTACGATGTTATACAATTTAGAAATGGTTATGCTAAGATAGCGCCGGTGATGATAGTGGAATACAAAGGCATGGGCTTAGATGATGGTAGGTATGCAATTCAGTTAGGTAAAATATTGGAGAGTAAGAATGTCGCCTGAAGATAAGAAAAGATTAGAAGTATTCAAAGTTCTCGGTGTTAGGGAAGGAACTCCAAAAGACTTAACCGTAGCCATACAAACTTTTATACAACAAGCCATCATAATCGGTGAATACGAATTGGATGCTATGCCTCCAGAATATATGGAAAACTTATTGAAAGTTATGGGTAGATATCCCGAATACAATAAGGTAACTTTAGACTTGATAGAAATATTAAAAAAAGGGGATGTTATATAGTTTAATTGAGATATATATTATATTTATTTATAGAAAGGAATTTTGTTAACTTTCTAACCGAATAAAGGAGAAGTCTCATGACAGATCGTTCTAGAGTAAAAACAGTTACACAAGTTAAATCCAACCAACCATGCGAAAATAAAAGACAAGCGCTTTCCCAAATCAAAAGAATCGATTGGACTGCTTTAGATTATCGTACTAAAAATCAGAAGAGCTTTTACCGAACTATCGGTAGGAACGATGTAACATTCTGTGTCGGTCCTGCTGGTTGTGGTAAAACTTATTTAGCTACTCATTACGCTCTGAAAAATCTAGCTCAAGGTAAATATGAAAATATGATAATCACTAAACCACTTGTAGAAGTGGATGGTGAAAAGATTGGATATCTGCCGGGTGATATAGATGAGAAGACTGCTCCATATATGATGTCTCTTTATTATAATATGGAACAGATAATCGGTAAACAGAGATTAGAGGTTTTGAAACAGACTGGTGTAGTAAAAGTAATCCCACTAGCTTATATGAGAGGACTAACCTTAACCAATAGTATAGTTGTATTAGATGAGGCACAAAATGCCACAACATCACAGATTAAAACTTTCCTAACCAGAATAGGTAATGGTAGTAAGTTTATTGTTAATGGTGACTTAATGCAATCTGATATCAAAACATCTAACGGATTAGATGATTCTGTAAAAAGATTTACAGGAGTTAAGAGGGTAGGATTTAGTCAGTTTGATTTAGAAGATGTTGTAAGACATCCTATAGTCGGAGAACTATTAGCTAGGTACAAAGATGATTATAAGTTAGGTGCGCTATCAGCTGAAGAAACCTTATCTATGTGGTTAGAAAAGCAGGAATACGATGAACCTAAAGCTACAAGTAAATATTTTTACAAAATAAGGAACTAGCTCTATATATATTATATATGGGGCTGTAGCTCATTTGGGAGAGCGCTTCCCTTGCACGGAAGAGGTAGTAGGTTCGATCCCTATCAGCTCCACAATAATATAGGAGTAATTATGAAAGTAACTTATGCTAAAAGAGTACCACCAGGAGATAGATGGCAGATAGGTAATGATGTATTTGAATCTCTAACCGAATGTCTTAATGAGATATTCATAAGAGAACAAGCTACATACTTTGAAGTAGATGCCGTAAGTGGTGATATACTGATAGATGACGGAAGAGAAAAACCCAAAGCGCCACCTAAGATGTGGGATTTGTATGGAGAGAAAGGCGAGTAATATGAAATCGGATGCAGTTTACAACCATTGGGATAATATGGTTTACGTTAGAACTGATGGTGATATGATACATGTGATATGCCACAAAGAAGAACAGATGGATGCGGTAAACGAAAGGTTTCATGGTACAGGAAATGAGTTTATTGGATACGAAGAATGGGATGAGGGTGACAATAAAAAATGGATTATGACGTGGAAAGTTCCACAGGAGTATGACAAAGAAATACAATATAATTAGATTACGTTATATTTATAATTGTATAATAATTTAGGAGAATACAATGAATAATCCGTTAGCAACTTTTTATAGTTGGCAGGTAAGTAGTGGAGCGTTAGATGGTTGGACATCCTATCATTTAGCCGCTGGACTCTTTATTGCTAAGATAGCTCAATGGCTAGGTTGTTCTGATTTATGGGCAGTATTATGGGTTCTTATAATCGGAATAGCATGGGAAATTTTTGAAGTGTACGTAGAAGGTACAGAAGAGACATATGGAACTAAAAAACGATGGGCAATCAATACTGCATCAGATGTATTTGTTGAAGTAGCTGCTGCATGGTGGATGGTTCTGTAATGGATTGTAATTGTAAAGAATGTAATTGTAATGGTGGTTGTATGTGTGACTGCTGTTGTAAATAATTAAGGAGTAATAAAATGGCACATTTTACAGAAGCAGAAGCTGAAGCATCAAAGTTAGAATCAGCTAGAAAAGAATTTACTGATGGTAACTTTGCTTATTGGGTATTGAGAGTATCAGGTTCAGATGGACAGTATCACCAGTTTGTCGACCATAACTTAGCAGAAGACGCAAATCTTACTGCAGTAAAAGGTCAACTGATTGGACATCTAACCGGTTCAGAGTATTATGTAGCTCCGACACCACCTGTAATAAGTGGTTCATCTCATTTTGATGATGATAAAGGGGATACATTAGGTTAATTAAATAGGAGAAAACAGATGTTAAAGAAAATTGTAATAGGTTTATTAATAACCTCATCTTTGTTTGCTGAAAATGAAATATGGAAATTCTTTAAGTATTCCACAGCTTATGCGAGTTTTAGTTTAAATGCCCCAAGACACCAAGACGATAGGTTTGCTATTGTTGGTGGTTTGTCTACTGGACAATTAGAGTTCAAAAGGGAAAAGCGTGAACTAGAACCTGATTTTCAAAAGTCATTAGGTATTAGAAAAATAGGTCGTTTTAAGTACGAACCAAAGCGTGGTGTTAAAAATGCTGGTAATGGTGGAACTTGGTACGATGGTTCTGAACAATCAGCAAATGAAAACGCAACATTCGGTCCTGTAAAGGGTTGGGAGTTTTTAGCTAAATGGTCTGAAGGTAGACAATGGGGTGATGATTACCTTAATCAAGAATACTGGCTACGATATGTAGGTGAGTGGTTCATGATTAAAGGTGGTTACACCGAACTTGGATTAGAAGATGTTCAGTATGTTCATGGTGATTTACGAATAAAGAAATCAATCGGTGGACTAAACATAAGTGCTGGTGTTAAACACAGACAACATCCTGTATATGGATTCGATGCTGCTATATTAGATACAACTTGGTATAGAGGACAATGGTGGAACTTTGCTGAAGATGCTTTTGGTATTGATGACAATATGTGGTTCGACCCGACAATGCAAGATGAAGATGGTAATTGGTTAAAACAACAACTATATGAATACGATCCTGTAAGTGGAGAACTTAGAGAAATTGAAGGAGCAGGTCCTTTATGGAACGAAGGTGGAGAATATTGGGGGCACGATTGGTTATGGAGAGATGAAGACGGTAGAATATTTGCTTACACAGATAGAGAATATTTTCTGTATCACTTTCCTGGTATGTTAGAAGAATATATCCATGAAGTTAAGACAGACCTTGGATTTCAACGAGAAACCTCATTAGTATTAGGTGGAGACTTTTATCACTATGCTGACAATTGGTGGTTACATGCTTGGGGTAATTGGATGCCATATCACTATGGGCATGATACATATTCTTATCATAACGCTGATTCTTACAAACAACATAAAGATGATAAAAGACTACCACATTTATTTGAATTTTCAGAACCAAGTTGGAAAGCTTGGAACGATTATGATATTGGTGCTATCTTCGGTGTAAAGATTAAAGATAACTTAGGTGTATTTTCTGAAGGTAGATATCTTTACTATTGGGATAAACCAGCATATGATTTAAAATTCGGTATGAACTATCAGTTCGTAGGATGGTAAACAGTTACAAACAACAAGGAGATTAAGATGGACAGTAAAGAATTATACAATAATATGAAAGAACTTTGGGAAGAGTTTGATTCTAACCATAACGCTTTCGTAGATAAAGGTACAAAGGCATCTGCTGGTAGAGCTAGAAAAGCAGTTGGTGAAATAAAGAAACTAGTAACTGAGTATAGAAAAGCATCTGTATCTGAGTGTAAATAGGAGATTAAAATGATTTATGAAATATTGTTCCCATTGTTTATTATTATGTATTGGGCTTGTGAAGGAGTAACAGAAGGATACACATTTGCTTCTGCTAAACGAAGAAAAGTAAATAAACTAATACATCCAAACAATGGAAAGAATGGTATAATGGATTACCATGCTTGGAGAATATTTGAGAACTTAGGTATATGGGGAACTGTCTTTTCAGCTTTCCTTATGACTGCACCATTTAAGTCATTTGTACTATTAGGATTGGGT
>ERZ651776.4339-NODE-4339-length-13183-cov-3.593469_pt1 | contig 13183 bp, 10 predicted proteins | sample MGYA00514761_ERZ651776 | MGnify/ENA metagenome assembly ERZ651776 | reverse complement strand
GCGCATTCCTTTCCATTCAGCATAAGCCACAGCTTCGTAATAGCTAACGTGACAAAGCACATCATTGGGCTGCACCTTTTTATAGCCTGCTAGCGTGTAATGGAACCAATCACCATTTTCCTGAAACCAATATTTTGGGGAATTCACTTTTTTTTCTTTTACCCAAGCCCAGCCTTCATCCAGCCAATAATCGAAATTTGTATATCCTCCTGCCTCTATAAATTCAATAAAATCTCCATTGCTTACTAGTCGATTTGAAATTTCGAATTCGTGTAAAAACACTTGGTGTTTGGAAAGTTCATTATCATAACAAAACTTTTCCCCTTCATTTCCAATGGAATAAATACCTTCTTTTAAGGAGATCCACTCCTGTGAAGTTACATTTTCTATTTCCACCTTCGCAATTCCATCATAGACCGGAAACAGAGGATTGTGACCTAATATGTATTTAATATCGGTAATCAATAGCTCCTGATGCTGCTGTTCGTGATTGATTCCTAATTCGATAAGTTTTAATTGCTGGTCGCTTAATTCATTATCACTCATCCAATTGGTCATTCTGAGTGTAATTTCTTTCCGGTAAGTAAATACTTCTTCAATAATTGGCCTTGTCAAGTTTCCTCGGTCAGTTCGTAATACTCTTTTGCCAATTGTATTGTAATAACTATTAAATAAAAATGCAAAATCATCATCAAACCACTTGTAATCGCTTATTGATTCTGCAAGTAAAAATTGCTCAAAAAACCAAGTAGTATGTCCTAAGTGCCATTTGGGCGGACTTACCCATTCTACAGGCTGAGACTCAAAATCGCCAACCGCTAGCGGCTCTACAATTTTTTCGGTGTAATTACGAGTTGCAATAAATTGCTTTAAAACTTCATTTTTATCCACACTCATTTTCCTTTGTAATCCACTACAACAATACTTTGATTATTTTTTAAAAGTTGTTGTCTAATTGACAACTGAAGTGAACTCAGATATTCTGTGCGGCAAGATTTAAAAATCATCTATTATAGCCATTACAAAATTCGTCTAATGTGTTAAAGAAGGTTGGAGAGTAATAACCTATAATAAAGGTTACACCATAGTTCTAGTCAGAAAAGCATTTGGCAATCAATTGCTATGGTTTTATTGCGTCACGCTGAATTTATTTCAGCATATCTTCACTAAAAAAGGGTTGAGATTATGAAACAAGTCCAAAAAGACAAGAGATTAGGGTTGTCTAAAAGGAAATTGGTTCATGTCCTTTAAGACAAAACTTTTGAGAATTCTGCTGGTTAATTTTTAAGAACACAAATAATTTCTACTTCTGCTTTATCGTCGACCATAATCGAAGTGGTGTAGCTTTCTGCCGCAAGGCCAAAATCAAATCGATTGATTTCAAGGGTTCCAGTTAAAATGGTTTTGTTTTCCTTCTGGCTGAGCGAAAATGGTATAGACACTTCTTTAGAAACCCCTAAAATAGTCAGCCTTCCTATTGCCTTATAATTTGCTCCATCCTTTACAATACTTCTGCTCACAAAACAAATTTCAGCATACTTAGAAACATTAAAGAAATCTTCATTCTTAAGATGCTCGTCGCGTTCTTCGTTATCTGTAAATATTGTTGCGGGATTAATACAGACATTGAACGAACTCTTTACAAGGTTTTCAGTCCATTGCACTGTGCCTTTCATTCCATTGATTGTGCCTTCCACGGCAGACCAGCCAATGCCACCAATCTCAAAGTTTACTTTTGATTCAGACTGCACAATTTGCTGAGCTTGGCCAAAATAGCCAAGCAAAGCAAACGCACTAATAATTATTAGCTTACGCATCTTGAATGGTGATTTTTTCAATTTTATCTCCTTCTTTGATTGTATCAATTACATCTAATCCATCAACCACCTTACCAAAACAAGTATGGTTTCTATCTAAATGAGCAGTATTAATTCTGCTGTGGCAAATGAAAAATTGTGACCCACCAGTATTTCTTCCTGCATGCGCCATGCTTAATACGCCTCTTTCGTGATACTGATTCTCACCATCTAACTCACAATCGATGCTATATCCAGGACCACCAGCACCTGTTCCATCTGGACAACCACCTTGGATTACAAAGTCTGGAAGTACTCGATGGAAGTTTAGTCCATCGTAATACCCATCCTTGCTTAACTTCACAAAGTTTGCTACTGTTTTTGGAGCATCATTGTCGTAAAACTCCACTTTCATTGTTCCTTTTGCTGTTACTATTTCTGCTTTCGTCATTTTTATATTTTTTGGTAGGTCAAATTTACTTTTACTAATGACATTTGAATGTATTTATCCTCTTATAAAGGTCAATAAACGCTAAAAAAACCAGTACTTTTGCAGCCCCAAATTAATAAGCATGTTAGAAGCAAGAAACGTATCCCTTCAATTCGGAAAAAGAGTATTATTCGATGACGTAAACATCAAATTTCATGGCGATAGCTGCTACGGTGTTATTGGAGCAAATGGTGCTGGGAAATCTACTTTCCTGAAAATATTGACCGACGAAATCAACCCTAATACCGGACAAGTATTTCTAGAGCCAGGAAAAAGAATGGCTGTACTCAAGCAAAACCACTCTGAGTTTAACGAAGTTTCTGCTTTACACACTACAATGATGGGCCACAATGATTTGTGGAAAATCATGAAGGAAAAGGATGATATTTATGCTAAACCAGATTTTTCTGAAGCAGACGGTATGCGTGCCTCTGAATTAGAAGCTGAATTTGCAGAAATGGATGGTTGGAACGCTGAAAGTGATGCTGCTTCTCTACTATCGGGTTTGGGAATCGAAGAAAAAGAACATTATACCTTGCTAAAAGACCTTAGTGGTATTCAAAAAGTTAGAATCCTATTAGCTCAAGCTCTTTTTGGAAACCCAGATGTATTAATCCTAGATGAGCCTACTAACGATTTGGATTTAAAAACAATCAGTTGGTTAGAAGACTTTTTACTGGATTTCAGAAACACTGTAATTGTTGTTTCTCACGATAGACACTTCTTGGATACTGTATGTACCAACATTGTAGATATAGACTTTAGTAAATTAAATTCCTATACCGGAAACTACTCTTTCTGGTACGAATCCAGTCAATTGGCTCTAAAGCAGCGCTCTTCTTCTAATAAAAAAGCTGAAGCTAAGAAAAAGGAATTGCAAGAGTTTATTCAACGATTTAGTGCAAATGCTTCAAAAAGTAAGCAGGCTACGAGTAGAAAAAAATTACTGGAAAAAATTAACTTGGATGATATTCAACCAAGTAGCAGAAAATATCCTGCAGTTATTTTTACTCAATTAAGAGAAGCTGGAAACCAGTTGCTGGAATTAGACCAGCTTTCTGCCAAACGAGGAGACGAAGTTTTATTTAATAAACTTTCGTTACAATTAAATAAGGGCGATAAGGTTGCTTTTTTATCTAAAAATGGAATGGCTATTTCTACCTTGTTTCAAATTTTAGTGGGAGAAGCTGAGCAGTCCAGTGGTGAATATAGATATGGCCAAACCATTACCACTAGCTATTTGCCCAATGAGAATGAAGAATACTTTAAATCAAAAGAGTCTCTTATTGATTGGTTAAGACAATATTCTCCTGGAGAAAAAGACGACGTTTTTATTCGAGGTTTCTTGGGTAAAATGTTGTTTACGGGTGAAGAATCTTTGAAAGGCGTTAATGTGTTGTCTGGAGGAGAAAAAGTGCGTTGTATGCTCTCTAGAATGATGCTGGCTCAAGGTAACCTTTTGATATTGGATGAACCAACTAATCACTTGGACCTTGAATCTATTCAAGCCTTGAACAACGCTTTACAAGATTTTCCGGGTACTGTAATGTTTACTTCTCATGACCATACGTTTACCGAAACTGTTGCGAATCGAATTGTTGAAATAGGACCTAACGGCTATATTGATAAGGCGCTTACGTATGATAAATATACTTCCGATGAGCGATTTGCAGAACAAAGAGCGGCGCTTTATAATGGAACTGTGGAGGTTTAGGATTTTTAATTTATCAGCTTCGATAATTCAAAACTTAAAATTCAAAATTCTACAGAAACACCACTGGCCGTCCTTTAAAAAGCTCCTCTAGCTCTGGGGGTCCACCGAGATAGGTCTCCCTAAAGTCATCCATTTCATCCTTAGTGCTTGCTGATAATTTTTCTGCGATTTCCCCAAGAACCGCTGAACTCAATACATAAGGTAAGGCATCCATAGAAAATTGTCCATCTCGAAATACACCACACATGGTATATTCGGTTAGGTCAGTAGTTTTAGTTCCCTTAACCATGCATTCAGATAACGAGACATGCAATGGATTTTCATCTTCTTCAAAAAAACGAGGAGGCCTATTTCTCAATTGATCAAAAAAATAGGTTTGAATGGCCTCATTGGATTCTGGGCTTATTTTTTCCTGAAACTTTTGGGCACAGTCCCAACAAATTGCATATTCATAAATAGAGTATTGCACGTTTTCCGAAACACGTTTAAAACTTTTTTCTACGATGTACTTTACTCCTGTTGCTTCAAAGTTTATTTCGCAAACGCAACAGCTAATGAATGGAGCTTCTGTAAGCTCGCTATTAAATTTGTCAATATGATCCATCATCTAATAAAACCCAAAAATAATATTGGTATCTTCGCAACAAGATAAAAATTGATAAACTTCTAGATATGAAAATATTTACACCTATAATTTCTGCATTATTCCTATTTGTTTATGGTTCGGTCGTTGCACAAGGTTCAGGAAAAATGCTTGAATTTAACGGTAGTTCCAGTTATGTGAATTGTGGTACTATTAATTTAAGTGGCAGCGCATTAACACTTATGGGTTGGGTTAAAGTTGATCAATTCAATACTAATACTTCTCAGCCTGGAGCTAACATTGCTTCTTTATTTGGAGAGGAAAATGGGGTACCAACGTTAATGCGTTTTGGTGATGCTGGAGCACTAGCATACGATAGACTCCAATTCGTTATAGGTATCGGTAGGAGTGCTTATAAGCTAAATAGTACAAGAGCACTTTCAACAGGTAAATGGTATCACATTGCAGGTGTCTATGATGGCCAAACAATGAAAATATATGTTGATGGCGTTCTAGATGCTTCACAAACTCAAACAGGCAGTATAACTACGAATACAACTTTCCAAATAGGTCAAAATTATAACGTCGCTAGAACATTTAATGGTGAAATGGATGAGGTTAGTATTTGGAAAGCAGGACTTTCTCAAGCAACGATCAGAAATTATATGTGTAAATCCATTAATTCTTCTCATCCCAATTATTCTGCTTTGGAAGCGTATTGGAAAATGGATCAAAATTCAGGTACAAGTGTAACCGATCATTCAGGAAACGGACATACAGGCACCTTAGTAAACTCTCCATCTCGACAAACCTCTTCTGCCCCAATTGGAAATGAAAGTGTTCACAATTATAATTCTCCTTCGCTTATTTTCATGACACACCCAGATGGTGATTCTTTAAGGGCAACCAGTATAACTGGAGGTCCAGATGCAGTTCATATTTATCGAGTAATTGGAAAATCGAATTCTTCAAACTTTCCAGCAGGAGCGGCAACTTACGATACGACAAGGTATTATGGAGTTTATTACGTGGGAGGCAGTAACCCTCGCTCTAGCGTAGCTTATTATCATTTAGAAAATTCCTATTACAAGAATAACAGTTCTTGTTTTGTAGATTTAGCAAAGCGAGCTAATAACAGCATTACATCTTGGTCTGCTGCTTCCGCTAATCAAAGTACCAACAATCTATCGCTTAGCTCTCAGTCAGGTGCTGAATACACGTTAATTTTTGCAAGTAACAAATCAATTCATAAAGACAGTTCTGGAACAGTTTGTATCGGTGATTCACTGGAATTAAAAAATTCAACATCTGGTTTTAACTATCAATGGTACAAGGATGGACAGGCTCTTTCAGGAGACACCATGAATACTCTGAATGCATACCAATCGGGAACGTACTTATTAACGTTGAGTTTTAACGGATGTGTTGATACTAGTAATTCTTTTCAATTATCAGTCGGGCAAAAGCCTAGCGTAACTTTGAGTCCATTTAGCCCAATATGCAATATCAATGGTTTTGACACGCTTGCTGGAGGTATGCCCTCCGGAGGCTCTTACATGAACCTCTATGTATCTGGTCAATTGTTTGTTGTAAATTCTGCTGGACCAGGAAATCATAAAATTACCTATCGATACACTGCTGCAAACGGTTGCTCGGACACTGCTTCACAAATATTAAAAGTAAACCCACTACCAACAGTAACTTTAGCTGCATTTAACCCAATTTGCGAAGACAGCTCAGCATTTAACCTAACTACTGGATTACCCTCTGGCGGTACATATACTATAAACGGTACTACGGGAAATAGTTTTGATGCAAAGGCTGCAGGGGTTGGCTCTCATGCCGTTTCCTATTCCTATACGGATGCAAACAATTGTTCCAATACTGCCAGTCAAAATATTTCTGTTGTTGGATTGCCAATGGTCACTTTTAGACTTCCTTTCTTATCGCGTAATGTATGTGAGGGCTCTGCAGATTTTGCAATTAATGGTTCCAACCCTACTGGTGGTGTTTTTTCGGGAACCGGTGTTTCTGGTTCGAATTTCTCACCAGTTAATGCTGGTGTTGGGCTGCATTCAATCACTTATGAGTATGCGGACAGAACTACCGGTTGTAAGAATACTTCAAAAGACTTTGTAAATGTAAAGCCACTTCCTGTAGTGCCTATAATTACACAAACAGGAAATGAGCTAAGTACCGTTGCTGCAGATAGCTACCAATGGTATGATAAGGATGGAATAATTGTAGGGGAAAACAAACAAGTATACAAACCTATCCGATCTGGATTGTACTCTGTATCAATTACCGTTAATGGCTGTACCAGTTCAATTTCAAACGAGTTTGACTTTGATAAAACCTTAAGTACTTCTGAAATTTCGGTAAAAAAATACTCAATTTACCCTAATCCAAGTGCTGGGAAGGTTACGGTTCAGGCAGAACTCATGAGTTCTATTAGGTTATTAGACTTATCGGGAAAAGAAGTAATGGATATAAGGCTGACAAATGAGTCATCAGCTGAATTAACTATAGAAGAATTGAATGCTGGTGCTTACATTCTCGAAATCCAGTTTAATTCTGGAGCTACCGCAAGAGAAATGCTAATTAGAAAATAGCATTTAACGCATTTCCTGTTTCTTGAAGGTGTGCCTGCCAAGTATATTTATCTCTCGCAAGTGCCCTACTCGCCTCACTCATGGCTTTCCATTTTTCTGGGCTTGATAACAGTGTAAGTAATGCATTAGAGAAATCAACTGTGTTATCACAAATCAAGGCATGCTTGTTCTGCTCAAGTTCTATACCTTCAGCTCCAATGGAAGTGGTAACTATTGGAATTCCACTGTAGAGCGCATCAAGGCACTTTACTTTCATTCCACTGCCAAATCGCAAGGGAAGAATAAAAACGCGGCCCAAGCGAAATACGTCTTTCAAGTTATCTACAAAACCATGTAGAATAACGTTTTCAGGGTATTTCTCGGAAGCTACAATAATTCTTGGATCTGGATTACGGCCTACTATGTTGAGCTTTACCTTAGAGTCTGCTTTCAATACCAACGGAAAAACTTCTGACAAAAAGTAAAGTAAGCCATCAACATTTGCTTCCCAACTTAAGGTACCCATAAATATTATATCATTGGGCAAGTCTGAATAATTCGGGTCAGACAGTTTCAATAAATTATCATTCCCTAAATGATACGTCTCCTTAAGTTTCTTGAGCTCTGCACCGTTTTTTTGAAGTTCGTTTTTATCGTTCGGTGAAGCAAAAGTGATGTTCGATCGGTTTACAAAGTCAATTTCTTTTTTGCGAATTCTTTTGGATTCAAAACCTAGTAGAAATGACTTTATCGGATTTGCTTCAATTTTCGAAAAACGCTCCCAAAGCAACCATTCTGCATTGTGCTCATGAAAAACCACTTTTCCCGAATAGTTGTTTGGTACATATTGAAACATTTCAAAATGATCGATAAAGACTACATCGGTAGTAATTAATTGTGCTTCAATTTTCGCTGCAAATTCAATTGAGAAATTGCGGTATTCATTCAAGGTTTTTCTCGCTAAAACACTTTTCAAATAATTGACTGCATTGCGCTCAGACACAATTTCTTCTCCAATAAACTCCGCAAGTGATACTTTGGTTAATAATGTCGATTGGTAATTCTTGTCGTCGTTTTTAAGCAGCGTTGCAAGAGTTACAGTGTAGTGCAAACAAAAGTGTTGCAGCAGATGAAAACTCTTAATTACACCTCCACTTTCAGGGGGGTAAGGTAATTGAGTAGTAAGAAAAAGTAGCTTTTTTAAGGACAAGCTCAAATAGTATTAATAGCCAACATCGTTAAGCCATGCTATCATTATTTCTTTCTCACCTTCAGTAAGGTCTGCCCCGCTATGTATCCAAGTATATGGAGGTAGCGGCATTTCATCTTCGTTGATTTCATATTCAGCTTCTTCGGAAAATGTTTCCAGATCCTTTTGGGACATTTCGTTCCATTTACTAAAGTTGAAATGCCTTCTAGCCTCTGCTACGTGATGGGTCGTCCACCAACTAAATGGCGCCACCTGCGAATACCATGGGTACTCAGTCTTGTGAGAGTGACAGTTGTAACAAGACTTTGTGAGAATATTAGCTACTTCCTCTGGTGGGTTCATTAGTGCAATTAAATCATTTTCAGGAACTGATTCTGGTATGTCATAATCTACTCGAATGACCTGAAGACCTAAAAACACCCAAAAAAAGAAAAGAAATGTACGTCTCATAATTGTTTTATTAAAACAAACTTAGTAATAGTTTAGTGAGCGCTTATCGCTTAATTACACTATTGACAACTGAATTTTCATCAAATGTAACCCGTAAAAAATACACACCCGATTTCCAAGATTCAGTATCAATTAGCTTTGTTTTATTGGCCTCAGAATTAAATAAAACAGTTTCGCCCATTGCATTGACCACTTCATAATTAATTACTTTCCCTGTACTATTATCTATTGTAAAATTGGTGCTAAACGGATTTGGATACACACTGACCTCACCTAAGTTAGCTGAATACCCAAATCCGGTTGGACCTGCCACAACTTCTCTGCAAAAAGTGTCCCGACCGCATGTGCTCCGCACAGCCGCGCAAACAGTATAAGTTCCATTTTTCGGAAACTCATAAAAAACTTCACTCAAATCAGCTCCCGATCGACTCCAAGATTTATCTCCAAAATCCCAAGCGTACAAATAATAATTTGAAGCAGTATCCACATTAAAAATTGCTTTTTTATCGACTACGGAGCTTTTTAATTTGATGTCAGGTTCAGGGCAAATGATAATAACTTCTTTACAGAATTTATTCCCGATTTTACCGCATTCATTCTGGCTTTCCAAGCACACCCTGAAAGTATCTGGATATGGAAAACTATGATAAACATTAACACTGCTACTTGAATCGCCATCCCCAAAAGTCCATTTATAAGAACTTGCATTTTGACTTGTATTTGTAAACTTAGCAGCCAAAGAAGGAGAATCGCTTGTATCGGTAAAAGATGAAATAGGCGTTAAATTATTTGGATTTGTTGCGCCCAATACCCAAGCACCGTTTTTAATTCCTCCTGCTGCCTTGCTAGCCGAACTATCTATAGAAGTACTTCCATTTCCCTCGTCAAATGCATAAAATAGAATTGATTGAGGAAGGATTGTGTTTTTATCACACGCCAATGTTTTTAAGTCGTTATTGTTAAGTGTGTTTTTTGACACTTGGAAATTATCAATTGCACCACTATAAAAAGTCAAGGTATCTTCACCATAACGACTGCCAATTCTAAAGTGGCTGCCTTTATTTATATGAATCGAATTGTTTCCTGTATTAATTGCAGCTACTGTAGCTGTGGTGCTATCCAACAAAACGCCATTTACATAAATACTCTGCAAGTAAGTAGATGTTACAGAACCAATGCTCTTAGGGGTTAATGTGCAAACAATATTTGTCCATGCGTTATTGTAAGCAGATAAATTTGCCTCCACCGTAGTCGGTGAAGCAGAATTAAAGTAAAACCCAAATCGAGCCACTCCAGTTCTAATTCCTCGTAAATTAAACCGCATATTATCGTTGCTCTGTTTGTAATCTAACGAATCGGCCCAATCAAAAACGTAAAAATTGTTGGTAGTCCAATCGGTATTTACCCAGAGGCTAAAAACTATTGCTGAACCGTTTACGATTTCCACCTTGGAAGAATCAGGAGCGATAGTGGTATTTGAGCCGTTAAACTGCACAGCAAAATCCTGAGCAATAGCAGCATTTAATAAAAAAACGAGTAAAAAAGTTGTGAGAATTCTAAACATGACAAAAGCAATTTAATACCTACCAAATGTATAGTGTTTGAACAATACATACCCCTTCATTTAACCATGAAATCTGCGTTTTATTATTGCTGCTTAATAGCAATAATTAGCATACAATCAATTTTAAAGGAAATAAGAAAACCTACTTTTGCACCTGTGAAAAGGGTAGTTGTAGGTATGAGCGGCGGAGTAGATTCAAGTGTGGCGGCACTAAAACTACTTGAGGAAGGTTATGAAGTGATAGGCTTGTTTATGAAAAACTGGCACGACACCTCTGTAACCATATCTGACGATTGCCCATGGGTTGAGGACAGTTATGACGCTCAATTAGTCGCTGATCAGCTTGGAATTCCAATCCAAACCATAGATTTAAGCAAAGAATACAAAGAGCGTATTGTAGATTATATGTTTCGAGAATACGAGGCTGGAAGAACTCCAAACCCAGATGTGCTTTGTAACCGTGAAATAAAGTTTGATGTTTTTTTAAAGGCAGCACTGCAGCTTGGCGCCGATTATGTTGCTACTGGTCACTATTGCAGAAAAGACTCTTTAGAAATCAGTGGCAAAGAAACGTTTCGTCTACTTGCGGGTGCAGATGCAAACAAAGACCAAAGTTATTTTTTGTGTCAAGTAAATCAAGAGCAACTGTCAAAGGCACTTTTTCCAATAGGAGATATGGAAAAATCCGACGTGCGCAAAATGGCTGAAAAAGCGGGTTTAGTAACAGCGGGCAAAAAAGACTCTCAAGGCTTGTGTTTCATTGGAAAAGTAAAATTGCCAGATTTTCTTCAACAACAACTAAAACCAAAAGCAGGCGATGTTATTGAAATTGATTCAAATGACGCTATATATGCCTCATTAGATAGCGCAAACGAATTAGAAGAAATGACCGCTCCTTACTCATATTCGAAAACCATGGGTAAAAAAGTAGGAACGCATAACGGTGCGCACTACTTCACCATTGGTCAGCGCAAGGGTCTAGGCATTGGAGGAACTCCAGAAGCGCTTTTTGTAGTGCATACTGACACCAAGGAGAATATTGTTTATACGGGACAAGGTCATGATTTTCCTGGACTTATCCGCAAAGGATTATTCGTGCCTTCCGAGGACGCGCATTGGGTAAGAAAAGATCTAAAACTCGATATTGGTGCGCAAAAAGAATTTGATGTGCGCATTCGTTATCGCCAACCTTTAGAGAAAGCAAAGTTAATAGCTCGAAAAAATGGGGTATATGTGCTCTTTGAAAAGCCCATTTGGGGGATTGCTCCTGGTCAGTTTGTAGCTTGGTATAACGGTGAAGAATTAATTGGGTCTGGGGTAATATCCTAAATAGATCCTGGAATCGATTTTTCAAGCAGGTATTCAACATTCCCATAGCTGGTATAATCAGCATCTTCTTCCCCTATTCGGTAATTGATATTCAATCTCGTTTTAATGTCTTTAAGATAATCATCAGAGATGGCTATGATCATTCCACATTGTGTTTTTTGTTTACTATTCTCTGGCCAAAACACAAATAACTCATTGTACCCCATGGTATTCTGATTGCATTCAACTGCATAATTTTTACAAGCAATGTTTCCTTTGTAATTCATAAGAATAAAGTGATACTTTTTCTTACCAAATTTTCGAGGCAAATAGATAGACGTAAACTCTTCACCTTCTTTCATTGGAATTAACAAATTGGTGGTAAAATACCCATAGTAGTCGCAGGTAAATGCCATACCTAAGGTTTGCTTACTTATGTATTTGAGGTTATTGATGATATTAGCAACCACTTTGTCCGTATCCAATTCATTATTGGTAGTAACAACATCGATTAATCCCTGCACCGTTTCAGGCTTAAACTGCTTATCCTGAGCATCTTCGAAGCCTCTTTCTTCTAAGTCTTCCGGAATAACTTCTCTTGCTGGAGGAGTAGCCGTTTCTTTAACTGTTTTGTCTTCTACAATTTCTTGCTCATACTCGTCAACCTCATAATACTCATCTTCAAAAAAGTAAGCGCCTTCACCACCGCCTTCCTCGCAACTAACGAACACCATTGATAATGCTATGAATAACAGGATAATCTTGTGCATGTGAATTTTCTCTTTTAACTATTTAAAGAGTTTTAGAAACCCTCTTTTTTTTGCTCTAATTTAATTACCGAAGTTATAAAACTAGAATATTCCGCTCTACTTGTTTACCTCAATTCATCAAATGTAGTTTTCGCTTTTGGAAAATAGAAAAGCAATTGGTCTTCCGAATCAATCTATTGGCATTACTTTCCCTTAAACACTATTCCTTCGTTCCATAGCACAAATCTCCAGCATCACCTAAACCAGGTACAATGTAGGACTGCTCATTCAAAATAGGGTCTACCGCTCCAATGATGAGTACAGTGTTTGATGGGAACTTTTTCTTCACCAACTCTACCCCTTTTTCGCTCCCAATTACCGAAAGTATAATGACTTGCTCTGGGGTGCCATGTTCTAGCAAAGCTTCATAGGCCAAGAGCATAGAATTGCCAGTTGCTAGCATTGGGTCGCACAATAAAACTGTTTTACCTTTCAAATTTGGCGATGCGTTGTACTCTATCTTAAAATCTAGCGTACCATCTTCTGCTTCTATTCTGTAAGCCGAAATAAAAGCATTTTCTGCTCTATCAAAAACCTCGAGCACACCATTGTGCAATGGCATTCCAGCGCGTAAAACAGATGCTACAACTAATGCGTTTGAAAAGGTCTTCTCCTCAGCCATTGCCAACGGCGTATTGACACTTTGCGTCTTAAAATCTAAGCATTTA
>ERZ651776.4337-NODE-4337-length-13184-cov-4.516670_pt1 | contig 13184 bp, 12 predicted proteins | sample MGYA00514761_ERZ651776 | MGnify/ENA metagenome assembly ERZ651776 | reverse complement strand
ACTGAATTTCCCCAGTATTGACGTCCAGCAAAATTGCAGCTGTTGCCGCACATGAGATCTCCGCATCTCCAACGAAGTAGGTGCCGACGACATTTTCGGACCTCGTGTTTACGAAGTGGTCCCCTGTCACATGCTGCCCCCACTCACTGTTGGACTCATACTTATCTGAGGACGCAATGAGGGCGCTTCGCGGGTACTTGGAAGATGAATCCTTCCGGAAGACGGCGGGAATCGAGTGTTTTTCACCGAAGTTGATTGCGGGAAGGCTAAGCGATATGTTACCGAAAGCGTGGGACGGTGCGGAGGATGTTAAGTGGAATTTTGGGGGGGAGCTGGAGGGGATTCGGGTTGACCCAGAGCTAGGACCGAGCAAGCTTTGGCTCAAAATGTTCTGGGACGAGGTGGATTACAGTGATCCCATCTCGCTTTCACTGTTCAAAAGATGGCCCCTGGTTCCACTGACGACGGGTGAGCTAGTGTCGTGCTCGCTGGGGAACTTGGTTCTTTGTTTTTACGTTGATGAATGTGGAGAGCTGAGAGGCGAGTTAGAAGAGGGGTTAGAGAGTATACAGAAAGAGATTACCGCTGAAGCGAGGAGACAGACAGCCGCACGTGCTGCTGAGAAGAGGGGTGCTGAGGGGCAAAATTTGGACGAGCGTACTGAAGTAGAGGTTGATAAAGGATTTATAGAATGGGTGGTCGATGAAGAGGTTCAAGAGGTGGAAAGAGAAGAGACCGGTGAAGATGAAGATAATGACGTGGATTTAGAACTAAACAACGATGAAAAAGACAATGATGATGATGACCAAGGTGATGATGACGACGAAGGAGGAGGAGGGGAAGCACGTGATGATGATGAAGGAGTTGCACATCGGGAACCACCACCGCCACCAACACCGGCAACTCAACCGCAACCTCCACTTCCACCCCAACAGCAACAACAACAACAACAACAACAACAACAACAACAACAACAAGCAACCCTTCCCCAAACCCCAGCTCTCCAGCTTCTCCATAGCAACCTCAACGCCCTTCTCGCTCCCCTCCTCTGCCAGAGTTTCTTTTCTCACCAAACGATCCTCGCAACCCTTCCCCCAGATCATACCACAGCATCCCGCCGTGTTCTCACAACACTTTCCCGCTGCCAGAATTTTTGGACGGCCCGACCTCTGAACTACTCCTCCAATGTCGACATCGATGCGATCGTGAAGGGAATTAGTTACGAAGAAGGTGGCGCGAAAGTATCCTTGCTGCCGAGCGACCTGTCGAAGCTCCGCGGCCTGCCCTTTTTTGAGACCCTCGATGGGCATCGCGTGTCGCTGCCGGAGGGTGCTGGGGCGTCTTCTGCGTACTATACCATCGACGACAGGGTGAGTGGCGACGATGGCGACGATGGTGATCAGGGGGGACTTTTGGATCTGCTTCCTGAGGCAAGTAAGGGCAAGTTTCTCAAGGAAAAATCTGGGTGGGGTGAGTTGCTGACTGACGTTGGAGTGACGAAATTAGAGGAAGCGTTGCTGCTCTCGAGGTTCGTGTTGCCAAATTATTTGGAACTCGGGGAGGGGAGGAAAACGAAGATCAAGGAGAGAATCAGAAAGAATTGGGAGAGGTACAGGCTGAGCGAGGGGTTCAAAGAAGTCTTAGGCGAGACTAAGTTTGTAACTTGCGGCACGGGAGGAGTATGTGTGTATCGTTCTCCGAAAGAACTTTACGATCCCCGCAACGAGATATTGCGTGACATTTTCTACAACGGTGAAGGCGGCGACGGCGATGAAAGATTCCCCGCCGAGGAGTTTGCCTCTCCAGAATGGCTCAATATATTGGCCGCCGTTGGCATGAACAAGGACGTTGACAAGAGTACTTTCTTGGAGTGCGCTCGGAAGGTCGAAAAAGAGTGGGAAGAAGGAGTGGAAACCGCTGTGGCAAAGGCGGTAAAGTTACATATGTTTTTGAGCGAAAGCTTCGGCGATTTTTTCGACGCGTCCTTCGCCCGGACTCTCGGTAACATTCGATGCGTGCCCGCGGAAGTGTTTGGAACGGGAGGAGAAGTTGCAAGAGTTCTAAAAACATTTAGTGAAGTCGGCGTGCCGAAAGACCGAGCACTTCTCTTCACACACGTTCCGGTCATTCCTGACGGCTTAGCTCCACCAATGGTCATGTACAGGTAAGTGAGAGCAGCAATCGATCAATCAGCAGACGACCAATGCGGCACGTTGCTAAAAGTTTACACCTTGCATGCATCGCTCGCGGCGCAGCTCTCTGGGAATTGTCAGCCCACCCAAGATCGAAACCGTTTTAAAACATCTTAAGATTCTGACGGAGAGGGGTATAGGGCGGTGGAAATATACAGTCAAGAACACGACACCTGCCACCCTTGTTTTCCAGTCGATTTTCTCTTTCCTCGACGAGAATTATGATGACATTTCCCCTCGTGTCAAGGAGTCCATGAGCTCGGTGGACCTGATACCCGTCGAGGGAACGCTGATCAGACCTGACCGGATGTTCTTCAGGCTCTCCTCAGATCTGAGTCCATTCTTGTTCGAAGTCCCCCGGGCTTTTGGGGCCCACGACCGTTTCCTTCGCAACATTGGGGTCCGTGAAGCTGCGACATCTGATGACTATGCACACTGTTTGAAGGAGCTCAAGGGCACGTTCGGCTCTTCCCCCCTGAATTTTAACGAGCTCCTTGCCACAACGAAGCTTTTGTCTCTCGTGGGGTCAGACCTTGCCGGGTCTCCCCTTTCACCCTCCGTGCCCCTGTACTGCCCCGATTCCCTAGGTGTGCTCCGGGACCTAAAGTCTCTCGTTTACAACGACGCCCCGTGGCTAGTAGGACGACTAGACGGCCGCAAAATCAAGTTCTTGCACCCCAGGGTGGGCTGGGGAGACGTGGGGGGGCTCGGGGTCAGGAAGATGAGCGATTGCGTTGCGGAGGTGCTGGAGGAGGGGTTTGAACTGGCCCTGGCGGATGACGGGAGAAACAGCGAGGATAGAATGACGGAAGTCATTGCGAGCGGGGAGTTTGCCGATGCGATGAGAGATCTAGGTGCGGTCGGAGAGGTGAAGCATCAGCTTCAGCAGATGAGCATCAAGTTTGTAAAGGATCTTAAAACTAGGTTCATACTGACGGACGGTAAGAACAGTAAGAAGGGTGTAGACGTCACTCTCAAGAAGATCGGGACTTTGAGCTTTTTTGACAAGGTGACCAGGTGTATTCTTGTGGCTTGGCCGCTGCTTCCGGCCAGCGTCAGCAGCGAGCTCATGGTTGCAAACAGCATTTGCGACGTGGTGGAGGGAGTAGGGAGGGAGCAGGTTGGTTTAGTTAGCGCCATGCTAAGGGGTGGAGTTGAGGGCATTGACAGTGCTTGGAATGCTTTGAGGGTAGATAGAGGGGGAGGGGGGACAGAGCAGGGCCATAGAGGTATCAGTGGGAAGGGACTTGTAGGGGCGGACAAAGATCTTGTTGAGCTGAAACCAATGAAGAGGTTTGTCGTGGGAGAAGTCGTCGCAGTGAAGGATTCACAAGGTGAATACGTGTATGCGAAGGTTTTGGCGGTGGGTGACGAGGAAGAAAATTGCCTAAAGCAGATAAGACTTGATACTGGGGAAGAGAGAATGAGTAGCGATGTGTGGAGCTTCAAGAGCGGACGTGATGCTGGCAGCGAACATAAAGAGGATGCCAGTAGTGTAGAGGTGGAGGCTGAAGATTTCGACATCGGTAATGGCAGCTCAGTGCTGTTCGAAAATATACCTGTCAATGGTAGAGCCAGCGGTTCGGCCAAGACGAACCATCGCAGCTCTTTAGGTAAAATTGAACGGGCTGCTATGATCTCGGCCGCAGAGGATATTCTTGCCGGTGCAGGCTTAAGCCTGAAAGCTGACAGCGCAAGTCTCATGCAGAAAATCGTCGCCATGAACGATAATATTAGTAAGCAAGAGGCCAACAACAAGACTCTGCTACGTGATATGGAAGGCATAAATGAGGTTCTCGATAGGAACGTTAATGAGCTATTCGTTTGTCCGATCACCAGAGAGGTCATGACCGATCCAGTTGTTTGCGCTGACGGGCATAGCTACGAGCGGGAAGCAATCGAAACGTGGCTTGGCAGTCACAACAGCTCGCCCAAAACAAACGCTAGGTTGGCCAACAGGACGCTTATACCCAACCATGCCCTCCGCGCTCAAATCGAAAACTCCGTGCAGAGCAGACAGATGATCATGGTCTTCCTCGAAAACCAGAAGAAGATGTAAATTAATGTATATTGAAATGATGACTGTTTATTGCCAGCCTTCTTGTAACCCTTGTTTACGCTTCAAATTCTGCGGTAAATAACAATTTTTTTGGTTTTTTCTGCATTTTTGTTTTTCTCAAAAAAAACATTCTGTGTTTTAATAAATTTGCATCTAAAGGCAATTGCGTTTTCAGACAAGACGTCTTGTATCTGCGATGTCGACGTTTAAGTCTGTTTCTGGTACAATAAGTGAGATCAAAAGCACTTTCGAAGGGATCAAATCGCTGTATAGTTCCTCTACAATCGCGGCTGGCAATTCCTACAAGCCAGACTACGACAGTTTGCTCTCCTTACCATCATTACTTTCGAAAATTCACCCTGCTCTTAAGACTCTTCAGGAGAATCTGAGCAAGCGAGACCCCGTGACAGATGCGCCTCGATACGGTCCTAATATGGTGAAGAAGGTTGAGAACACCATCTCAGAGGTAAGTGCCCCCTTCTTTTCTCTCTTTTCTTCGTCCTCATGTTCTCTTTCGATTTCTCACTCTTGAGCACCTTGGCGCAGTTTGAGGAAATTTCATTCACACTTGCTTCGCCAGCGTACACAGATTTGCTTGAAAAGCTGAGGGAGCTGAGTGGTGAGGAGGAGGAGAGCGCAAGGATCGAACGAGAAAAAATAGAAGCCGAAAGAGAACTCAAGGAAATACAGAAAGAGAGAGCTCGCCAGGCGGAGGAACAAGAAAAGAGGAGGATTGAGAAAGAGCGAAAGGAAGCTGAGGAGAGGGAGCGCGAGAGAGAGCTCTTGGAGGCGCAGGAACGTGTTCAGGCGCAGGAACGCGTGCGCAGGGAGGAGGCAGCGCGGGACTTACAATTTATGACTTTGTGCGGTGTCGGTCCTTTGAAAACCGCTATTCAACTTCAAACCCTGAAAATTAGCGCTGGCGCAAGTTATAGATCTGTAATTAAGGCGCTTGTCCGAGTCTTTGAGCAAATTATTAGCCGGCCGGAAGAAGTTAACTTTAGGCGAATACGTCTCCAAAATTCTAATTTCCATGAAGCAATCGGGAAATATGATGGCGGGATAGGTGTTATCGTTACCGGCGGTTTCAAAATCCGATACCTAACTGTGGATGACAATGAAGACAAATATTTGGTTCTGAGTGAGCCGAACTTGGAGGGAGGGGAATTGGAGGAGTGGGGAATCTGGTTTGACTGTTTAAAAGGTGTGTTGACGGCACTGAAAAATGAGGTCGAATGATAGAAAGTTTGAAAGCAGAATGATTAAAAAAGAAGGTCCCTTCCTACAAAAAAATGTGTCGTGCATAATTTATTAATCCAGAGGCGCTACGGCCGCCTTGTTCATGTCAGGCATCCTTTCTTTGCCCGTGAGACTATTTCTTCGAGGCCTTGCTTTGCCCCCCTTTTCTTCAACCAGCACAGTAGGTAGAAAATCGTCGGGCACTATTTCTATGTCCCACCATGCCGGCTTCTCCTCTTCAAGCTTCGCTACTGTAGTCTCTAACCACACCTTGACATCACCGTGGATTTTAGAGGTGAATGATAAATGGTTAGTGAAGACAGCATCGAACTTAAGTTCGTCACTTTTCGCCTTCTGGAAGAGCTCCACAGTGTATTCGCTTGCAGTCTTGATGCCGTAGAATGTATGGCCATAGCCGTCTTTGATTAATCGTAAGAACATAACAGTCATTATCAGCCAAGCGATGAAGGCGACTATTAGGTATGAAGCTATGCTCTGTTCACAAGCAGGGGAAGATTAAAATAAGTTAGAAAACTTGAAATTTTAGGTGATGATTGCCGCAATGGACGGAGCAACTCGTCTTCTTCCTGCTGCACAAGGCGTAAATTCAAACAATGGTCAAACAAACCCGATTGTCCTTACCTCCTTGGCGTCGCCTTCGTAAAAAGTCAATGCAACGAATGGGCTCAATTGAGCCCAGAATAAGGTGACGCTGAACATGATGCCGCCTAATTCGTATGGGTGGCGCATGTGGAAACAACCACTGAAATCAACGATTGTTTTGATGATCAATCGCGCAAAGAGGGATACGATGAAAACGACAGCTTTTCCTTTCAAAGGGGGCCAGTAAATAAAGTCGCGTCGTAGGAGCTTAATCAAAACATAGAAGACCATTTCACAGCCGAAAAAGGCAAATGCAAGGGTTTTGGAACTCGAGGCCAGCAAGGCAATAGAGATCGTTCGGCTGATGTTGTGGACTGAGGCAATGAAAACCATCAAGAAGAAGCACTGTCCGCGTGCAGTATTGTCCTCGGGCAAGTAACCATAGAAGTTCGGCTGCATCATACGGTGTTTTCCATCGAGATCCATGTCAAAGCTTCTGCAAAACCGATGAGTGAGAAAAAGACTTCGGCAAAAAAAAATGGAAGGGTGCGCACTACTTACATCAATGCGGAGGTAAACCCAGTTGTGAGCGCGCTAATACCAATACTAATGAGTGTGGTTATACCGGCTTCAGTTGGATTTCTCAGCCAAACGTAGAACTGCAAAATGCAACCCGGAATGCTTTCGGTCGCCAACTCAGTGTTTTTGTTGGCAATAAGTTCGCTCAAAGGATCGATTACGGTCTCGGGTGTCTCATAGTTAATCGACACGCGGTAGGCATCCATAGCAGGTCGGAGGAAGAAAAGTGAAGTCAAAAACTCAGTGAAAATTACACGCAACGGTTTCTTCCGATATTGCAAGAGTACAATGATTTCCTGAATGATGACATTCGTTGTGATCATCATCAGCAAAATTTTCGCCTTGTCTTCGAGTCCCTCTCTGTAATATTGCGCGACGACTAAAATGTCTGTGATGGCATCGACAGAAGATAGTATAGCCCCCACGCCCACCCGGAGCATCGTTCCATAAAGGCTGTCTCGCATAAGTCGGTTGGCAATGACTGTCATGAAAACGTCAAAATTCTCCACATCAAACAAGGGTATTAGCAGGGGGTAATTTCCCTTCCATCTAGACAGAGCATCTTTACCAGTTCGTGACCGGCGCAAAAAAGAAGAAAGTGATCTGTTTTCTTTCTTGGTTAGTTACGCTGTATCGGTTTTACCAGAGGCGAATGGCAATTTCACCAGAGGCGAATGGCAATTTCACCAGAGGCGAATGGCAATTTCACTCACCTTCCTATCTTCTCGCAGTCACTCTCGCTCAAGTCCGCCATGGAACTCGAGTAAACCGTCTTGACGCGGAATGCAAGCTTATTTTGTAGTATGAGTCCTAGCAAGAAGTCAAAACGAGGACAAATGTCAAGAATTTTCTCGAAAAGATCAGGACGCTCTGCAAGTGTGTGTTGAACATGACTTAGATTGGACGCCAAATTTTTCGTTCGCATTTCATAAATCGTATTTGCAGCTTCAGCCCACTCTCTCTGCAATGAGTTTGCATACTGTGAATTGAAATGCGAACCTCTACTAGTAACCCGTGGAAGTTGACTAGATTGTGGTGAAGGGAAATGTGGGAGCCTGCTGCTTGAATCGTGAGACCGAACCTCGGTTTTTATACTAATAATTGCATCCTTTAACACCTGCAACTTGTTTCTTTGAGGGACAATATTTGTGTTTCCTGTTCATTCAAAAACTTTCCTTATTGTCTTGTGTTAAACTTCTTGGCCTCCCTTTCCTTGGAGAGGTCTCGCCAGCTCTTCTCCTCCTTCTTCCATTTTCCGTCAGCGGTCATCACCATGTATTGTCCTAGAAAATATACAGCCTCGCCTTTTTCTTTGGCAATCTTGGCATAAAAATCGGCATGCTTAAAATTCTTGTAATCGATAAATATTGTGTGATGGGGCATTCTCCCCAGCAGATCTCCCAGCGATACGCCAAAACTGTGAATGTCTCGTACTAATGAACGCACAAACCAGTGAGTCTCTTTTGATGAGTCCGTCTTCATTGCAAGATAAAGATGTGAGGTATAGCTTTCGAGCCACCCCAAGCTAAAGAAAGAGCTGTATAGGCTAACCCCGTTGGATTTCCCCGAAAGATAGTTGACGCGGTCGACCTCTAGAAATCCTACGAGAATGTAACGAGACCCTTTCGTGATCGCAACGCCCTCGTGAGTCACCTTGGCTCGATGCATCAGCATGTTTCCAACTTTTCTCGGTTCAGCCAGCCATTCCTCGTCGATTCTCCTGTCGACAAAACGCGTTCCTCCGCCCTCGAATTCGTCGTTCAGCAAAACGTTGAAACTGATGAACGCCCCATCGCTGTGTTTTATCAGGTGGTCTTGTCCCCCTGTCTCGTATTTTACGACAAAGATATCTTGAGCTCGTAGCGATGCGCGCGGAAGGGAGAAGGCTGCCTCAATCGCTGGGCTAACCCGCTCGTCCATCAGCTCCTTCAAACCAATAAAGTGGTCAATGTGCTCGGCGACATTGATGTCCACTGTCGGGTATAGTTCGTGTCTGTTCTTCGTCCACCCTCCTGCCGCCTCAGCAGCCCGCTCAGCACCGGCTATAATCGATGCGCACTCGCTAGGTGAAAAGACGTCGGCCTCAAAAACACCTCGAGCGGTGTCTACGTTGTCAGGCGTGAGAAGCAAAGAGTAGAATATAACCACCACCAGCAGAAAGTTGCATAAATATGACTTCACTGTCGTGCTCAATTTGGTTGATTTGGTTGATTTTGTGGTGGCAGTGGTGGCAGTGGTGGCAGTGGTGGCAGTGGTGGCAGTGGTGGCAGTGGCAGTGGCAGTGGCAGTGGCAGTGGCAGTGGTGGTAGCGGTTTTCGTTCCGTTTGGCTTCCCCTTTTTTCCCCTTTGCTTCTTTGACTCCCTCCTCGAATCTTGAGAATCTAGGTTCCTTGTTTCTTCTATTTCGTCGGATACGGGATAATTGTTTATTTCTTCTTCTTTCTGGAGCTTGGCGTTCAACAAAACGGTCACTACAAATGCAAACACCAACGTCCCAGTGGACAGAAGGCGGGAGGAGTGAAGGTCTGCGGGACCGCCCGGGGTTACATCATTGTGGTGCCTTTCGATCGTCGTCACAAACAGTCGCCAAATCAAATCAGTAATCAACATGATATCTGCCAAAAATTAATAAATTCGTCTAAAGTAGGTCCCAGGAAGGGACATTTTCTGATTTTAGGACTGTACCCGTCCGTCATTCGGTCAAGTTTTCCAACGTGTCCCATTTAGACACCATAGGCACATTCATCCCTTTTTTTCCTCGTTCCTGGCAACCTCTGTCTGTAGCTTACTAGTCCAACACAGCTACGCGGCCGGGGTTTCTGCTTCCCTGCATCCCATTCACACGCCTTCTTGCGCTGACTGCTTTCTGACTGCTTCCTGATCTGGGATGCTCCGAGCGATTGTCCTCAACCTGTCTCCCAAAGTCCCCCTAGACAGGCACCACACCTCAAATTTGTTGTTTCGTTTGGCTTCCACGGTCCCTCGTAGCCCTACCATAGGTGTGAAATCGACAACAACAAAAACAACAGCAGCAATAACAAGTGCTGGTAATGAGGAGTCCTCATCGACACCGACATCAACACCAACAGCTGCACAAATAAATGCCAAGATAAGCCAACTGAAAAGCTCGAAAAGCGCCACTTCGCAGAACCTTCTGGCATTTCTCAATTCACAAGATTCTTCTTTGTCCTCAGAATTGAATTCAATTCACTATGCGAACCTACTGAATGGGCTAGCTAAAAAAACAAGGAGAGCAGATCGGTCACGTTTGTTCGAAGATGAGCGATTTCAAGCGATTATGGAGAAGGTTACAGATTCGGTCGCGAGCAACAGTAAATTTGCGGGTAGCCGAGAAGTTGCAACGATCTCTCATGCGCTCGGAAGTCTGGGTGGGTACAGCGAGCAGGGAGCGCGATTTTTCGAAGCTGTGGAATCGCATGAGTCTCCGATTCTTTTCAACGCCTCAGTGCGAGAGGTGAGTCAATTTGTCCCTATTTTTCGCTTGGTCTGGTCGAGATTGCCTCAAAAATGGAATGCGTGTGTGTTCTCACAGCTGAACTTTTCGTTCGTTCCGCCCTTCTCAGGTATCCAACTACTACTTGGGAGCAGTTAAGTGCAAATTGCCGCTTCCTCCCTCTTTCGATGTTGTAGTAAACAGTAATAATCAGGCATATAGGCTGATAGATGATAGCGTGAAAGCGAAAAATATGCAAGGGATTGCGATGCTGTGTTTGACCGTTAAGCGATCTAGCGAGCGGGGTAAAAAATTCTTGAAGGTTGTCGCGAACAAACGCAACTGGGACGTCCTGAATCATTCCACTGCTGGTGACGTGGTAAAAATTTGCTCAAGCTTGGCCAACAACGATATCGAATGCCCGAAATTCCTGGAGAGTCTAGACACGCCTCAATTTGCCAAGCGGCTCCTGTTCACCGGTACTTCTGGAGACTGCGCCCTGATTGCTTGGTCTCTTGCGAAGCTCGACCACGACACATCAAAGAGTCCGATCTTTGACGCCATCGAGAGTGATATCGAGAACGTATTTTCGAGAGGTAACCGCCTGGATATATCTCAGCTCTGCTACGCGTGGGGGAAAGGTGCGCGGGAGGGAAGGGAGCGAAGTGAAGAGAGCAAAATTAATGTGTTCAAGTGCGTGAACAGTTGTAGGGACAAGTTCGTGACAGGAGGGACGGGGGGATACCGAGAACTTTCCATGGCAATCCACGCCATGGCTTTGGGTGGGAGAGCGACTACCGACAGAAATTTTTTTGACTTTGTGAGCCGCGAACTTGGGGCGAAAGTTGCCAGAAGCGGAGATGTTAGAGCACTTAGTAATATATGTTACAGCTTCGCAAGGGGAGGTGTTGACGGGGAGAATTTATTTATGGAGTGTGTCAAAGAGGGGAAACGAATTGCAAGGGATGGAAATGTTCAGGTGAGATGCTAGCGAGGCGAAGGGAAGGGAAGGGAAGGGAGTCGAGAATCGTTTATTAGTGATCGATCGACGGTGATCGTCGCGTATATATGTATTAGCAACAACAAACGCAAACGCCGGACTCGCCAACCGCTAACAACTCATCGCGTCCCTTTTTTGGCGTCGCAGGAACTGAGCAATATCTTGTGGGCTTTTGCGACTAATAAAGTCGAGTGCCAAGAACTGGAACGCTGCATCATTGAAAGTGAGGATGCTCTAGAAAAAATTGTCCAGGGGAGATCTTCAGAAATCGCCAATATTTGCTGGGCTCTGGCCGCTTCGGATAATTCACTTAGCCACGTTTTGTTTGATAGGGTGGCATCTATCTCAGATATATTGGGAGAAACTGCGGATGTCGCGAGCATTTGCTCCATCGCTCAAACGTTTGCAAAGAGCCAATATGCCTCGGACGACTTTTTTAACATGGTGGAGCAGGAGCGAGTGAGGATTTGCAAGGATGGGAGCCCCTCTGATTTGGCGAGACTCTGTTGGGCACACGCGAAGAGCAAGCGAGCATCGCCCAAACTATTTCGTTCTGTGGCCGCCAAAACAGACAAGCTCACAAGGCATAGCACCCCAAGTGAAATAGCCATACTAGCCTGGAGCTTTGCCACGCTAGGCCACTGCAATGAAAAGTTGTTCCGAGGAATTGCAAAAACGGCCTCCTTCTCTTTATGTAGCGAGGGGAGCTTTCAGAATATCGCCAACACGCTCTACGCCTTTACGCTCACCGGTTTTCACCTAAAAGAGGACCTCTTCATGAAACGCCTCTGGGAACGAGTGTTGTTCGACGACTGGGAATCAGGGGAGAGCGATGAATTCGACAGCGATGGTGCCGGCGTCCGTCAGCTCCACTTGTGTTACGTCAGCTCCATCGTAGAAGACGCATTTGTGTTGAAAGGGAAGCCTGAGAGGTTGCTGATGGCGGCAGCCAAAATCTATGATGAAGACGAAATTGTTGAGAGTTGCCAACACTTTGAATTCAGCAAGTTGATCGGCAATTATTGTGACGATGGGGCGGGGGGCGGGGAGTGGAAGACTGAAAACGAAATCGCACCATTCGAAGATTGCGACGGTTTTAATCTTCTCGCCATTGATATTGTCATGGCCAGTGAAGGGGGCAGGAAAGTTGCCATCGAGCTGAATGGACCAACACACTATTTGCTAGGTGATAGAGCTGGAGCTGGAGCTGGAGCTGGAGCTGGAGGTGGAGGGAGAAATGATTATGGAAATGGAAATGGAAATGGAAATGGAAATTGGCAGTGCTCCAAGACTTTAAATGGGAAAAGCATCTTCAAGAAGAGAATTTTGGAAGTGGCAGGATATGAGTATACATCAGTTGATTTGGATGAATTCCTGCTGGCACAGATTGCAGGGAAGGAGAAAGAGTTCGTTCAGGCATTTGCTGATAAAGTGATTGGTGGTGAATGCAGATGATAGATTATTTCGAGTAAAAAAGAAGATGATTTGAATAAAGTTGCTTTCTTGTTTCGAGTACGTATGTGCAGTATATGTCTTGTTCTGTGCAGAAGGAAGCTCGGGGTTTATCTCTCTCTCTCTCTGTAGATAATTATAAAACTCTCTCAGAAAAGGCAGGATTGTCAAAACGGAAAAAATAGTGAGGAAAACCTAAGCGAGTTTTATTGTAAAAGTCGAGTGCGTGTAATTCTCTTAAATTGGGATAGATCGTTCTTGTGGGTGTTGTGGGTGTTGTGGGTGTTGTGGGTTTTGTGTTAAATGCAAGGGTGGCTTTCCTCTTGTTGACATCCTTTTGACAAAAAAAAAAATTGAATTAGTTTACTTAAATACATTTTTGAGGTACTATTTTCTTTCATGATATTATTTAAATACAAAATAAAATAAATTTATAAAAAATAATTTTCAAAAGTATCATTAAAAAATATATTATAATTTTATATATTAAATTTTGAAAAATATTATTGTCTAATTATAATAATTTATTTTATTAATTTTTTAAAAATTATAGTATTCAAAATATTATAGTATATTCATAAAAAAATATCTCAAATAAAATTGTAT
>ERZ651776.4334-NODE-4334-length-13199-cov-5.129020_pt1 | contig 13199 bp, 14 predicted proteins | sample MGYA00514761_ERZ651776 | MGnify/ENA metagenome assembly ERZ651776 | reverse complement strand
TAGACGTGAAGGTTGGGGAGGGGAGGGGAGGGGAGGGGAGGGGAGGGGTATCACTGCTTAAAATTCAAATTCAATGCAAGAAGGCTCTGTTTCTCTCAATTGTGCTCCCCTCCTTTGAACTCTCCCCCAAAAAAATAGTCATTATTCAGTAACCAAATAGGTGCTCCCTTTCTTTTCAAAAAAGTAGGAATTACTTTAAAAAGATGCGGAGGTTGGGGTACGCGTGAAATATTATGTTGTTTTTTCTAAAAAGCTGCTTCAATATGATCACTCTTTTTTCTCACCCGAGTTCTTAATCGGCAACGGCCTCATATATAAAACAGTTACCACGGTTTTTAGGCCACAAATAGTTTATTGATTTGAATAAAATACACAGGAAACCCCTCCTAATACTTTGGAGAAACCTTCCATGCCGGAAAGGGTACTCCCCTCCGATTCCCCAGCCTCTTTAGAGGAGAAAATAGTTGAACAGAAGGAGAAAGTCAAACTGCTCCTCTCATGTCTGTTTGTTTTGTTTCAAATCTGCCTCTTCATATACATCATCGTATACGCTATATCAAGTTTCGTTTTGTGATTAAGAACGTTTCGAGGATGTCAAGGATGTCTACTTCTGATTTCACTTTTCATCAGGAACTAAGGAAAGGTCTTTCAAAAGAGAGACCTGAGTTTTGGGTAGTGGCAGATACGGCGGCAGCATGATGTAAAAGGGGGAAGATGTGACCTATTACGGAGGGCAAGCGAATAGAATTGGGGCAATTGGATAATACGATATGATTGAGACAAAACAAAGGATTAACAAGGACAGGATATAATATTATATCCATATTTCCTTGCCAACTTAGAGTCAAAGGACAAATATTGGGATGCATCGTAAAATATGTTTGTGTTTGTATAGGAAACGGCTAGCCTAAGATGTGCAAATATTGAGTGTTCCGGGAAGGTTAGACGGAGAAAAAGGACATAGAGAGGGGTACAAAGGATGTGAGGGGTCTTGGGTTAGGGTTAGGGTTAGTTTTAGTCGCAAATCCTTCACACCGGAAGGATCATTTTGAGAGTTCTTATCGGTTCGGAGGAATTTAGTAGTTGGAAAATTTGTTGTGTGAATAGGTTTGTAAATAGGTTTTAGCGTCGCAACTAATTTGAAATGCTTTTTTTTGAATGCATTAATGCATTATGTTAAATATGCGTGCTATAAGCTTTACAAGCACAGATAATACATTAAAAGCTTCACTGGGTTTTACTTTACTTTAACGTTTTTTGTCCTCCGGAGCCTCCATTTTTTTTCTATCCTTGGTCAGTGTCACTGTTCGTCCGTTCCCTCCGCTCCTTCGTCGCGGATTATTATTATGCTTATGAGTTTCCTCGTGTTACCTCTGCCACGTGTACGCGTTGACATAAAACAGGCTTTAAGTTTTCCGTGTAGAGTTGGCACAAAAGTCACCCTTTAGAATAAAACGTCAATAATACAAATTTAAAGAATTAAAAAAAACTCACCTTCAGCATATTTAACATAAAACCCTAAAAACCCTAACAAAAGTGCTCTCCAAATATCCTACGCTAAAAAAAATTACTTATTTGCCTGCAATCGATGTTTTATTTTCTGCAGGGAGTGTCTCAACTTACTGTCCAACACACTGACGACTTCTAACATCTGCACCCCCTGCAGTAGCTTATTTTGAATTTCTCCTCCGCCCTCGCATTCCACTACAGAGAGGCAGGTGTAAATTTTGACCAGAGATTGCGCGACCTCAAATCTGTCGGCAGCTGTTCTTGTTGGTGCTGCAAGCTTTGCTGTCGTTGTGAGCACAATCGGCAGGATACGCTCTTCTCTCAATTCATTGTCGCAGCTGGGAATAATCTCTACAACTTTATTAATGATGACACAGCAGTTGTTGATATTGCTGATTTTTTTCTCAAGCAGCTGCGAGATGGTCTCCTTGGCCGTGACAGTCGTCGGAAGTATATCGATGACCGCTGTAATTGCACTGTTTTGTACCTCCAGACCGTCGATGTCGGCAAGGGCGCACAGAGCTGGCACAATATGTCCGTCGAGCTCGCTGATGTGGACAAGACTGGCGATCTTTTTTAATACCTCAATGAGGAGAAAGCAGACATTCGGTGTTTGTCCTGGGTAGCTGAGCTCAACCAAAACATCTAGAGCGAGTGTTGCGATATCTCCGTCCGCACACGTGCTTATTAGGTGTGTAAAAGACGAAATGGACGGTTCCCACAAGAGCGGGATGGTGGAGTTTGCAACGTTTATGATCAGCGACTTCAGAATGACAGTCGCATCCTCCTCTTCTAGGTGTGGCAAAACACCTTCGAAGATAATCGACACAATCGCCTTGCGTATGCGCTGCTTTACCCTACATCGACTCACTTTCAGCAAGATGCTCCCTCCCTCCGATGACAAGGCCTTCTCAGCTATGACATCTTCTGCTCTCTTAATTCCCCGATCGTTCAGCGAAATTATCCGGTCTTCCGCCATGACGCCTGCAATGTCAGCGGCACTGCCTTCCACGACAGATTGGACGATTGTTATCTGGTTATTATTCTCGTTCTTTAGTTCCAATCCCAAACCCTCCCCCTCTGAAACATGAAGAGTCAAACTGAGTACACTTTCGAGCTCTCCGTGTTCCCCCTGCTTATTGCTCACAACGTCGTGAAAAATGGCATCTCCTGCTCTACTGAACACGGGGTGTTCTTGCGGTAGAATCAAAACTCGGTCAATCGAAGCTGCTGCGAGAATCTGAGGAAGTACAATCACATTCGCGAAATCTGGACCAAGATCGCAGCAGATGTCGCCAATTAAACCGCCTATGACTGTTTCAAGCTCACCCGCTTGCTCGATTAGCCTCGCCACAAGTGTGTCAGCAAAAAAAGTTAGTCCCCTCCACACCAACTTCCCCCCTCCCTCTCTTACAGCCCGTGTCGTATCTTTACACCCATTAAGAATTCGACCAAGCAGCCTCCGCTGAGGCTGCTCTTCCAAGAGGACCTTTGTCAAGAGTTGAACATTCTGTCGGAGGATATCGATGTTTTGTCGAATGATTTCGACGTCGCTGCCGCCCCCTGATAGCTCATCAAGGTATCGGGCCATGAATACAGACCAAAACGTAACAATATTCACTTTATATACCTCGACTATAGCAGGGAAAAGACTGCTTCCCACTAGCGCCGAGCTACAAGACCCTTTGCAAGAGAAGAAAAAATCCCCGTAAGCGGCTAGCGGGATCTCTGATTTGCGCGCAATTTTTGGTAAGCTCTCAAAAACCGCCGACAAAACTTTTGATGATCGATTGTCACCATTTGCAACCAGCCTCGAATAAATGTCGTTGAGAATTGTCGAGTCGGCGTAATCCGGAGAAACTCTGTGAGAAATCTCCTCGCAGATGTCAACAACAAGAGTCCTTATGTCTTCTTGCTTGTGTCCAGCAATATCCCTCACAACCTCAAAAATGTCCGCTTCAATCTCCCTCTCCGTCAATTTCCTCTGCTCCACTACCTCCAGCACACTGTCTACAATCATCTTTCTGGTGGTTTGGTCTGGGCGCTTCGTAATAAGCAATAGGCCAAATAGTAAATCTTTCCGCTGGGAAGGGTGAGGAGAGTAAATGCATGCCTGAAGAAGAAGGGGGTGAACCAACTGAACACGAGCATCCGGATGCAAGAGCCGGGCAATGTCTGGAAGAGACGTAGCCAAAGACTGGGCCATTTTGGTCGAAGGCGTGTGGATGACATCGGCATCGATGTCGACATTAACATCGACATCGACATTGACATCGACATTGACATTGACATCGATGTCGACATCATCTTCTGGAGCTTTCTTCTCGGAAATAACAGCAGCTCTAGCAGATCGTTCTTCCTCCAGTGTATTTTCTACACTCTCTAGACGGGAATTTAAGGTGAGCTTCTCCTTTTCTATCATATCTACCTTCATTCTCAGCAACTGAGCCTCCTTCCTCAACGCCTCGTTCTCCTTTTCCACCGTATCACTACTCGGCAAAAGCTCGCCATTTCGGAGAAGTCCCACAAGGGAAGACTTTTCGTTCAAACCGAGCTGCGTTAGCGTCTCGATCGGGGAGGGACATTCATCAGTAAATGTGTGGGCAGTTAAAGTAAAGTTGTTGGCCAGCAGGTGTTTTCTGATGAGAGTGGTGAGTAATGAAGATTCATTACTGGTCATAGCATTTGAGTCTGCTAATGTTGGCAGGGATGTCGGCGGCAAAGGTGTTGGAAGTGAAGGTTGTACTTTTTTTATTTCTTCGCAGTCTTCTCTCGCCAGCCGCAATTCATATTCTAGTGTCGCAATTTTCTCATCACGTTCCTCAAAAGCGCTGATTATGGATCCCTTTCCGTACGGTCTTGTGTAGCCAATGTTGCTATTTTCACTGCCTTCTTGGCTGCCAGACATGTAGCTGTCCAAGAATTCATCCAATCGAAGAAAAGCCGGCTCATCAGTCTGGTCTGCTTCCATTAGCTCCTGGTGAACCTCCAAGGCGCTCAAATACATTTCACGATGGAGTAGCGTCTCTACAACAACTTCAAGCGCATCTGAATTCGTGAAAGTGGCAAACACACCTGTCGAGGGATCAAGTTTGCTAATGTTATTTAGTGCTGGTATTGATTTAGAGAAAGGTTTTTGGAGAAATTCAGTAGAGTAGAGGCTCATTGTTGTTGTTCATATATTTGACGGAGAAGTGGTTTTGTTTGCAAAGACTTTATTCCTCAATGTTATTGAAGAGGAAAGTACCCCTAATAAATATTCCTTGGGCTTCTCCGATGATTTTTTTATCTCCAAATATGTTTTGAACACCTCCCTTCACTATTAAGTTTGACTCAGAGAAATTGTCGCCTTTTTTTTTGGCCAGACAGACATCTTTATCAACCGAAAAAAAGTGTTTGTATCGTTTCTTTTTTTCTAAAAGAGTACTCATAGAGCATTAATCTCTTAGTCGCTGCGCAATCGTTTTTCTCTGACCCAAAAAATAATGATGGACGACTTACTTTCAACCACAAGATCCTACTCCCCCTGGATCTGGCCGATGGCTAACTGGAGAGCATCATCAAAGCTGGATGCTGGTGCGCCGCAATCTCCTATGCCGGATGCTCCTCCTTATCTTAACTTCTGGGCCAATATTGGAGGATTCAATGCTGCCTTTAGGTCTTTTGCCATGGCTTGCTTTTGCATCTTTGTCATTCATGGAGGGGAAGATGGCTTTGGCTACCCTGCCTTTGGTTCTGCGAAGGAGTACTCCTGGGATTGGATGTGGCCACTCTTGGTTCGTAACCTCTTGGCGACCTGGATCATTGCAGGGAGCTGGGATTTTTTCCTTTACTTCTCTCCCCTCTCCAAGAAGATTGAGCACAAGAAGATGAACCCAATCATGCCTGGACTGGGACAGTTCAAGCATGATGCATTTTGGACAACGCAAGCGTCTGTCTGTGGCACAGCCGTTGAGTGGTGGATATGCCACTTATACGCTAATGGCGACTATCCTCGCCTTCTCTCTGATCACCCCATCTTCAACTTCATCGCTGCCATCACCATCACCCACTGGCGCATCCCTCAGTTCTACCTGATCCATCGCGGCATGCATCCGTGGAAAAACAAATGGGGTCCTGACGTTGGCAAGTTCCTATACAAACACGTCCACTCTCTCCACCACAAGAGCCCTAACCCCACCGCCTTCAGCGGCACCAGCATGCACCCCGTCGAGGCGACACTGTACTACATGGCGAGCTTTTGCATCCTTCCTTTCAATGTTCACGTTGCTCTTCCTCTCGGGTGCATCATAGACTGCGCTGTAGGAGCTTGGATTGGTCACGATGGGTATCAGAATCCCGGAGGTGGAGACCCTTTCCACCAAGTTCACCATGCCAATTTTGACTGCAATTACGGTGCTCAACATGTTCCCCTTGACTGGCTTTTTGGAACTGCTGCCAAGAACAAAGAAGACATGAGGAAGATCTGGAGAGGACACAAGAACTTTGGTGAGAAGGGGAACGTTGCTGATGGATATAGTGTCCATGCTTCTGCCGATGGCGGGAAGAAAAAGAAAAAGTAATGCCGAAAAGGTTTGGTTGATGAAACGCTTGAGCCAAGAAATGCCTAATTTGCCCATGATGATACAATAAATTAAAATTAAAATGAGAGGGAACACACCAGTAAACCGCATCTACTACTCTAGTTTGTTCCGACTTCCCCGCCGACTTCCCCGGTGGTAGCCCCCTGCACCATCTTATCCAGCGTCGAAATCAGATAATTCTTGTTCTCCATGCGACTCTCAAACTTCTCACTCGTCAAAGTCAGCTCATTCCTATTCGCATTGTAACGAGACCCAGCGATCATCTTCAAGTTGGCAGTTGCAGTTTCGTCCAGTTCAAGTAGGGTCACTGCCACCTTCCCCTTCACTTTCCATTCACCCGGGTGGATGTGTGGCTTCAGTGCAAACTTATCATAAGAGGTGGTCTCCCACTTGATTGAGTTGATCGCGGGGAGGGAAAGGTGCTTGTAAGGATTCTGTACCGCTGCAGTAGAGAATCCGTGATTCCGAAGAGCCGCGATAGACCGACGGGAAGCTCGTGAAAGCATCGTGAGTGCTAGCGGCGAATCAATTGACGACCCACAAGGGAAGAGGTTTTCAGAGAGATGTGGTTGATGCAGTGGTATAATGCTTCCTCAGTACTTTCTGATGCCTGTCTGCCGACGGGAATGTAGCCTCGTTTTGGGCCTTTGTTTGTTAGTTTTTTCTCTAGGCGGGCGCTGCTGAAAACTCGTTCCTCTCTCACGCCAATTGTTGTTTGCATGCCAATTTTGTGACATATTTCAAAAAAAACGGTCGCAAATCAACGCCCCCTTGATTCGCTAGGTCACCCCCTTTCGACATCTAACTTCGATAAGCCAGAAACTCACATCCCAAAGATCCCTCTCACCCATCAAGCATGCTCCTCCTGGACCCAACGTTTCTGTTCTTGGGACCTACATTGCTGGTCCCGCTGTTCGCCTCGGGTGATCCTAAGACGCATACGCTGAATCTCGCACCTCCGACCCAAGCAGATGTTTTAGCTTACTTACAGGAGCCGGCAGTTATCGCCTGCTTTGTTTTCATCATCCTGGGCCTATTATTGGGTGGAAAACGCTCTAACCGCACTGCTGTTTGGTTTTTGATGAACGGCGGAATCGTTCATATCGCAATGGATGGGCTTACCGGTGGCTATCACGCTTTGCCCCTCATGGACAAGAGCTACAGGCAGCTTGACAATCGATTCAATGATGATGTATCCACCGGGGCTTCCCACGATGCCTGGGCTGCCGCTTTCCTTGTTGTCACGTTGGAGTTGTTCGTTATGGCGCCCATGTGCTGGCTTTCCTATTACGCAATTAGCAACAACAAGGCGTGGAGGCAGGAGATAAGCTTTATGACTGCCTTTCTACAATTCCTTGGAACAATCATGTTTGTTTTCCCTGAGTTTATCACCGGCTGCCGTAACCTTTCGCCCTTCGGCTTCGATGGCTGTCTCGCACGCTTCACTTCTGTTCCTCCTGGTAGTACTCTCGAATACCACGGTCTGTTCTTCGGGTTTGCTGTTGGGGCCAACCTGATCTGGCTGGCTGTTCCCCTGAAATTGATGATAAATGCTTGGAGCGAGAATATCGAGATTAAGACGGGTAAAGTCAGCGAAACCAATGGAAAGCGCAAAGCGAAAATTTTCTAACGATTAAGGTACAATATATTAACCTTAAGGACCTCAGATGGAGCCGAAAAATAAATTTTAAACGATAAACGATAAACACAAACATAAAACGACATAAGTTTGTTGAGCACACACAACACAACACAACACAAAAAGAGCGCAATGCTGATCAATTTTTTTCTTCAAACTAGCGCAGCGTCACATTTAATACATTTTGCTCAGAGTTGTGAGCTCTGGAGGCGGATGAGCATGTCTTCTGAGTAGTTGTGCAAATTCCTCCTCGTCAATCATACCATTGCGGTCTTCGTCAAGTTCCTTGACAAGTTCGGTTACGTCGTCGATGCTCAAACCCACCTTGAATGCGTCGAGTGACTCCTTAAACTCGGCAATGGTAAGTGAGCCGCTTCCATCCTTATCGAACATTCTAAACATGCTTGAAGCCATCTCGTGCGGGTTCAGCTCGTTCTGCTGGAGCTGCTCTGAGTACCACTGAATAAACTCACTTTTGCTAATGGTACCGTCGCCATTGTTGTCAAGCAGCGAGATCATAACAGAGAGCTGGGTTTCGTCTTGGGCAGATCCTAGTGACTCCATTAAGTCTTTTAGCTCTCCGCAAGATATCTCCCCGCTATGGTCGTCATCAAATAGGTCAAATGTTTTGGAAATGTCTTCAATGACATGGGAAGGTAATGTTTCTTTGTAATTCTGCACCTGTTTTCCGCTTGGAATGCCGTTTTTCTTTGTTTTGTAGGACTGCGTCGCCAGGTGGATCTTGTGGAGCACTACGAAGGCTCGCACTGCCCTCCCCGTCTTCTCCTCCCTTATCACGTTGGCAATGACTTGCGGCCTCCTAAGGCACCCGATGCAGCTAATGTGGGTCATTGTCGCGACGAAACGGCGCTTACCGTACATCTGAAGTAATACAGGGAAAAAGCCAAGAGCAACGAAGGAGATGTATTCGGTCTCATTCTTCTCTCCAAAGTCTTCGCTAGGGAAAAAAAGCACGAACATGAGAGCTACATAAATCCCGTTGAAGAGCAGAGTAAGTCGGAACAAAAACAAATGGAAGTCCGTGCCCTCCTGCTGGGCCCAGTAGAGCATATGCTGACGGTTGGGCGCATGGCCAAAGAAATATTTCTCAAAAGCAGACCTCTCCTTCCGGCTCTCGTCCAAGAACGCCCAGCCTGGGAGTTCTTCGTTTTGGGTGAGGGGTACCATCTCATCGCTCATTCTTCGTCTCCCGGTACTAGCATCATTAACCTTTTTTACCAAGCCTGTAGCGACGAATTTGTCCCGAATAGATAGCAGTTTAGCCTCAAAAAAGCGGTTGAAAAGCACCATGAACCAACCACAGGTGACAACGATCCATCCCATAATGCGCTCGTTCTCCTCGATCTCCATCATGATGCCGAAGAAGATGGATGTTACGACTCCCACTGTTACCCATGTATTGATGGAAACCTCGACCACCTCAGCCAATGTTTCCCCCATGGACATACTGAGATAGCGACCATAGTTGAATTCAGAGGAGATCGGATCTTTGGTAGGCTCAAATGGGGGGAAAAGATTTCTTTCGAGGATGAACTCCTTCCGAAGACTGTAGAAAAAGAGTTGGTCCTGGACATGGCGCATGCGTTTGTTGTGAGCATAACTCGTCCAGCCCCACTTAGAATCTAATTCCTCGAGCCCAGCGTGCCCTTCAAGAATTTTCTTAAGGGTAGGGGGGTCTTGAACGGCGCGATCAAGGGCAAGCCACTGGATGAGAGTATTGTTTTTGTAGTTGTCGTTGTAGTTGTCGTTGTGAGTAGTGATGATAAGTCAAAAGCACGAGTGTGTTGAACAACTACTGAAAATTGAAATGATACTGCTCACTCACCTCCTCCTCAGACTGGGTACCGAGGGTAACTAGGATGATCACCTGCGCAACAAAAAAGATCATAATGGCGAACAAGCAGTAGTGAACTTTCTCAAAGAGTTCGGTCATCTCCTGCGGCTCGTCACCATCCGTGCCAAACAGGTGTTTTGAGATTTCCTCCAAAAATCCTATCTTGGTGCAAATGAATGTGATCACACTCAAAAATCCCAGTATAGTCATCTCCGCAAAGAGAGATTCAATGATAGGGAGCATATCTTTCGATGCTCGCTCTTCAATTCGGTCCTTCGTCTTCTCAAAAATTATTGTCACAACAATTAGGAAGAGACAAATTCCCCAGACTGAAATTGATTTGGTAACTTCTGATTCATCGGATTCGTCGGGTTCGTCGTGCTCTTCTTCAAGTGTTCGCAACCCTCGCCCTAAATTAGATGTCCCAGTAGTGAAGGTGAAAGCACATGCTAGAAAACCAAACAAAAAAGATAGGAAGAGGGAGGAAAGTGACGATGATTTACGTAGAAGTTTCTGGTGTCTAGTAGTAGTACCCATTGGCGCCGAGTTTTCTAGTTTTTAGTGACTCTTTCCAAAGGTGCCACAAGGTCTGCAAGTTTTTTCTGGATTTTTGGACCGGGTGACCCGGGTGACCGGGTGGGAGTTCGGGACTCGGGGACAATTGAGATCTTAAATCTCCACTAAAGCTACTCCCAGAATAACTCTCAAATTCGAATGGCTTCCTTTGATAGCACCCCCCCGGCTCCTACAGCGCCTTCGGCTCCTCCCGGATCCCCCCTGACGACTGGGAAGAAGTTCCAAAACTGGCATGAAGGTTGGGCTGATTGCGAAGCTGGTGTTTCTCAGACAACTGCTGTCTTAACCTGCACAGTTTCCGAGCCCCAGACAAATGGAAGCTACGTGAACAAGTATATAAACTATCTTGTTCGCACTGAGCCTTACACTTATCTTGTCAGGCGAAGGTACAGCGATTTCGTATGGTTACGCGAAACTCTCGCTAAGCGTTACATAGGGATGCTCGTTCCATCCCTGCCGCCAAAAACCTATTCGCAGTCTAAAGGTGATGATAACAGCTCACATGTGAAACAGCGCATGAGAATGCTCGGCCTATTCTTGGAAAAAGTGGTCTCAATTCCTTACCTCAGAGGAGATGAATCCCTCCTTGCCTTTCTCTCTGTGCAGCAGCAAGTGGAGTGGGAGCAAGCACAGCAGGTCACCGCCGTCCCGTCGTTGTGGAACAGTAGCTGTAAGGGGAGTGTAAATTGGCGGGACGCGCTGAGGAGCGCTGAGATCCCGCACAATGGAGCTCGAATTCTGATGGACTTCATCACCCAGCTTGACTACCTCGAGGGGCATTTGAAGAAGCTCGTAGCCGGTTCCACGAGGGTTGCGGAAGTGACAGCCAAGCGAATGAAAGACCTACAATCTTTCAACGACGACCTCGGCGAGTGGGCTAAGACGGAGGGGGAATTTGGCAACAGCGCTAAATTCGAGTATCCCAACAAAGATAGCGAGAACATGGCAAAGTTAATGAACGGCAGCGCTGATACGCTAAAGGGCTGGGTCGGGATTGTCTCCTTCGAACCTGCCATCATTGACAATGTTGTGTGCGCATTTTTGTTATTTCTGCAGCAGCAGGTTGAGGCCTTCAAGACTCTGATAAAGGAAAAAGACGCGGCAATCAGAGATCTGCAGAGATGTGAGAAAGCGCTTTCTATGAAGAAAGATGAAAGAACAAAAAAAGGCGGACAGACAAGCGCATCAAAGGGTGTATTTGGAGGCTTTGGGGGCAAGGCTGAAACGTTGGATAGCGCTATTGAGCGGGAAGAAGAGGAAGTTGTCACCAAGAGGCGCAACGTTGAGGCCATGGCGAGGGCCCTGTTCTGGAGTGAGATTGATCGGTTCAATGAGGATAGGAGGAAAGTGCTTGGGCTAGCTTTTAGTCAACTCAACGCCAGTGAGCTCATGTTGGCCAAAAAAAGCCAAAACAACTTCCAGAACTTTTTCGAAACTATGGGACTCGACAGCGGCGAGGAATCTCAAAAGGCTAAAGATATGCTTCAGCTCTGCGATGATGTTGACGCTGTGAGCCTGAACTAATTTTTCTCCATAAAATATGCAAGTAAATTGTATGAAAATGCATATTTTAGAAGAGAAGCGTCTGCCTTATCTTTTTTATTCGTGAGGGGCTGAACTTTGGCCTCCCTTTCGTCCGTTCTAGATCTTCGATTTGTGCTGGCTGTTGTGGCTGCTTTTTCTTCTTCTTCTGCTGCTGGTCTTGACGGCGAATTTTAGCGATCTTCAATATTCGCTCGGAGGCAGTTGTATTCGCACTGGCGCGCGCACACACATTGGCTTTCTCTGTATCTTTTCTCGATAATTTGGGAGGCTCTGGCTGCGGGTCGTTGCCAAAATTCTGACTAGCCCAGAGGTCCAGCTCTCGCTCGATTTTTTTCCTGCGCCAAGGTTTCAAAAAATCACCACGTGCCATGAGATTAAATAGAGAGAAAAATATTTCGTTTGGTTAGATTCTCTCCGAGGGTAGTGCAAGGGCATCGATTTCAAAGAAGACATTAAAATCTAGCCTAAACTGTCGCCTTACCTTCTCTCAATGTTAGCTCTCCGATCAATACTCGAGGCGTTATCAATCAGCTTAAGCTTGCTCTTCTTGATTGTTATACGTGGGGGGCTGTCGACGACCGATGGAAAGGGGATATTGTCTTCGACTTCATAGCTGGTGTTTTTATCGTAATCGTTGCCGTTGACGTCGACGTTGACAATTCTGTTGTCGTTTTGGTCATTGTCGTTGCGATTGTGGTTATGTCCGGTGGTGGCCGCAACTTCACTCTTATCAATCTCAAAACTCTCGAAATCGTCAGAGTAAGCCACACTGAAGTCCCTGCTCTCACGGAATAACTCCTGGGAGATTTCAAAGCTTTTACGCGGTTCGATACTCTCCATCGAAGTGTTTTGCTTCGCCATCTGCTCTTCGATTCTGTTAGAGGCATCCCGCGCTCCTGAAACTAAATTCTTCAGCATATTACCTATATCGCCAATTTTTTCTTCTGTAATCTTTTGGGGTGGGGGTGGTTGCGTCGAAGATTGCGGTGGTAATTGTCCTGGTGGTCGCGATGGTGATGAAAGTGACGGTCGCGGTGGTGATGGAAGTGATACCTTTTTTATCGAATCGTCTATGCGCCGCTTCGCTTCGTCAGTGTTGGAAATGAGCGAAGCAACCAAATCGCTCACACAATTCCCTTGAAATGCATCGTCACCAGTGGTAGCAGTTCGCGAATTTTCGCCATTCAACCTCCCTAGATCGTTATGTACTTGGTGAGTGATGTTATTTATCTTAAAATGTCATTTTTAAATTGGGCTGTACAAATAAGATACAAAAGAATTTAAGAATAATTTGTCGGTTACACTGGATATGGACGCTGGCTAAGCTTAGTCTCCCAAGTATGACAAATACTCCCCAATTCATTCATTTGCGCACCCATTCTGAATATTCGTTATTGGAAGGCGCTATGCGCCTTAAAAAGTTACCTGAATTGGTACGTGCAGCTGGTATGCCTGCTATTGCGCTGACTGATACAAATAATATGTTTGCTGC
>ERZ651776.4328-NODE-4328-length-13207-cov-9.313176_pt1 | contig 13207 bp, 12 predicted proteins | sample MGYA00514761_ERZ651776 | MGnify/ENA metagenome assembly ERZ651776 | reverse complement strand
ACAGCAGCACACAAAGCAGAGCTCGAGCACGAGAAGCGAGTCGCGGCGCGGGCAAAAGCCCGGGCAGAAGCCGCTGAGCAAGCAGCAGAGGCGGCCAAGAAGGCGGCGGAGCGCAAGCAGCGCCGGGAGAAGGAGGCCCAGGAGGGCCGAACTGACTCTCATTCGATGACCAGTAGACAAATATTGGGCACAAAGGGGGTCAAAGCATCGCTTTACTTTATTAACAACATGTTAATCATTCGATGGAGTAGGAGTGCAATTAAACTCAGTTGGTATTTAAATTGGTCAAATGGGAGGGGGGGCAAGAGTAAACCAAAAAAAAAGCAAGAAAAATTGGGACCCCCTCTACGTTTCTGCTTCTCCGCGTTTTTTTCGTAAAACTCGCGCAAAATCATCTTAGATCAGTTAGAGCGCACCCGGACGTACATTTTTTTTTCCTTTATATCTTGAATCTTCTGAGCGGGGCGCCCCCTCCCACATCTTTGGGCGACGATGAAGCTCCTTGAGATTGTCACTGGCCCCCGCTTTTCGTCCATCCTTGAATACGATCGCCAGTCCCTCTCCGTCCCATCCTATTCCCACTCTCCCAAGGATTTCACTGCGACGATATACTATCCAAGCTGTGTGGACCCGCGTACTAAAGAAGGTGATGACAGAAGAAAGGGAGACAATTTGGGGGAAGGAAATGAGGGTGCGGTTGAGGAGAAAGTGGAGGAAATGATGGAGGTTACCGTCGCAAATGTGAAGACAGAAAAGGATGTGCAACCTCTATTAAAGCTGCTTCGGGGAGATGAGTACGGTATTGGGGGTAAGGATGGTAAGTTTTTCGGGTTAAGTTTCTTTCTGTTCCAGACCAGATTCTATTTGGAATCGAGATCTCGCGTGGATGTGTCACAGTTTTGTCTCACACGCTTGAACGTACATACAGACCCGCTAAAATGGCTGAAAAAAGTCCGCAAGGTGCCACGCGATGTCACGACAATCAAGTCACCACCATCAACTGTAAATGAGGCTCAAACTGAAACTGAGACAGAGGCAACAAACCTCCAGATACTTCTCTTTCCCGCAGTGACGTTTGCCTCACTTTCTGCATCTCTTCGAGACACCCTCCTCCCCCACCTTTCCCCCGTCAACCCCTTCACGACCCTCGTCATCCCCTCCTCCCCCCCTTTGTCCCACTCCCTTGCAAAACTGTACTCTCAGAAATATTGGCCTTCTAGTTTCTTACCTGGAGGTTTGAGTGACGTGGTGAAGAGGGAAGAGAAGCTGGAACTGTCCAAAGAGGAGAAAGAATGGAAAATTAAGTGGTGTGGTGAGGTTATGAAGGGTAGGAATTGTGGGAATTTGGAGAAAAGTAAAGGAGTAGAAATGAATGAGGAGGTAATAATAGTAGATTCAAGAGAATGTAGCTGCTGCGACGAAGGTGGTGCTCGTTGCGGCGGCAAAAAGTGCGGCGGATCGATTGTCTCCAGAAGCTCTGATGAGCTTCAAGCCCTCTTCCCAAACGGCTTAAAAAGCAACAAGAGCAACCCCCTGATTACTCCTACCCTCCTAGCTATCCAAGGCGTGGCACGGAAAGAGCGCGAACGCCTGGTTTCTCGCTCCTCTTGTGATTCCAAGGATTTGGGGCAGTATTTATGCACAGACCTTGATGCTTACATTGGTTGGGGGGGAGAGCCAGATGTCTTTGAAGCGATGGCGTTACTGCATGCGAGGATTAGGAGCGTTACCTTTTTGGAAAGGGGAGGGAGGATGAAAACGAGCTCTTTGGGGGGGTTTAAGGGGGAGAAAGGTGTTCACTGTATGGACAATGCCAATCATGTAAGTAAATGGAGGTTTTTGGTAATCTAATCGCCGTAAGTTTAGGAGAGAGAGAGACTAATATTAGCGTCGATAACTTGGTTCATTCGCAGACGTTCCGGGTTTTTTGTTGTGAGGTTGTCGACTGAGCACTAGAGGGTAGTTTTTAACAAATATGCAGAACAAAAAATGCAGAACAAATTGAACCTTTGAAGTTTTAGTAGAACAAGTAGCTTTTTTAACAAGAAGGAAGACGTAACTTTTCCACACACAAATTTACTATCTAATAGGCAGTCATCCAAGGCTTTCTAAGGATGTGATATTTTGGGTCCCGCATCGAAACTTTCACCAGATGCACTCACTTGTTGTTATTTCAGTTTGATATTTTTTTTCGCCATTTTTTTTCTCTTGGATGTTTACCAAAAAGGAGTTCAAAAATATATATATATTGAGCGTCCTCCAACCAACCTCCAACTCAAAAGCTTCAAAATTAGCCATCTAGATAAAAACGTTCTCTCCCTAACCTTTCGTCGAGTGTTGCTCAGTTGCTCGCAGAAGCATCTCCACAAAAGCGCAGCGACAGCAACACAATCAATACTAGAAGACGGCGATGGCTCCCTCGCCCCTTCTTCTAGCCTTCTTGCTATCAATCGCTGTGCTTTTCTGTTCCTCGGCGGGCGTTGCGTTTGCATTGATGGGGTCCGATGTGCCGCCGTTTCTGAAGGCTTCTTGGAGACTGTGGACACAGCAGATATTTCAAACAATTCCCTTCATCTTGCAATACCGAAATCGGGTCACTAACGATGATGCCAAGGTAAGTACGCATCATCGTCACATTTGCTCTCTGTCAGCATCTCACCCTCTACCCCCTCGATGCCATCCATGCCATTGCGCAGTTGGATTCTGATGGAAATGCGATCGATAGGACTTTTTACAAAAACAATCTTCCGCTGTTGGCGTTTTCGGGTGTGCTTCTAGGGATTCACTTCTCTTCCTGGGTTTGGGCGATTGACAATACTTCGCTGGCTCACAGTTTGATGTGGATAAGCATGTATCCGATCTGCCTAAATGTGGGGGCATGGTTGACGTTTTTCTACGTCAAGAATGTTGGACAGGACAATTTGTCCTTATTTTGTTGTGGATGTGAGTCGCTCGAAATGGAATGGAAGGCGCTCAGTGTTCGCTCCGCTCACCCCCCTTGTCTCGTAATCCGTAGCTGGCAATGAAGATCTTTACGTTCTGACGAAACCTTCTTTAATGGAAACTGTTGGCACTTTTATAGGGCTGTCTGGGGCGTTGATAATGCTACTGGACGCTGGTCACTCGTCTGACAATGAGAAAGATAACGAGGTAACGGTGGCTGGTGACATGGTGGCATTCTTGGGCGCCGCGACTATGGCCGGTTATCTGGTAATTGGTCGAGTGCTGCGCTTGTGGCTGCCGATATGGCTGTATGCTTTTCCTGTCTGTGCCTTCAGTATTGCGACAAGTTTATTGTTTGCGGCTGTATCAGAAGATATTACCATAGGCGGGTTGAACAGCAACAGCGTCTTTGGTTTTTTATCTCCGGATTACATTGGGTATAGTCTTTACCTTGGCGCTTGTTGCGGGGTTGCTGGCCACACACTGCTGAATTATCTGCTGGAATACATATCCCCGCTGGTTATAGCAAGCTCCTTGCTGTTAGAACCTCTGGTAGGAAGTTTTATTGGGTGGTGCGTTGGAATTCAGGGCTTACCTGGTATATGGACGTGGGCGGGAGGTGTCGTACTGATGGGAGGGCTTGCTGCGGTGGTAGTTGGAGAGCACAAGCGAATGGCCGGCGGAAACGAGGGAACCAACACAGCTTCCGCTGCCAGCTCGGATATGCCTGTGGGAAGGCCAAATGAAGAGAACGCGTATGGACACGGCCTTGACGACATCGACCTGCAGGTCGTTGTAGATGAAGAGAATAGAGAGCTGACTAATAGAGCTTTATAGAAAAAAAGGTTTGTCGTATGTCTACGAAAAACAGATCGTCTTGTCCTACTACTAAAAACCCTTAGCCTGCAACAATTATGTCAGAGGCAAGCTAACATCAAAGTCCAACTTCCGCAAGCACAGCTCCGCGTCATAGTCAGCGTTTTTCTCTCCGTAACCCCTGGCAGATCCGCCACAAAAAGGCTCGAGTTCGGATAAATCAAAGTCGGCCCCCATTATTTTCGGGGCATTTTCAGTGCTGACGAAGCGGAACTTTTCTCGTGATGCAGCGTCGATGAAAGGGTTGACAAGCTTCATGAAACCGCGGAAAAACCAGGGAGCATTCACGAAATAAGCTCGGTAGAGGCGTTCCGGATAGTGAGCTTGCAAAATATGGATAGTCGCTGTGGGTTGTTGAGCGATCGAATACAAGAGAAATAGGGTTAGAGAGGGAATTGGGACAGCATGGCAAAGGAGAAACACGAGAGCATTACACTCACCTTTGGCTGTCTTCAAGGGTACTGCATCCCGCATACTGTATCCGTTGTAGTCAAAAATGATGCAGACTTTCTCTTCCCAAGTCTCCTCGCCGGTAGCCTCATCAACCGTCAAAGTGTTCCGCTTGCTGCACTCAATGCCCTTCTCAAGCATGTAAACAAGGTGCTGCAAATTGCCGTCATGAGCGTGTGTATTCTCGTTCTGAGGCCGCATAATGACTGCCGCCCTCCCGCGACGATCTTTGCCCCTTATATAGATCTTCCCAGTTGTATTTTCATGCAACAAGGTCTCCTCCAGAGCTTTGATCTCAGGAGAGGGGTTGGGCGACCGAAAGCAGCTGCGAAGTGCACTAACGCCGAATTCTTGTCGCCAAGCTAGCGTTTTTCGGAGCCGTTTTGCGGCAGACTTCTCATTCCCCTTATCTGCGCGAAGTGATCGACGAAGTGAGTGACGATCCTCGAGCTGAGCCTTCTCGGCGTCAGTGAGGGACAGCCTTTGGCTGAAGGAGTGGATCAGCTCCTCCTCATCATTTTTATTGATTTGCATTTTTCAGGGAGAATGAGGGGTTGAAACCTAAATGCAAATTCCGAAGAAATCAGATGAGATCAGTTCTTTGTTTGTCGTCAGTGGGCAAGAATTTAAAAACCCAATATTTAAAAATTGAGGTAGGAGAGGCAGAATTAAGAATTTTCAGAGAATAATTTTCATTTTTTTTAAATTGATCCATTCCCCATCTATCTATCCCCTTTAGCTTATCTTATCAAGTCCCCTAGAGAATCGAGGTGTGGGGCTGACTAAATGAAGCGCCCAAACCCGTCCTCCTCGTTGCACCTTACCAGGAAGAAGAAATATTCGACTCCTCTTCTCTCCCTCCCCTCGTCTGGCCTTGACATAACTCTCATCCATCCACTAATCAACTCCACGGCAGAGTGTGGATATCTTGCCGAGAGTTTGATCGAGTGTAATGCATTAGACAGCACGAGTCGTTCGGGCAGCGCCCCATCATCAAGTATATCCTCTAGCAAGAATATCAGCACTCCAACACTCACAACTCTCCATGTAAGGCTTTTAACAAGGCTCAAGGAGCCCGAATACGACTTGGCCGTCAAAACCACTGCGGGTGAAAGTGCGAGCGGGGCAGTGATGCGGCCTCGCGATGATTTTTATGTTCTTTGCGTTGGTCGAAATAGCCCCGTCACTCATAGAACAGCGAATGAAACGCTGTCGAAACTGCACCCTGATTATCTTGTCATGCGCCGCATCTGTGTGTTTTACTACGATGCGCTTGACGCACCTGCTGAGGCACAGACAGGGAGTGATGAGGCAGAAGTCATCGGGGGGAGTGGGGGGGATGAAGATTTTCCAGAGGGGATTGATATTTTTAAGGGGAGGTGAGTAAGTGAGTGAGTGAGTGAGTGAGTGAGTGAGTGAGTGAGTGAGTGAGTGTAGTGTAGTGTAGTGTAGTGTAGTGTAGTGTGCTGGACCTGTTTCATCTACCACGCCGACCGATTATTAATTAGTCAATTTCTTCGCTGGTCGACAGCTCGGCTTCAGACTCCAGGGAGCTGGAGCCACTTGCTCGACAGATTTTGCAGATGGCAAGGCGATCTGGGAGGGGCAACATAAGTGAGGCTAGGAGTGGGGCAGGGGGAGGGATGGTGTCGCCCTTGGTGTTTGGCATGCTTTAGGGTTCACGTAGAGGATCGATTAGTTATATAGTGAAGTGGTGAGATTTGAAATTTTTGTAGCTTTTGCTACGTTTCTTCTTCTCTGTGTGATTTATTTACTGCGTGTTTGGATTTTGGATGTTAATGTAGGTGCTGTGTCATCAAACACAGAAATTAAATCTTAAATCTACTCAGTACCTACGCTTCTTCCTCTCACGTTTCTCTTCCTTCATTCGCTCCTGCGATTCGATTCGATTAAGAGGGAAGGTGTGAGAATAACAGTATTCAGTAGAGGCGTCGTGTACATTACCGCTTGTACAAAGACGTACAGACTCTTCAATGTTGAATGTTGAACGTTGAATGTTGAACGTTTGATGTTGAATGTTGAATGTTGAACGTTGAAACTCGAGCTAGGGCTAGGGCTAGGGCTCACCTCCCTTTCCTCCTTCGTCTCCCTCCCGCCATGGTATACTTTCTTAATGCCAGTCTCTGGGAGAACCTCGCCACCAGCAACTCCTATTCCTTTGTTCGCCTGAGATTTAAATGGTTTGTGGTCCGTCTCCACTATCATTTCGGTCACCTTGTATCTATATTCCTTCGACTCAACACTACGGGGCTGGTCAGACTCCGAAGCGGGGTCCATAATAGTCGTCATTACAGTTGCAATACGCTCCTCCACATAGCAAACGCACAAGCGTTTGTAAACTTCCGGCATCGATCTTCCAATGCATTGCATCACGCGCCAGTCGAGGCTGGGACCCCTACCAGCATCAGACGAGGGATCACCCCTATCGTCATAGTGCATCAAAATGCAAAATGAACTGGTTTTTGTTTCAACAAGAAAAAGAATGTCGGGTTGGTTGGTCACCGGATTACATTCAAAACGGACACACAGGAGAACTCAAGCGAAGCGCATTAAACATTCGTTTAACTCGTACAAACACACAAACGCTGGACAAAGACAGCAGCAAAAAAAACCATCCCAAGCACCAAATAATTCACAAACAAACTCACGACCCGCTGCTAAGCCAATAGACATGAACAATTCCTCACCTGTGCACGTTTCCAACGCCTCCCCTCCCCGACTTCCCTGGAATCCCTCCTTTACCAACACCCTTCACCGGGTACAGGACAAAATCACACCCATACTGCAACCCACTCAACGCATCGTAACCCTTCTTCTCAAAATGAACTCGCACCGCATCCAAATGCCGATTATACTTCGTACGCACAGGAACATCATCGAATGGAACACAGCTACCGGACACTTCTTCATTCACATCCATCCACAAGAGATGACCCAAAGTCTACTGTGAAGAAAAAAACAAGAGAGGGCCAATCTACAAGACCCTACCTTTTTCAATATATATAATACAGAGAGGAGCTTCCAAATACGTCAAAGATGGGAAAGAACGACAATTGGTTTATGTTAGGGATTCGGTACTCCTTTTTGGGGAAATACTGGAAACTCGAGCCAATTTTTTTACACATTTTTACAAGGACCAAATTTTATTTTGTGCCGGTGATGATTTTGGATGGTTTGTGCCGGTCGCCGGTCAGCTTTGATGGTTTGTGCCGGTCAGCTTTGATGGTTTGTGCCGGTCAGCAGCTCCAATAGTGTAGGTGGTTATCACGTCTGGTTTTGATTCAGTCAACCTAGGTTCGAGTCCTAGTTGGAGCATTTTTTTTGCTTCTTGGGTGAAGGTTACATGAGAGGAGTATTTTTGCGAAGTCTGAGCTAAAACGGAGGGGAGCGTCAATCGTGAGGAGTCACGAGAGTCGGACGGTAAAACTTCTGATAAATAACGACGGATAACCTTTTTTTTGCGCCTGATGGTTACCAACTACCCCCTCTCCCCACAGGGTTTTTTAAAGAAAAGAGAACTTTAATAAGAATACTCGGGATAGTGGCACGACAACGATCAGCTCAGTCTTTCTTTTTTTACTTCTTTACTATCTCACCCAAGGCCAAAGTCAACTCATCGCAAAGTGAAATTTGCGCCGACAAGCTTCTCGCCAATTTTTTTCATGTGGGCCTTGGCCAGAAACTGCTTGCGAGCTAGCTTCCGTATCTCCTTTAGGTGCACACTGAGCTCGAGTGAATCGTTTGCGAGTGCTCTGTCTAGATAATACATTGTATCTTCACTAGCGGCTATCTCGGCGCTGAGATCGAGCATTTGTTTCGACAGGACGTCTTTAGGTACTATCAGAGCTTCAGGATCCACCGGCTTATTTTTCTCCAGTTCCCTTTCCTTGCCCAAATTCGCCAATTCTCGGCCGCTCCCTCCTTCTCAATCCCAACCTTCAATCGTCGAAGTTCCTCGATTTGGCTCTCTATTTCCTCCGCGCCCTCGTTCAAAAAGCCCCTGTGTCTTCATTAAGTCCGCGAGCTCATCCTTCGAAAAAAACCGTTTCCCCCTTAAGACAGTCGGTAGGGAAAGTTTTAAATATCATGGAAGTTAACATGACTTCCTCAAAAACAACGAGGAGTTCCAGAGAACCCTCACCCGAACCCTCACCCGAACCTTCACCCTGACCCTGACCCTGACCCTGACCGCACTCAGACCCCTCAAGCTCAACAAGTGCGATCAATAAACTTCCTGACACCCACTTTGGGTCGTTGTAGTTGGCCGAGGACACCTTGCACATACATTTCCATTCGCCGATAATTTGGCCGTGTCCGTTGAATTCGGCACAATCGCAGCCCTCCCAACAATTGCATATATGTTCCTTTCCGTAGCTGTTCTCTTTCTTGGAGAAAGGGAAGTCCTCAACCTTGAAAGTCAACTTCTTTGAGGGAACATTGTTATCCCCTGTCACCTTCCTTCCCTTCAACGCAGACTGATCATATGCGAGGTGAATAACTTCTATCCCGTGAGGCCCATAAGGAGCGGTGAAAAGCGAGGGAAAGGATACGCCTGGACCTTCCCCATAATTTGATTCCCCATGGGCATGAGTTTCTTTCAACAATATACCGGCCGGGAGCTCGGGAAAGGATACGGCTGGACCTTCCCCATAATTTGATTCGCCATGGGCATGAGTTTCTTTCAACAATATACCGGCCGGGAGCTCAATCGTCGGTTTAATAAACGTTGACACACGCAAGTTTTCCTTCTCCTTGCTGACACCACCTAAACCTCCCCATAAGAGCCTACCCAGCTTATTTCGAAGACTATTATATTCCCTTGCATCATTCTTGGAATCGGCGCTTTTGCCTTCCTCCTCAACAGCTTCGCTTTCGCTTCTGGATGTTAAACAAAGAATGGGGCTATGATCAAGAAGGTCTTCGTCATCCACAAACGCTTGAACAGTGGCGCTCTGGTTGTATCGACCTTGATAACAAATGAACATAGGATCAACTGTTGCTGCGACTTCCTCAGCTATCATAATGCTTCGAACCTGCTTTTCCTCCTCCCTCCTGGCACGGATAGCGAACACTTTCGCACTCTTGTTTCTGTGATCTACGAGATGGTGCTCAGCATTTATAAGTGGGACCTTCCCTCTCCCCTTCACATCCGCATCATTTTCAAGCTCCTCAGCATGCTTCCGCATGAAAGGCATTATGGAGGAGAAGTGGCGAAGGCGCCAATAATTACGCAAGTTGATGCTTTCATCGTCGTCGTAAAAGGGAATAGAAAAAGTCTCAGTAGGCCTCAAACCAATCGCCCGTCTCAAGCCAGGAAATCCCCCCTCTTCCTGAGCAACTTGGTAAAGCTGTACTCTCAAGTGACCCCCCCCTATTCCATCAAATTGTAGGGAGTTGTCGAAACCTATCTGCAGGATCGCCCCACGCTCCCGCGCGTCACTCTCACGGGATCCATAGTCGCTCGTCTTGCCCAGCCGATAATCTGCCTTCTCCACTCTCCCTACGTCAAAACTCCAGAGACCAATCAACTTGCTGAACAAAAAGTGTGCCTGGATGGCGCGCCAGAAGTTGAAGAAGAAATCTGCATGATGAACAGAATTGACAGAGCAGTGCGTCGAATAATAGTCACGCAAAAAATAGTTTTGTGTTGTCCTCCGCCCGCGCTTCTCGTCGTTTTGACTACTAAAGTGCTGTCCATTGTCGTCTTGTTCTTTTTTCTGCCGTTCTTCCCTCTCTAGATCAACATTGTTAAACAGGGCATGAACGGTTTTGTTGATTGTGACCAATCGAAATAGAGAAGGGTGATCCAGATACGTCAACAAGAACCCAAACACATCAAGTGGGAGACGGTCAATATGGCTCCCTGTTGTAAGAGACATTTATTTGCCTAGTAACTCTTTGAGAAACAAGAGGGTCGTAAGGGTGCTCGCGGCGGAGCTGAACGCACAATTAATTCAAAATATCGAGGAAGGGGGGGGGTCCTTTCCTTCTCTGACCAAAAACCACCAAATGCGACAATAATGTATTAGATAGAACACAAACAAAAACAAAAACAAAAACAAAAACAAAAAAAAAACATTTCCCCTTCTTCACTTCCCCTAGGTCTGCACAATACTGTATGTGTCACAGAATACTGAGAAAAGTAGAATTCAGTGAAAATTACTGGAAATTCAGTGAAATTATGGGAGTCTGTAGCGACCGAATACTTAGTATTCGGTCGCAACAACCTACTCATGCAACTTAGTACTACGATACGCAAAGACCTTCATCTGGCCTTCAAAATTCCCCCCCTTCCCCAATTTCCCTCCCCCCCTCGTCCCTTGTCCCTCTTCCCTCTTCCCTCTTCCCTTTCCCCCCTCCCCCCCCCCGTTCAATGTCCCCGTTCGTCCCCTAAATATTTCGGCCTCCCCCAAGTTGTACTACAGACTCGACTGCTCCTATACCCTCTGCCACCACGAATATTTTCAGTGAGGACAAGAACGTTCCAGTACAACCTTTCAGAGCCCGCTACTCCTCCTTTCCTCCTCCTCCTTCTCCTTCTTCTCCTTCTCCTCCTTCTCCTTCTGCTCCTTCTTCTTCTTCGCCCTGCTCTGTGCCGCCCAAATTCTTTCCCTTTCCCTACGCGCATCTTTCTTGGCTTTAGGTTGATCCGCTCGCCTGTTCGCTACTTTTCCGCGATTTCCGCGCGTCTTGCGGTCTTTGTCTTTTGACATTCCGCCTGTTAAACAATGTCGGGAACGAAGAAAGGAGGAAGATGAGCGAAGCGAGGGTTGGGTTAGGGAAGGGGAGAAGCGAGGGTTAGGGAAGGGGAGGTGGAAAATGAAATTGGCAGTCCCAAAACACTCGGCAATTCTCACCGCCTTTTTTAAGACCCTTCCAAATGCGATCTTCCTTTGCTGTTAGGGTTTCCCCCTGAAGTATCTTCTCTGCAGCAACTGTTCTCTGCTTGCCAACTTTCTTGCCTGCGAAGGAAGAGCAAAGCAAAGCGAGGGTTAGGTTAGGGAAGGGGAGAAGCGAGGGTTAGGGAAGGGGAGGTGGAAAATGAAATTGGCAGTCCTAAGGGGGGGGTGGATTAAAGAAAAGACGTCTTACCGCCAGCGTATCCCTTAAGAGTCGCACAGGCTGAATCAGGAAAATCAGGGAGTTGTTGGGGGGGGGCAGGGAATGATGGTGGTGATGATGATGAAGTGTCAGAAGATGCGGCGGAAGCGGGGGCGGTGGTGTGGGCAGCCGCGGAAGCGGAAGCGGAAGCGGGGGCAGCGGTGGAAGCGTGGGCAGCGGCAGAAGCGGAGGAAGTGGAGGAAGTGGAGGAAGTGGAAGTGGAAGCGGTGGCGAGGTCTTTCACGAGACCTTTGCTGCTCAGCATAGTTGTCAGCTTTCCTAACTGAGCCTCTAATTCAATGACGTCATCAGCACTAAGTGCAGCTCCAGGAACTGACACAAAAGTTAGGTGGGAGTGAAGGGAGGTTGGGGCTGAGTGAAAGAGGTTAGGCATCCTCTTGTTAACACCTCCGGCTTCCTTATCCATCAGAATAATGCCGCCGTGGGTCTTAACAACGTCGTAAATACTATCACTGCTTCTCGTCTTAGAAAACGATAGCAGAGAAAAGCCCGCTTCCTCCGCCAGGTAAACGCTGGAGATGATTTTAACGAGTTTTCCCTTTAGAATCGTGCCTGACAAGCCTTCTAATCCAAACCAAACATCTTTGTCTTGGTGAGCATAGTGGTAGCCGTCTTCGGAGTTCACCTTACCCCACATGTAGTTTAAATGGTGGCCCACCGACAACATAGTAACAATCGTGACAAAGGCGGATATCATGACCCCATCGGGAGTCTCCGACCCGAGGTCACCGCCTCCAACGATTCTCTCGATTTCGAGCTCATAGGCTTCTACTCTGGTGGCAATGTCACGCTCAGATTCTATCTCTGACACCTTCATTTTCCTAAATAAAGACCGCTCTTTCCAAACGGAAAACTGTAGAGCGAGGGGGGGGGGTTGTTAGTTTAAAGGTCATCACTTGCCCCCTCACTAGCACAAACTCACCCAAACATGTGTTGCCTTTTTGAAAGCAAGCTGTCCGTTGGTAAGATAACCATACAGCGCTAGAATGCCTGCTTGATTCAGTAGGGATAGCTTGGATGTTGCGACCCCGAGGTGGCCCTTAAGTGAAGAGGGGACACCATCAGGGGAGGAGAAGGTGATCATAGAGGAAGTTGTAGCGTGCGAGAGGAGATTTGCGGGAGTGGTCGGAGTGGACTGAAGTCGAGGAGCGAAGCGACAGACGAGTTAGAAGAACATAACAGTGTAAAGTCCCGGCCACGTTTGTGTCGATATCACCTCCCCTCCCCTCCCCTCCTCCTCCCCCTCCCCCTCCCCTTCACTCTTCTTGTTTCTTGCTCCTCGTTACTCCCCTTAACTCTTCTTGTTGCTTCATTCCTTGCCCACTCTCACCTTCTTGAGATTTGGACTCCCTTTCCTTTTATATATGTCTCCGGGGATCTCCTCGTCGGAGTCGACTACTACCTCTGACTTCCCTCCGGTCTCCTCCTCCCTCTCCTCCTCTTCCTCCCATTTCGGTTTTCTCTTACTTTTCTTTGGTATGAATTCATCCTCGCTGTTGCTATTTTCCATCCACGACCATTTTCTGGTCTCCTTTTTGGAGGAATTCTTGACGGGCTCAGGCGATAAAGAGATGTTAGGGGAATCCCTTGACGTCATTTCCTGTTATATGGGAGTTTAAAGGGTATAAAAGTATTAGATAACACTATATCAGGCAGAAAATTGCGCCACAACATCTGGTGGTCTCGAGGTCCTCAGGCTCGGCCCTCCACAGTCGGAAAAAAGTCAAAAAAAGTCAGTTAGGCCAATATAATATAATTTGACAAATAAACAACGCCGATGCTCGTGATATCTCTC
>ERZ651776.4327-NODE-4327-length-13210-cov-5.347369_pt1 | contig 13210 bp, 6 predicted proteins | sample MGYA00514761_ERZ651776 | MGnify/ENA metagenome assembly ERZ651776 | reverse complement strand
TCTATCGCAACAGCACCTGTCTTCCTCTTCCTTATGAATGTCGACAACGAGCACCCTACACGCCGACATTCCTCGTCTCCCCAGTCCGTCAAACTGAGTTTTTTGTCGACTTCCCTAACTCGGTGAAACCTGTTCTCTAAAATGAAGCTGAGAATTGTGACAAAGCCAGGACATCTTTCTACCAAAGGAGAGAGCAACTCCTTTTCCTCCTCAAATATACTGTTCACATGAGCGACATTTTCGATATGATCGGCCTTCCTATTTTCGTAGATTTTCTCTGCCACAGCCTCCCAAGCCTCTATCGTCTTTGTCTCTGGGGATGTTGTAGCCATACTTCCCCGCTGTGCACAACCTGGTATACTATCTTTGTCCTCCCTCTTTCAGATTTTGTTACTTATGCTTTCCAACGATATCATCCTTTGCAGTTTGTTTGTGCGGGATATGCTATTACTTATTTTGGGACAAGTAGATGTCCTTCATGATTCTACCACACCACCAGGGTTGAAGCTAGAAACCATTATTAATTAAGCCATCCTTTATTAATTGCGCGGAAATATTTATTCATTGCGCGGAAAGAAAACTGATCCCCGGAATCGGATGGTCTCAAAAACGGAGGACCCTCTGGTGGTCCCTTTCCTCCCCTCCCCTTCGCCCTCCAACCAAGCATTCTCTGCTTCTTCACCGAGGGGGTTCAGTGATTACCCTGAGGCTTCTGCCTTCACCACCTTCCTCTGTCAGATATTCGCGCTCTGTTACAAGACCTTGCTCCGAGACTTCCGCAGGCCTGTCCACTTTGTCACTATCCTTTTTATCCCTGCTCTTGCGGGTTGGGGAGTCAAGGCAATCTTTGATGCTACTACTGAAGATACAACTGACAATGAGCACGTGGCATATCCAACGGCATCTCCAACGGCACCTCCAACTCCTGGGTGGGAAAGAAATTCGATGCATTGTGGAGAACTGCCTGGGGAATACGGGAATGTTTCTATGCTGTTAACTGCGCCAATATTTTTCTTTGCGGGCAGCTTTGTATCAAGTTTGATGGTGGCCTACTCAGCGTTGGAGGAGAAAAACAAGAAGCTCTTATCTTCGCTACAACGGGCAGGTCTTTCCAACCTGGCTCACTGGCTCTCCCTAAACATTTCCGCCACGATAATGTCATTCCCTGCGACCGCCCTGGCAGTCCTCGCCGGCAAACTTTTTCAGATTGACGCCTTCACAAAGACGAACCCTCTGATCATGTTCATGATCGTGGTAGGCGTCAGCTCAGCAAACACTTCTGCATCACTCCTTTTCACCACGATCATTCGTGGAGGAATGCTGTTTACGGCTACAATGGCGTTCTACCTCATTTATGCGATGGTGATGTGCACTATAAAATCGAATTCTTCGCTGTTGGGGACGTACGGTAACTCTGACGAGTTTGAGGCTCCCAACGGCCTAGGAGAATTCGATGGTTTCTACGGTGATGGAGTCTCGCCCTTTTACCAATTCCTGATGTATTTGATGCCGTGGACCCATTTTGGGAGGCTATTTTTTGGAATTTTTTCTGTGACTGGGTACGCCGACACTTGCGTCAACACGAGGGATTTCGGTTTTGCTGACTTGTCCGCGGCTAGCTCGAGCTCAAGGAGCGGAGTGCCCTCTCTCGGGTTCAATGTCGTTGGTTTGATTGTCGACAGCATAATATTTACACTGCTCGCATTTTACGTATCGTCCGTGAGGGGGTCCGAGGACGAGCACGCTCTACCAATTTACTTCATTTTCGATCCCAATTACTGGTTTCCCCAGGAAACTATGCTCTCAACTGCCCGAGACGACGGCGATGTTTTGCGACATGAACAAATTCTAGCGGCCGCAAGTGGCGATATCCGCACCAGGAAGCTCACCAAGAGCTACAAAGGCGGAAACACAGCGCTGAAGGAAGTGACCATCCGATTCCAGAAGGGCGAGTGCTATGCTCTGCTCGGACAGAATGGTGCAGGCAAAACGACTCTGATTTCCGTCCTGACCGGGGCGACCAATCCATCTCACGGAGAGGCATTCGTCGGGCCGTACGGGTGTATTTCGAAGAATATGTCCAACATTCAGAAGAAGATCGGAGTCTGCTGCCAGGAGGATCTCATCTATGAGGAGCTTTCTGGATACGAGCACGCAATATTTTATAGCATGTGCCGCGGCCGTGGTTGGAACTTGGCAAGGGAGGAGGCCATGTCAGTTTTAAATTCGGTCACTCTGCAAGACCACGCCTCGAAGCGGGCTAAGGATTACTCAGGTGGAATGAAGAGGCGACTAATGGTAGGCCTTGCTACCGTCGGCGATCCCGAGTACGTCTTTCTGGACGAACCGTCCACAGGGCTTGACCCGTTGTCGAGGAGGCGACTCTGGTCGATCCTCGAGGGCTTCAAGACTGGCAGGGTGCTGGTATTGACAACTCACATGATGGAGGAGGCTGATGTATTAGGCGACAAGATTGGGTTTTTACACTTAGGGCGCCTACGAGCCTCCGGGACTCCGCTCGAGTTAAAGAGGAAACTCGGCACTGGCTTTTCTATCGAGCTGGCGTCGTCAGGGCCCGCCAAAATTGCAGCCTGTGCGGCGGCATCCGCCCTGCTCCCGAAAGGAACTAAGATTGACGCCAGCAGCAGCAACAGGAGCATCTCTATTTCATGCCCTCGTGGAGATAGTGCCAAGATCAGGAGGTTGCAGAAATTCTTCGAGTGGATTGAGGCACACCCGGAATTCGTTCAAGAGGTCGCTTTATCAAATTCAACTCTGAGCGAAGTATTCACAACTTTGGTCAGGCACGACCGCGACGAGATAGTCGGAGAGGAACTAGGCTCTACTTTGTCCAGCGTTGTATCCACGGTCATGACAGAGGAGGAGAAACTTCATTCTGTGGCGACTTGGCTCGAAATCCCCCCCAGTGTCGTGCAGCAGCTTATCGAGGAAGGCATTACCATTCGCCAGATTGTCAACGCCGGACTACGTGCGCTGCGACCTGAGCTGCTGGATGGAGGCAACTCTGTCAAATTTTTGACGTCTGCTTCTGACAGTATTGAGCACGAAGAGGAGAAAATGAAGCAGGCAAAAGAAATGGATGATTTGGAGGAAGCGCTCGAGATTGCCGATAAGGAGGCTGCGAAGGCTCTCAAGGACGCTGATAACGAAAAAATTGGAGCGGAAGAGAGGGGAGAAGGCGAGTTGAAAATCCAAGGGAGTTTAACTGCCGGCGGGTTACTAGACCTTCGTGGCAATCGTAACAACAACAACAACAACAACAACAACAATGCGAATTCTACCCTTGCCACTAACGCCACAATAAATGGGAATTTCCCCAAGGGAGAACCGTCTCGCTTGATGCAAATCTGGGCATTTTTCATGCGTGATGCTGCCTTCGAGACCAAGAGGTCGAAGAAAAGTTGGGCCGCCATCATCATTGTCATGGCAGCATTGATTTCATTCAATACATTAATACCAAGCAGTGCTGATAATACTACTGATGATGCTACTGATGATACTACCTCCAACACGTACGGATATGTTGATCCCGTCTGGGCCATGAAGTCGATGCTCCTGATGTGGGCGACAGCATTGGTTCAGCCAAATATGGTTTTTGTTTTCAGCTCTGATCGTAGGGACGGGCACCGGCAGGTGAGCGGACGAAGACAGCGAGCAAGCGAAGTGAGAATCAGCTGGCGGTTTTCTTTCAACTCCTTGATATTCTAACCCTCCATTTATATTACTTGTCACTTGCTCTTTGCTGCTTGCTGCTCGGTCCTTCGCAGGCTTCGTTCCTTCTGTCCTGCACCAATATGACATATTGGGTCGGAAATTACCTGTACTACACGATTTTAGCTTTTGCCCTCATGCTTGTATACACTATAATAGGTTATTTGGCTGGGCAGGGTGTCTATACGCAGGTGCCGGTTGGAACCTATTTTTTATTGTATTTCGGTGGCGCTCTGGCTCAGGTCACCTTGGCCGTGTTCTTCTCCGCCGTTCTTCCTGGCGGTTCTCTCATGTCGCTCGTGACAATTTTACTCGTCGCAATCGCACCCCCCGCCTCCTACATAGTGATGTTGCTAACAATGAGCAACACTTACGATAATGTTGGATATCCGGTCTGGCTAATGATGATCCCTCCTTTCAGTTACGGTCGGGCTGCGGCTCTTTCATTTTACTGTGCTGAAAGAGGCTACGATAACAACTTAATTGACTGCGGAGATGGCACCCTACTAATCTCCCTCGGCTTCCTTTGGCTCTCTACTTTCCTCCTCGCGACAGTAAGTATTTATCTCCACGCCGTTCTTCCGAACCCCCACGGAGTTCCCCTTCACCCTCTTCTCTGCCTCAAAAATGGCGATAAGGCCAAAAAATCCTCCCATCACGATAAAGAAAGCCACGATTTTGATGCAGAGTTGCAGTCTCAGGACAGCGATGTTCTTCTGGAGAGGGAAAAATGTTGTAGAATGGTTGACGAAGGCGCCGAATCTGAGACTACATTGTTGACTCACGAGGTGAAAAAACGATACGGAAAACTGAAACCCTGGGTTGTTGACGGCATAAGTGTTACGATGGATCGTAATGAAGTATTCTGCTTGCTCGGTCCCAACGGTGCGGGGAAAACTACTCTTTTTTCACTTTTGACAACCATGATCTCTCACGAAAATGGGGCGGCATATGTGGCTGGAGTTGACGTTTCGAAAGACCCCGCAAAAGTGCGGTCAAAAATAGGCGTCTGTCCACAACATGACATTCTTTACCCAAGCTTGAGCGTGCGAGAACATCTAGAATTTGCTTGCCGCGCTCGAGGAGTAAAAAACCCAACTGAAGGGGCAAGGAGAATCGCGGTCGTTTGCGAACTAGATGGAGATCCATTCCACACACGAAGTTCAGAATTATCTGGCGGTATGCGTCGACGCCTTTCTATAGCAATTGCTGCGGCTGGAAGCCCAGAAGTAGTATTTATGGACGAACCTACAACCGGTCTCGATCCTGAAACCCGTTTCTCAATTTGGTCAATGATTCGAAAGTTAGGTGAGGGGCGGTTACTTATTTTGAGCACTCACAGCATGGAGGAAGCCGAGAGTCTAAGTTCGAGAATAGCAATAATGAACAGTGGAAAGATGTTGTGCTTGGGAGATCCTGTGCATTTGAAGACAAAGTTTGGGATGGGTTTGAGGGTCAGGATGGTGCTTTTGGAAAAGGACGTTGACTATTTAAAGGTCATTCAGGAAGAGTTGGACAGGAGTGCGCAGCTTGTTGTAGACAGCTGGCCAATGTTAGAGGTCCAGCTGGGAGAGGGTGTGAAGGTTTCGAAAACGTTTGAGTTCATGGAGAGGATTGCGAGGGAAGGCAAAGGGGTTAGGGACTGGGAAATCTGCCACACAAGTTTGGAGGAAGTGTTTATCAGGCTAGTCGGGGCAGAAGATAACTAACTAACTATTGCTAAGAAAGATTTTTAGAGGTGAAGGGTGCTAAGATAAATGTATGTCACCAAAATTAGTGCTAATCACGTAATTTTGCTCAAATCAAACCAACCACCACTAACACAACCAAACCCACAAGCGAGTTCCACAACACAGCTGTTTCTGCCCCGCTCTTAATAAAGTTTTGTTCCGCAAAGGTCACGGTCTTATCCTGCAACGCCTCCTCGATTGTCGCCGTAACAGTCACCTCCTCCACTACAACAGCAGCGAAGTACTCGCTATCCAACGTGGGGTCCTCTGCCGCTGCAGTCTGGAGAGCAGCCACGAAGGACACCGCGTTGGTATCACCCTCTGAGCCGCTCGCATTCACACTATCGATCGCTTCATCACCCTTCTCCTTGATAGTATCTTCGAAGACCTCCACAGCCTCTTTGCTACACTCATCGATACACTCGAGCTTGAACTCAATATAGAACTCAATAATCAATTCATCATCGTCCGCCAAGTTCCTCTTCAAGTTCCTCCTCGAGTCCCCGTCACACCCATACCTGGGGGTGAACGCCCCATTCTCACTAACATGGAAGCATCCGATCCTCGTCACAACAACCTCCACCCCGTCTTCTTCTTCCTCAACCCCAGCCACCACAAGCACCGCCTCCTTCACAACGCTTGCCAGCGCTTTTCTATTTTCCGGCTCGTCAGGAATCGCCAAACCGCTGACCTTTAACTCCGCAGGGATCTGTACGGCCTGGATCTCCACCTCGGTCTTATCAACTTCGATGATTTCTTCCCCCGTATCGTCGTCGTCTTGGTCCTCCACGTCGTCTTGGTCCGCCACGTCTTGGTCCGCCACGTCGTCTTGGTCCGCCGCGTCGTCAACGTGGTCGTCAACCCACTCCCCGCTGGCGTCGACATCCTTGCTATCAGTGAAGTGGCAACCCTGGCAATCGCAGCCAAACTTCGTCTCGAGGAGGCTGACGGTGAGGAGACCCTCCTCAGAGGAGAGGTCGTCGTCCCCCCCATCGTAGCCGAAGTGGTGGATGATATCATCGCACGAGGCCCCGGCCACAAGGCACATTGCGTTGCTGCTGTCGCAGCTGCTGTCGTCGTACTTTCTAAGGGGGCCAAAATTTCCGTTGTCTTCCACAAGGATGTCAATGATCAAGTCCATGTAGTCGCTCATGTGGTCGTTCTCGTTGAATATGTCACTTTGTAACACCTCTAAAGGCCCTAGTGTCATGTCAACGACATCCTCCTCGCTCAAATCGTGCACCCTTTTCATCAATAAGTGCTTATTCTGCTGAGGATGGTACCCACAAAGATCGATTTCCTCATTCTCCATCCTCGCCTGATCTTGACCCCAGGCACCACACATACTACTATCCTCCCACATGACCTCGACGCACCCTTCCCCCCGGAGACACATGACATCATCATATTCGTCGACAGTGGGAAGAGCACGACAGACCTGGTCGGGCTGAGGCTCGTTCGCGCAGCGAACAGGGGAGTCGTCATTGTGCTCATAGGAGACGATAACGCGAGATTCAGCCATGGTGGCGCCACATCCGTCCATATCCATGTAGAAGTCGTATTCCTTTCTGTCGTTGAATTTCGCTCCGCCTCTGAGGATGGTCCCCTGGGATGCGGCAGCCGTGTCAAACACGCCGTCATTGCCGAGGACTGCGAGATGCATCCCTTCGCATCTCTTTTCGTCGTCACTGTCGCCATCCTGAGGGAAGGAGCTCATGCCGAAGTCAATCACTGCGTCTAATTGTGTACCCATCTTACCCTCATCGCCTTCATCACCCTCTTCCCAGGCCTCAATTTTCATCGCCATCTCCATGATCTTCATGGTGTAAGTGTCCGTCAAACGATCCTTGAAGCTGAAAAACCAAGGCATATTCATCGCGAGCTTCACATTAGGATCACCAAAATGATCATCATCATCGATCCCCTCACCGAGAGTAATTTCCATCTCCATGTCATACACTCCAATAAACTTTCCTTCCACCTCCTTATGCCAGCTGTTGGGATCTTTCATTATCACATTAATAAACTTTTCAAAGTCCCCTCCCTCCTCCTCAGCGATTTGTATGTCAACCTCCATATCACGGAAATATTCCCACATCACTCCTTGCGTGGTCACACGAACTTTGGGATTAATGTAAGTCCTCTCATTCGTCTTAGAACAATACGCCACACGATAGTCATTCTGACACCACTCTTTCGTGACGTCTTCCGCATCAAATTCCCCTCCATCCTCCCATTCCCACCCTATACAAGCCAAACGCTCCCAGTCGTGCACCCTGTACGCGCAGAGTTGGTTATCGGAGAGACAATCCGTAGAAGAATACCTGTCATGGTCTGCGAAGAGCGAGTCAGAATTCCAGGCAACGGAGCGGACGTCACAAGAATCATGGCAGCCGTCGTCGCAGCTGACTGAGGAGATGCCATCGTAGCCAGTCATCATGCCACCTTCGGCGGTGAAGGTAATGCCATCGGCTGTCTTCTCCCTGTACGTGATGTGGAAGTTAGTAAAGTCGATAGTCTCTTTAATGTTGAGAGATAAATCAACATCATAGTCTTGATCGACCTCTCCCAAGGGAACCTCGTAGTCACTGTCATCCTCGACATCCATCGACATTTCCACAATCATCTCGTCGTTGATCACTGCAGACATACTGACATCATGAAGCCTATCGAGCGCGCGCATCGTTGTCACACTACTCATATCGATTCTCATATCCAAGTCAAGGTTATTTGGGTCACTACCTGCCGTCAAAATTTCTTCAAAGGTGATGTGATCATCTTCGATCCACTCAAAAGAGATGTCGAAGTCAACGAAAAACTCTTTGCTCTCGAAGACGGCTTCCTCCCAGGAGGACGTATCGTAATTATAAACCGGAGGTATTTCTTCAATCTCGTGCAATTCGAAATCGGCGGTATGCGTAAGTTCCATGTCACCCAATGTCGTCCTCCAACTCATCTCACTGTTACACAGGACGTACGTCATGCTATCAGACACCCCTCTAAGCTCATTTGCGATTGTGTATTTTAACGTTTCGATCACCTCCTCCCAGCTCAAGCCGTAGACATTGGACATGGTGAAGGAGGAGTCATCTTCGTTCCAATTGAACAGCTCGTTGTTCATCTCCAGCCTGAAGCCCTCCATCTTCCCAACCTCATCGTCCAAGACGAAGGAGAAGGACATCTCGTGAAAGTCATCGTCGTTGATGTCCAACTCGTGCTGGCAGTTGTACTCCCACTTAATCTCCTCCGTCTTCTTCTCGTAGAAGCTGAAATCGTGCTCAATCTTGACGTGGTCACAGTCGTCGTCATTATTGTCACAGTCCGGCAACAAGTCGACTTCCAGGGACCAGTCAACGCCGGTTTGACCTGTCTGCTGGGAGGGTTCGTGGATCTGGTTCAGTTGCAGATCAATCTGTACCAGACGGTCGTCATTGATGTTTATGAGGTGGGAGAACTCGACAGCAATCACACCGTCCTCATCCACACTGTCATAGTTTGCAGTGTGGTCGATCAACAACGCGTCATCATGGACCTTCGTCAAGAGCGTGACCCTACCACCTCTACTGCAGAAGTTCCCGCCATCCTCGAACCCACCAGTCTGCGAGAACTCCCAATCGAACGTGGCTGGGTGCTGTACCCTCGAGCTCTCCGTCCCGACACACATCACAAATCCTTCTTTTGTAACACTGCCGTCACTAGTAAACACCAGCGTCGTCGTCCACGTCCCATCAAACGTCAAAGTCTCCCCTTCCTCAAGACTTCCACTAAGGCTTACGATGATATTGCTGCCATCGCGTACCTCTAACCTGTCGAACGAAGACTCCGTCTCGAAGTACTCGAACGTCAAGGCGGTAGGTCCATTGACCTCCCCCTCGAGCTTGTAATTGCAGATTAGGTTGTTTTCGTAGGACCGATCCTCCCCCCCGATGCGGACGCACGCGTCTTTCTCGGTGCCGTCGGGGAGGGTAATCGTCGAGACGACGTCATGGCAGTCGCTGCCGTTATCAGACCATATGTGCTCGAAGTAGTAGGATGGCGCGTCGGACTGGTCGCCGTCCTCCCCCGAGGAAGGGGCCTCGCAATCCGGGTCCGAGGTGAAGGAGGCACAGTGGTATTTACCAGAGGACGAGTCGTCGTCACAGTCGTAATCGCTGGATTCTGGATCCTCGGCAGAGTCCTCGCCTTGGCCCATACAGTTGTCAACGTACTCTTGGGAGTTGATCTCGGCGCAGGCATAAACAAACCCTGGGGGCGCAAAACCAAACTCCTCTTCACATGTCAGCACGTCGGATGGACCATTACACATTACAGCTTTCTTCGACAGCTGCCTGGTGTTAACAGTAACAGCATTGTTAACGAACTGGCTCTCGCCAATGAGATCAGCCTCGAGGGTCACGCTTAGGTCAAGATGAAAGCCCTCCTCCTGTCCGTCGAGGTAAGTCGACCCGGTGCTGGTGACGGAGTAGTCGCTGCCTTCCCCGAAGAGGTTATCGATGGAGAGGCCCGATTCAGTGGGGAGGACGCTCACCCGGGAGGAGAGACTCATGTCGAATTTCTCAGACGAACTGACGCCGTTGTCGACGTCCGTGTAGATCACGGCTTGGAATTCCTCTCCCATGATCGCGTTGGCCTCAAAGTGGCCAATGTCCAGGAGTTTCACAGTGGGGAACGTCTGGAAGAGTGTAGTATCGAAATCGACGCGTAGGTCCCCATCGTCGAAGTCCATGAAGCCACCGATAGTGTCTGTCCCGGAGGAGGAGCCGGTGAAGTTCCACCAGAAAGAATTTAGCTGTTCGTCGTCGCCGTCGCCGTCGCCGTCGCCGTCGCCGTCGCCGTCGTGCTCCTCTCCATCACCGACCTCCATGACTCCAAGATAATAAAACTCATCTAATGCCGTCTCTCCCTGACGATGCCCAGCACGGATGATAACGTCTCTAGGCGTCACACCGAGGAATTCCCAGTTCTCCATGTTACCGAGATTTTCCCATGATAGCTTCATGTCGATCTCAACCTCGTCGTTAATCATTTCGTCAAGGGTGTGGCCAAAGACTCCCACGAGGAAGTCGTCGAGGTCATTGAGGAAATTCATGTCCGAGTTGAGAGGGTCAGAAATGACGTCACCGTCGTCACCGTCGTCACCACTATCCTCATCCGAATAATGCAAATAATCGTAATCGTGTCTATCATCGTTGTCGTTGTCATCGTGTTCCCCCGAGGCATAGGCGTCGCAATAAGCACGGAGCTCAGCCTTGTTCTCCTCGGGACAGTCCGATGCGCAGCCGGTCATGAAGTTGGAGGGGCGCTCCACGCACCGCTCATCATCACCACAGTCAGCATGGCAGGACCAATCGAGCTCCCCCGAGTCGCCAGGAAAGTCCCAAGTCATTTCGCAATTGGAGTGCGCCGTCCTCAAGATATGCTCAATGTAACCAGAGTAGGGCGCTAAGCCTGCAAAATCTAAATCTCCCTCGCAATCGCCAAAGCCGTCTTTTAAATCCTGCAACCCCCCCTCCTCAAGGACAACTTGCATGTAGTCTGAGCAGACACTATTTTCGCAACTGTCTAAAGTGCCCCAATCACCCTCCCCGGGTGAGCATTTATTCTCAAGGTTAATAAAGGTGATGTAGGACTCTTCGCAGCGGTCCATGACATCTTCGGGGATGCCAATAGTCAAGTCTTTCATATCGCAACTATCCAGCAAATCATTGGCCGACAAAACCAAAAACGGAATAGGAAAGCTTGCGTAGACCTCCATGGCGGTTCCGGCACACTGTTCGAGACCCTCACTTATCTCGCCAATGTTCTGAAACAAGTCTGCCACGTAAGGGCGGCAAACGGCACACTCGTCGGCAGTAAACATGGACATCGCTGCGCCACACAGGGGGAGGCCATCCTCGTTACTGTCCCCTTCGCGAGCGCAGCTGGGCCTACAAGCCTCGTCGTTCTGGAGCGCAACGCGGTTGAAAGATGACAAGCACGGGGACTCTGACTCACACAAATATTGACGGTACATCTCAATGTCAGAAGGGGGACAAGTGTCGACGCAGCCTGAGTCGACGTGCCACTGGAATTCATCGCAGGTGGTAGGAGGGAGGGGTGCACCCGCGCAGGTGGTGGTGCAGGCCGCCATATCATCGAGGCGGCGGGCAGTGGGGGGGGAGATGGTAGGGAAGGAGGGGGGCCAGGGGGTGGATTTCAACAAATCGTTAATAGCCTTGTTGAAGCCCTTGGAGCGGACGTCGAAGGACAAGTTCTCTCGTTTCTTCATTGTGACCTTCTTCGAGGCCTCCAAGGCCCTCCTCTCCCGGCTGGAAGGGGTAACAGTGATTTTCGTATCGGTGATTAGGCCAGTGGGGAGGTCGGTCCACCAGGATTGTGTTGCGCGGAACTCCTGTTCGTGGCCCTCCGGATTGGGGACGTAATAGGCCCCGGTTTGCTCCCCAGAGGGGGTGGCGAAGAGGGACGAGAAGAAGGAATGCTCGCTGATGGTTAGGTCAAAGAACTCGTTTTTGGAAGTCGACCCTGAAACGTACTGGGGGGTCAGGTCGAAGAAGATCCAGCCGTTGAGATGGTTGAGGAGATCGAAACGAGTGTCCTGGACGGTGACGTTGAGAGCAACGTCAGCGAGATACGGGACTTGGAAGAGGAAGTCGAAGGCGGGGATGTTGATGTTGAGAGACGTGAGAGACTCGTGGATTTGAGGCATGTATTTCGGGAGGGTGAAATTGTACTGTTGCCAAGTGCGTGCGTCACCGAAGGAAACCAGGCGTGTTAGTGATGGAATGAATAGGATGGGGTTGGAGGCGGGGGGGGAGAGATTCGATTAGTAGTGTTAGAGTAAATTATCGGGGAGTAATGATGGCTGCAAAAATGGTCTGTGCATGCGGGGTGTCGGTGGCGCCACTCACCTCTAACAACCCATCCTCCTTCAGGTACATCTTATAGGCAGCCACAGCGTCCTGAATCTGCCCAACCTGCTGAGCTTTGTCGTCAGCGGAGGAGTAAGTTCGGAGAATGTTCTGTGTCACCTTCTCGGTCTCGTTCAAGAACTTGATGAGGATGTCGTTGCCGTACTTCTTGTGGACCCGCCTGTTACGGGGGTTCTCGACCAGCACGCGAGTGTCGACTTTCAACTCGTCATTCCTCTTATCTTTCATGCACTCATGGACGAATTTCTTGTCAGCTTTGTGGTTGAACGTGAGGGTCTTCTTGTACGGGAAGAACTTCATGAAGCTAATGTGAGTGTCAATGGAGCAGACAGTGTTCACCTCAGCGTCCCACGACAGGCCACCCTCATCCGTGACAGTCGCGAGGGACGTTACTGAGGAGAGGAGGGAGCGAAAGCTGGGGAAGTTGATGTCCGAGAGGGTGAGAGCCAGGGGGACGGAGTCCGGCCGGGACGGGGTTGTGAAGGACTTCCCCTCGTGAAGTGAAAGGGAAGCCCCCGCGAGGTGCTCATCCCCCAGGCTGATGGTGCACGACGCATCGTTGACGAAGATGTCGTGGAGGGAGGAGGTGGACAGCTTGGGGGTGGCGGTGCCCGAGAGGGAGAGGGTGTCGGAAGAGAGGGTGAGGGAGAGAGTTGTGACTTCGAAGGGCGCAGAGGAGGAGGTAGAGTGGACAAGAGCCGTGAAGGAAATAGCGCCAACGACTGTGGGGGGGGGGTTGGTGTGTAGTTGTGGAGGTTTAGTGAGGGGCTGTTAGTTATTTGCTAAAAAAAAAAAAGGGGGGCGGGGATGGGGGCACGG
>ERZ651776.4326-NODE-4326-length-13210-cov-13.832102_pt1 | contig 13210 bp, 7 predicted proteins | sample MGYA00514761_ERZ651776 | MGnify/ENA metagenome assembly ERZ651776 | reverse complement strand
AGAAGAGAAGAGAAGAGAAGAGGAGTGTTAGTTGACTTCCAACTATTTACAGACCCCCTACTCAATAAATTACTCACCGAACCACTATTTCCCCTTGTGATTATCAATTTAGTAAGGCTGGTCGTTGCAGATGTTCCACTGCGGATGTCCATCACCCTGTGACTATTCATCCCATCAAATGTGCAGGTATGACCCTCCTGACATGTAATACCTACAGCTTTTCTTATATCAAACTCCGCCGCACTGTAGGTCCCAGTGGTGATAGCAATGTTGTCGCCTGCATTAGCGCTGTTGTATGCTGTCAGGACATCTGCAGTGCTCGTAAGGTGTCGCCTTCCGACAGCATTATTCTCAAAAGTGTAAGGATTAGAAATAAGGTAGTTGTTCACGGGGTGGTATTTTTGTTTCTGTTGGTTGTCGTCGTCTCCTTGTCCATATTCAGCATAGTCATTCAGATGGTGTTGTGTGTGACCATCCCCATGGTCAGCTTTGGTCATTAAATGTGCATTTGCCTGTTGGCGTTGTCGTTGTCGTTGTCGTTGTCGTTGTTGGTGTTGTTTTTGTACCTGATGCTGATACTGAAAAGGTGAATTTTCAGCATGGACAGTGCCAACAATTTTAGGGGGGTATGTAAGAAGAAGCAAGAGGCAGACACACTTGCCTATTCTTTTGATATTTTTTGGTATGTCTACTGGTTCCAGGGGGGGCAGTTTTTGTGGCTGTGACTGTATCTGTTTCTGGGTAGTGTTAGTCTGAAGCACTCCTCCAGAGTAGTTGGACGATGTTGATGGTCGTTGGGCACGTACCTTTGCCACGAGGAGGAGAAGGAGAAGAAGGAGGAGGAGAGAATAAAAATTTCCAATGAAACTATTTGTCTTCGCTCCCATCACTTCCATCCCTCCAGAAAATGAGAAATAGCGCCCTTGCTGACGTCTCTCGGTTGTGGAAGTATTGAACATCTCCCCCTCCACCTCGTTGGCTGTTGACAGTATTTGAGGTACCTTGCCATTTGTCGTGCCAGGGTACGTCTCCGTGTGGTTTTGCTCTATGACGGTGCCCCAAATGAGGGGTATTTCTACCATGGTGTTGTGAATGGGAGGCATTTGCACCAAATTCACACTGTCGATGATTGCCTCAGAATCAGAATCGACGTGGAAATTTGCTGAGGAAAAAATGCCAGTTATCGAGGAGCATGGCATACAGAAGAAAGGAGGGGCAGCAGAGATGCCACCTTCACCATCCAGTAAAAAGGAGGGAGCAGGAAACAGCGCCGGCTGGAGAGGGGAGAAATGCGATTGGAAAATTGCGATTTGAAGGCCACAACTGATGACATGATCGTAGCAGGTCGTGGCGCTATCAACACAAAGGAGGTGGCCATGGTCATGGTTGTTCAAGCTGTTGTAAGGATGACCGAGGTGACTAATCTTGCCGTCTTGCTCGAAGACAGTACTCCAAATGGAGGGGGGTTCTATTTCTACCATGGTGGCATCAATAAGCACCGGCATGAAATCTCCACCATGGCAAATAATTGCTTCAGAATCGACGTGGCTAGTTGCTGCGGAATCGATGCCGGCAAATGAGGAGCTTTGGGGACTGGAGAAAGGGGAAACAAAGAAGCTGCAGCTGCTACTTAGTAAAAGCCCTCCTCCTCCTCCCTCTCTTCCCGCAACAGCGATCCAAAGTCCGAACAACGAGCAAAATGACAGCATCGGCAAATGAAAAGGTCTCCTGCACGAATTCATCCTTGACGTAATGCCTTCTTCGCCTTGTTTCATTTTGGTCAGATCCGCGTCTTTCTTTTCTTTCTGTTGGTCTCCCTTGCTCTCAGAAGGCTGAGGAGGCACGAGCTTGCCTTTAGTACAGCATTTCTCGGTCTCTGGCTCCCCCGTCGCTGCACTGGCATTATTTGCCCTCGTCAAAGAGGGACGCGTCTTCCCCGCCAATTTCGTCCTCTTTTTCCTCTTCTTCTTCCTCTTTTTCCTCATCGTGCCCCTGGTCATAGAAATGATCGCCCTCTTCAGCTCCCTCCTCTCCTTGGCCAATGCTTCCTTCCTCTCCTGAATCACCACCGCATCCTTCAAGGCGGCTCCAAAGGCCCTAGCGCCGTCTTCACTTGCAAAATCAACAAGTATCTCCGACAACTCCTTCTCCCTTGTCGCCAGCCTGCTCTCCTCTCCCTCGACAACCTGTAGCCTCGCTATCTTCTCAGCAAGCTCCCTCCCCAACTTGCTCGACTTGATGCTCGCAAGCACCCCCCCCCTAGGGCACTTAGCAGCATCACTAGTGCGCCCACTCTTGGCCCTCAACTTCTCACTGACATTTTTTTTTGCGACCGTCTTATCCTCCTTGCCATCCATCTGGTCGCCGTTTCTTGTCGAGGGGGCGACGATCGGACTACTCTCAGTCCTCTTCACCTTCCTCTTCCGCTGATCGTGAGGCTGATCCACCTTACAAGAGGCAAATGAATTGTTGGTTGCCGCTTCTTTGCCAGCCTCCTCCAAAAGGAATGCGGCATCTACAAGAGCCTTGTCAGGAGCATCCTCGGTGCGGCTTGTCAACGCGCTCTCCTGTCCTCTTTCTCCCTTGAATTTTCCCCTGATAAAACAGAAGATTGTGAAAATCATGAAAGCCCAGTGAAGGTAGATTGCTGTCGTGGTGTTGAGAGCGGTGACAAGGGCGATTAAATTGTTGATAGCCGCTTTGATGTCGGTCGTGTCCGCAATGAGGGGTGTCGCGGCGTTCCCCCATCCTCCTTCCCCATTACTTTGTCCATTGAGAAAGCAGAAGATCTTGAAAATGATGAAAGCCAAGTGAAGACAGATGGCAGTCGTGGAGTTGAGAATGGTAAAGAGGGAGTTGAAATGGTGGATGATAAGTGTGGGCCAGTAGGATGACGCTGATTTTGCCTCAGGGGCAATCGCATCAACCTCAACCTCAACCTCAACCTCCCCCTCGACCTCAACCTCCCCCTCCCCCTCGGCCTCAGCCTCGACCTCGTCACTGGCAGATCTGCCCCACAGAATCTCAAAGTTGTTCGTTGCGAACCTCTTGCTCTCTTCCGAGTGGTGGGGGTGAGACTTTTCGCGCTCCTCGCGAAACTTCTCGTGGGAGGATTTTTTGTCACCCATGCCATGCTTAGGCTTAACAACAACAGTGAAAATATTTTCTGCCCACTCTTTGAGTGAGTTTTGACGGGCTATCGCGACCTGTTTCTCAAAAACTTCGTCTTCGTTGTCGACCTTGATCACCTCCCCCTTCCTCTTCTGCTGATCATGCAACCTCTCCTCCTCGGAGGCGGCAACAGAACCATTGGTAATCCCTTCGGCATCAGTCTTCTTAGGGAGGGCAGGCAACTGGGGATTGCTGGTGCCCTCCACGAGAGCCTTGTCAGGGACGTCGGCACTGACTGATGTCCCAGAGTCCCCTTGTCGGTCTTTTATAAAAATGTCAACCGGGAAGAGGAGAACTGTAAAGAGAGAGACGAAAAGAGAAAGAACTTGAGCAAAATAGCTCAAAGTGCTCTTGTTGCAAACATTCGTGATGGTGCCGTCCTCCTGGGTTGTGGTGGGAGGGGGAGTCGAGGAGCTATCGTCTCCTCCTCCCTCCATCCGGACGGGGGCAGCTGCGCTCGCCAAGTCATCGGCTGCGGCGGCCGGGGAGGCTTCGTCTGGAAGCTCAGCGGCGGCCGGGTCCTTGGCACTCATTGCGGCCTTGGAGGGGGGGACGACGGTACTGACTTTATGGGAGTCCGAGGCCAAAGGAGTGAAGATTTTCGACGTGACGGTAGTCGCTGTTGCCTCCTTCTTCACATCTCTCTTGACAACTTCCTTGAAGCTCAATTTGCTCTTCTTTCCGACCTCCGTAGTGAGGGCGTTTTCCTGGGCGGCGGGGGTGGGAGCCTCTTCGGTGGGATCAACAATGCCGGAGTCTTGAGCCTCAAGGGCAATATCGTCTCCTCGTTTCTCCGTCTCGTTGACGCTGAGGGAGCAGGTGCTCTTGTCGTTGAGGTTGCAGGCGCCGCTCTCGTCGCGGACGGGGGCGGCGGCGGATTCCGAGGGAGCGGTGTCATCCTTGGTGGAAGGAGTCTTCCCCGCCAATTTCGTCCTCTGTTTCTTCATCGTGCCCCAAGTCATGGCCACTTTCTCCTTCTTGGTCGCCTCGACCGGCATTTTCTTTTTTTTCTTTTTTTTCTTTTTTTTGTTGCTTGCCGGGGATACGACGATCGCACTGTTCTCGACCTTGGTCTCAACCTCGCCAGACTGATCATCCTCCTCCTCCTCCTCCTCCTCCTCCTCGCCTTCAAGATTCAAAGCCTCAAATGTATTATTTTCGAGGCTCTGGTCCATTCCCACGCGGCCGGAGTGAGATTTCGGATGCTTCGCACAAGCCGCCTTCGCGTCAGCTTTCTTGCCTCTCTTCCGCTGAACAAGATGGAACTTATTTTCTGACTCTTCTTTGGCAGAGATTTGAAGGACTGTCTCGACTTCTCTGTCGAAACGGTCATCGCCGGTGTTAACCTTCTCTTTGGGAGAGGCGGCCTCCTCATCAGCCTCCTCATGAGCCTCAGCTGCGTCCTTCTGGGATGCGTTCTTCTGGAATAGGGCAGGGGGGTTCAGAGCCCTGGCTAAAGATTTTGGAGGAAAGTCGGCAACATCATCCATGGTGAGAGATGAAGAAGTAGTCTCTGCCATTGTGTTGGAAGTGTTAAATATGCGTGTGATGAGGCGTGACAAGAAATTGCAATGAGTTAGTCCGCAGCTAATGCGTGATTGCGCACGTTACAAAGCAGCAGAGAGTATCGCGAGTACACTTTAATCGATTCCGCTAGCTGGCAAAGTCATCCACATCCCCCCCCCGGATGTCATAAATGCCCTCCTTCGCCATTACGTTACAAAGAAAAAGCGAAAAATTCCCCCTGCTCCACGGACCCACTCTAACTGGAACCTTAACTCCCTGGATCTGGTGCAGTGCCCTAGCCGACGGACAACAGATTTGCATCTGAGAAAGTTACTCACCCGTCGTTTGTACTTTCTTTGAACAACGATAGCCTTAAATGTGATGATGTACGTGTCTTGTTGATAGAGTAGAGGGAAGTTTTCATTTTTTTCGCCGTGGATTTTCCCCCGGGAACTGGAAAACAATTTTCTATCTGTCCAAAATTGCAATATTTGAAATTAACCCCACTCACCCCTCAGATTGGACACTGCACAGCGTTGAGAAAGTTTTGAAAACCGGGAGAGTCGTATCTGCACTGTTTTTTCCTTCTCGAGGCACCCCACTCCAACGCCACCTTCCCCCCTCTGCGTCTTCCAGCCTTTGCTGATTTCCTCCCTCACTTCCCCTCGCTGCTTTCTCCTAGAATATCTTCGACGTCCATCCTACACTTGTACATGTGGTATCAGAGGTTGTCATGAAACTGCACAACAAACAGCAGCTGCACGGCAATCCATTGCGAGTGGTGCTCCCTGTGACATGCAGGTGCCTTCTGGCTCTTGACCTGTTCATCCTTGCTGTTGTGTGCATAACACGGCCTACTATTGATAAATATTCGAGAATTCGTCGACATGGGGGGAGCTGCACACTCTTGATTGAGGCTACTGACGGGACAAGGGTTTGTTGCGACGATGTCGGGTCGTTTCAAGAAGGTGCATTCGCCGGCCTTTGCAGAAACCTGACGCCCGGAGTGACGGGTGACCCTCACCTGTCTTCTTTAAAGACCTCGATTCTCCTGACGCTATTTCCAATTCTGATTGTTCTTGTGACAGATATGAGATTTGAGAGAAGGGTTTTGGTGAGGGGGCTGGTATACTGCGTGGTGATGGTGATCCGAGCCCAGATCCTGTACAAATTCGGTAATTTCGTCGAATCGCTTATCATTCCTGAAGGTTCTCTCTATGATTTCTCCGACCACACGGTGTTTTTTTTAGTTCAGATATTGCCACCAGCAGCTGTTGAGCTTTATTTGTCGCAGAAGAAAGAGAGGCGTAATAATGTACAGCTGATGTTTCTGGCGGCTTACGCATTTTGGATTCATCTGGCTGTTTGGGAGAGTTTTTGGCGTACGTGCGGCGTTTATCACACGACGAGTGAGTGTCAGGTTGGCGGAATCATTGGTGGTTTTGGTTCCTTCCTGGTGACGAAAACATTAATAATTTTGTAGAGAATACGAGTTTTTCGGTAGATAACTTCTTTGCCGCGCGAAAAATCCGTCCGCTACATTTATGTCCCCCCCACTAATTTAATTTTCTTCATTTCCCTCTTACTTTACCAACTGACGTTTTCATTTGACTTCTTTCATATCGATGTTTCTGTCTCTCTTCTATTGGTATCAGAATCTTCGTCTATTCGTTCCAAATCGTAGGCTGTGACTAGCTCTGTTCCTTGTTCCTCCTCCTGAGCGGAGGTAGTAGCGTCTTTAAAAAATGCGAGCATTTGCTCCAAGCTCTTTTCTTTCGTCTCGGGGAGAATCTTGTAATTCAACACGAGGAAGGCTGCATTGATGGCTGCCAGGAGGAAGTAGTAACCGCCCCAGCCAAAAATTGCGCTAAGTGGGAGCACTGTACTGCTGACGAGTGTCGCACTGAGCCGATTCACTATCGTACAGAATGCAACACTCTTTGCCCGAATTCTGTTGGGGAAAATTTCGCTGGGTACCAACCAACACACAGGCCCCAAGCCGATCGAAAATCCGGTGAAAAAAATTAGAAGTCCGCTGACACTCACCCACGCCCCGATGTCCTCGGATAAATTAATTGCGATCAATAGAAGGCCCAAAATCATTATCGAGAGTGAGAGAAGTACCATGAAGCGTCGCCCATGGTGGTCGATCCTCGGTGCAGCAAAGATGACTGCGCTCAACTTGAATATTCCGAGAAGAATGACGATGCCGAAGCTCTGCCTTCGGCTCGCTATCCCGCTCGCCTCTAGCATGATGTTCATGTAATACTGAATGCCATCGATCCCAGTGAGCTGTTGGGTGCTTGCTATGAGAGCACCCACGATCAACATCCGCTTCAAAAATGGGGGAGGATGCCAAAATGTCGACCATGGAACCCGGCCACTACTTGTCCCTCCACTGATCCCCACCTCGTCTCTTCCGCCGTAGTAATTTCTTTCCTCCGCTATATTTATTGTGATTTTTTCCATGAGCTCGTCAACCAATTCCTCCTCCCCCTCTCCGTTGCTATCTCCATAACTCTTGTAGTTGAGCTGCCTCAACACTTCCCTCGCCTCGTTTAGTTTTCCTTTCGCTACTAGCCATCGCGGCGATTCTGGCATGAAGCCGGCAAGGATTAGCACAATTAAGACCAAAGGGAGAAAAGCCCCTATACCGACCATGACACGCCAGCCCACGTTCTCACCGAGCCCCTCCAGGAAAAAACCAACAATGAAGCCACTCAAAATTCCAATATTTATCGAAATTTCAGAACAAGTGACCAGTTGCCCCCTGAGCTCTTTCGGAGAGACCTCGGAAATGTAAATTGGGTCTATCGCCAGCCCAAGCCCAATGCCGATGCCAAGGACCATTCTACCGAGGATTAATGTCACGAAACTTCCCGACACTGCCTGCAGCAAGCAACCCGAAAGGAAAATGAAGCCAGAGTACAAAAATGTTTTTCGCCGCCCATATCGGTCGCTCACAAAAGGGCTGATCAGCGCCCCAAAGAGACTGAAAAGATTGATGCTCCCAACAAAAATGCTCAGCTGGGCTGAAGAAAGGGACTGTGACAGCAACGGTGTCACATCTGAGGTAATGCCGATGTCATACCCTAAATTACAGCTGTTCAAAGAGGCCACCGCAATCGTCATTTTTAGTTGTCTGCTCAGGCTGCTGATGCTTGTTGATGAGCCTGTCGGCGGTGAGGATTCTGACGGTGACAGAAGATACATTGTTAGCTTGCTGGGCTCTCAGTTCCCGCGTCCGTGTTGGGAGTATCGTTCACTCAGGTAGTGGGGTTTGAAGAAAAAATATTGTGTTGGGCTAGCTAAGCTCTCAGTCTCAGTCCCCGTTTCGGGGAGAATAATAAGCTATATGGTATGAATTGCGCACTCGGGTGCGTCGTATTTTTCCGAATTTTATCAAAAAAAATTAAAAACATTTAAAGCACCCAAACTACGGTCTTGATTCAGATTTACCCGTATCATACGGGATTATACACGCTTCACTGACCGGGAGGGTAAAATAAAGCACGCAGAAGGTGCAAAATCTCACAAAATTCTTACCTCAAGCCTCAAGCACAAAAATCACATGTGGCGCCTCCTTAGCCACGCACTGCTGCTCACGGTCTTACTGACTCCTGTTTCAATTTCTCTGTCGACTAGCTCGACGAAAAAGCCAATCCTGCCCGGAGCAGCTTCCTATAAAACAACACCAATTCAAGGTCAGAAACCTGGCACCTCTGGCCTCCGAAAAAAGACAAGTGTGTTCCTTGACTCTCAAAACTACCTGGAGAATTTCATTCAGGCATATTGTGATGCGAACGACTCGGGTGCCCCCCTTCTTGTCTGTGGGGACGGTCGGTACGGGATGCCAGATGCGATTGACAGAATTTCCTCTGTGCTAGCAGGCAATGGCGTGAGCAAGATTTACCTTCCTCAGGGTGGGATAATGAGCACCCCCGCGGCGTCTGCGTTCATCCGCTCTCCAGAAAATGACTGCGAGGGAGGCATACTGTTGACGGCGTCGCATAACCCCGGCGGTCCGGACGGTGACTTTGGAATCAAGTTCAATGGCAAGCGTGGAGAGCCGGCAGATGAGATGTTCACTGATGAGGTCTTCCGCCTGAGCAGCGAAATTGACGCTATAAAGACCACGACGAACGCGCTCAGCAAAAGTAATAATTTCAAGAATGATAATGCCAACCTGGAAACCTACCAGCCCATGGTTGATGACAACTTGGCTATTGATGATATTTTGTTCTCTGCCCCAAAAAGCAGTTTCCGTGTGGGTGTCACGGACTCGTTCGTCCACATCGTCGACCCATTCGCCGATTACGTGGATCTTCTAAAGGGGGAGTTTTCGTTCGATAAGTTGCGGGCTCTAATGGCGCACCCGGAGTTTTACTTGCTTTTTGATGGCATGCACGGTGCCGGGGGGCCGTTTGCTAGGCGAATATTTAGTGAGCCTCCTTCTACCAAACCCAAACATTCTCGGTTTCCTCGTTCCCCGGCTGGCCGCCCGGCTGTCGTCGTCCCATAATAGTTTCTCCGCACTCTCGATGTCGACCCGCCCGCCCGCGATAAACCCCGACGGCACCCTGGTAAAGTTTCCCCCCCCCTCCCCCTCCTCGCCCGCCTCCCGGGCCGCCGTTACCGGCGACGTGGACGCGCTCGCCGCCCTGTCCGTCGACGCGCTCCTGTCCCCCGACGACGGCTCCGACAACACCCCTTTGATATTCGCGGCCGACGAGGGCCGGCTCGACGCCGTCAATCACATCGTCGCGAGAGCAGTTGCCGAAACGTACGTGAACGCCCGGGGGTACGTGGGGAACACGGCGGTATCCAGGGCCGCGAGGGGCGGACACGTAGAGGTGGTGAAGTCGCTCCTGTCGGCTGGCGCGGATCCTAACATACCCAACGACAAGGAGCAGTATCCGCTGCACTTTGCGGCGTTCAAGAGGAGGCCGGAGTGCGTGAGGGCACTTCTGGAATCGGGCAAGTGCGACTTGAACGTCACGGACAGGAAGGGACGGCTGCCGGAGGAGGATACATCTGACGAATCCATTAAGGCGATGATCAGAGCAAGCAAGTGAAGACGGTTTTTGTTGGTGGGGGAGGGGGAGCTTTAACGAAAACATTTTTTCCCAAGGTAGAGAGAGAGCGACGTTTTCCCCAAAGAGCCCGATTTTCTTCCCTGTCACTCAATTCCACACAACTCTTTTTGGGGCAGTGCGACAGGTTAATTAACCGCAAAATTAAGCGAAAATTTTAGGGCGTGCACCGAACAGTTATTGATACCCCCCATCTGAAATTCGGAGCAAAAAAAAGACGGCGCTACGTTTAAATCGTTAATTAGCTGAAGATGAGGAGGTTTTGCAAGACGAACATTACGAGGGGGAAAACGCGACTCTAACCAAAGATTTCCGTTAATTTCGCCCTATTGGCATCGTTAACAATCACTCATACTAAACACTGCCAATATTATTTATCCCTACTTGAACGAACCACTACCAATCACATACGCTGCTCTACTCTTCCAGTCACAACGAACATGTTGCCTGATATTTTCTGTGACAACTTCCGGATCTGCGACAACTCCTCCCTTCACCCCTTTTTCCCCATACACAGTCGGGTTTGTGTGAATTTCAACCTCTGTCCAAGGCGCAAAAGAAACACTCAATGGTTCAATCTTTGTGGTTGCTGTCATGTCCCCTTGGTAGTATCTGAATTCTCCCATCTCGTCGAGCATGGGTTGGTGCGTACACCACAAATTTACCATGAGTGTCAAACGGAATGAGCAATCCGCACCTTTCTTCCTCTTTCTGATCATTAAATTGTGTGGGCAGCCATGGAGTAAATTTCCTCCAAAAGAAATGTGTCGCCCTGTGTGGGGAAAGCACAAGATACTCTCCTCTTCTCCAAAAATTAAAGTTGGCAGCTGGATGGAATCAGATAGGTAAGTGATGGTTGCAAGGGTTGGGTGGACCATCTCATCAAGTTTTTTCAAGCGCTGCTCATCTTTGTCGAAGTGAAAGTCCATTGATTCTCGTTCTGAGCTTGTTTTGTGAAACCAGAATTCGCAGCCGGCGACTTTGGCGTCAACTTTAAGGTTTAACCTGGAAACATGAAAGTTGAACACGTCCTCTACAAAGCGCAAAATGTGATTGTCGTGCTTTGAAAAAAGGTGAAACGGGTGAAAGTATGTCGTATTATCTCTCATTTCTTTTCTCGCCATGAGTGATAATTGCGAGGAGGACGGTGAGTGCACGTCAAACAAGTCAAAGCGTGAGAGAACTCCTCTAGTATTCTCCAAATGAAGCGTGACGGTTCCTTTTTCTCTCAAGTGTTGGTTTGTCAGGTGACAGAATAAGACAAGTAAATATCGCTGACCAGATTTGATTTCAACTCCGGCGTGGTAGAGGGAAGAGTCAAATACCAGGGCCGAGCCTTGATTGCATTGGATTAATCCATCATCAAATAAAGTTCCACCGCCAACAAAATTTTCTCTTGAACTGAGGGCAATTTGGATTGTTCTGTCACCACCGTCGACGTGTCGGACTAGTTTTCGTTGATTCTTCATATCGTAACGAACTATGAAAACGTCATCGAACGACTGTACTTCGGACTCAGCATGTTTGATTATTGATGGGAGCAGCGGGAGTATGTACTGGCGCAGCTTCGGATATTCTGTCACCTCCAGGTCATCTGTCGCTTGTTTGTAGTCGTTTCCGTTTCCGCGTATGGACGAAGAATTGAATATTTCCTCGGACAATTCGATCAAGCCATTGCAGCATGCTTGACTAAGCACTCCATTTACTACCTTTTTCATGTTTATTCGTCGCCCATGTGTTACGTTTAAAAACAAGACTCGGTAAGGACGAATACGTTTTAAAAACTAATACTGCATCCTCATTTGTAAGTTATCCAAGTTCTCCCTTCCCTCGCCCTTCGCCAGACCACAAAATCCAAATTATCCTCGTAACACCTTGAATTCTCATCATATAACATTGAATTGTCATCATGACTGCTCCAGAATATCTCACAAAGCAGACCATGTACTTTCTTGGCATGCTCGAGTTTTACAAGGTTTACCAACACTTGACAAACGACCCACAAAATGTTATAACAAATGGTTTCATCGGTCGTTCTCTCGATCTCTCCGGAGATGCTCCTTCTGAATTCGTCTGGACTTATTGCTGGTGCTTGGTAGGATTGGGACTTGTTCGTATTATGTACGCCTCTGATATGACCAACAAAACCAACTGGGTGTGCTGTTTTCTAGCTCACGCCTACGAGACATTTTTCTGGTGGCAAGCGACCACGACAGAGGCCGGTAAAGCTGCAGCCTTGGCGAGCTTCGGTGCGAGCGGTGAAAGTCTTCTCTCTACAGTAGTCGCTAATCCCAAGAACTGGATTACCAGCGGTGGGGCTGAAATGCTTTCTGTTCTGGTGGGGCCTGCGCTTGTAGCGCTTTGCATGCTGCCTTTTTTTCCAAAGAAGAAAATTGAGAGCATTTTCCTGGGGAGTTTCGTTGCGGGAGATGATTTCGATGAAGATGGGGAGGAAGGAGACGACATCGACTGGATTGAGTATGAATGGGTTGGCGGAGAGGATGAGGAGATTACTAGTGAAGAAGACAGTGGTGATGTAGAAACAGAGGAGGAGGAGGAGGAGGAGGAGGAGGAGGAGGAGCAGGAGAAGGAAGACAATTTTGCCTCGATGACTGTCGCCGAACTGAAGAAAGAGTTGAAGAATAGAGGGCTCCCAAGCTCTGGGGCGAAGAAGGTATTGATTGAGAGACTGGAGGAGAATAGCAAATAAATTGAAGACCAGTGAAAACTAAGACAAAAGATAAATGTTAACAGTAAAATAGCATTGAATGGTCGATCCATCAGATTATATCAGAATATAGCAGATAAAAACAGGCCCCCATGTCGTTTTGTTATCCCATAAATTTAGATTAGTACGGTCTTGGTTTTTTGTTCAGTGTTGCTTTTGGTCAATTTTTTGGAGGGGGGTTCGCTCAATAATGTTTCACACAAATTTCAATATGTATCCTATCAGACCTTCAACTCCATTACCCCCGGAAGCACTCATCGTTTGCAGAAAAAGGCCAACGTCTAGTGAACTAGAGTTGTCAGTAGGGAAGTAAGCAAGAGCAGTTGCATGCTTCTCATCCTCAGTTCCATTAGCTTCATTCACTGCCTGATTATATTTTCCTAAGAGTCGCAGAATTAATTTCCGCAAAGTGACGCATTTGTAGCGATCACGAAGATAGGGGACAACATCGGAAAATCCAGCAGAAGTTGCCGCGCTCGTCAGGGAGGAGCACTCGTCAAACGTACTATTGCCCAGCTGCGTGAGCCCGTCCGGGAGCAACACGCTCGTCAGGGAGGAGCACTCGTAAAACACTTCATCGCCCAGCTGTGTGAGCCCGTCAGGGAGTGCCACGCTCGTCAGGGAGGAGCAATCGAAAAACACTCTATCGCACAGCTGTGTGAGCCCGTCCGGGAGCGACACGCTCGTCAAAGAGGAGCATTTCCAAAACACA
>ERZ651776.4325-NODE-4325-length-13212-cov-5.227636_pt1 | contig 13212 bp, 8 predicted proteins | sample MGYA00514761_ERZ651776 | MGnify/ENA metagenome assembly ERZ651776 | reverse complement strand
AAATAGTCAAGGCCAATATCTTGGTGAAAAAGGTCATACGTTGGTTATTAATGATGATTTGATAAAAGGTAAGACTAAAGAAGAAACCAAAGAAAAAACAAAGGGATTTATAAAAAAGACATTAACCGAAGTGGGATTGGGTGATACATTTTCCGATGATGAAATGAATGAAATATCTACTGTAACATCAGACTATATGGAAGAAATTGATAATATCAATAAAGAACTTGATGGTATGGATTTTCCAAACGAAGGGGCTAAATGGAAAGAATTTAGTAAAAGAATAGCCAAGATAGAAAACGGATATAAAAAAAGATTGGCTAAAGTAGTTACAGTAGAACACGCTGCTGCTATGATTGGTAAAAACAATGCGAAAAACTTAGTTCAGACTGGTGGTGTAAAAGTAGAAGCTCTTATGTCTGCTATTGAAATTGCTAATAACATCAGAACTAATGAATCGTTAAATGATTTAGAACATAATAAACAATTCTATGATGAAAATGATGAACCAAAATTTGTAACATCAAAGGGAACGCAAAATCCAGATGATTATTCAATAACATTTAGAACTAAGAGAACTGCTGGTAGAACGGGAGGTGGATGTCAGTTATCATTTACTGGTGATGGTGAACCAGCCCCAACTGATTTAACAGATGATGGGTTAGCAATTGATGTGGAAACCGGAAAAGTGAAAGAAGTATAATGAAAACTCAACTACTCTGCACATTCACTCAAAAAGATAAGCTAGAAGATATTCTAGGTCTTATCATTATATGTAACGATATACTCTACGAAAAGGTATATGTGTTTCAGAATGGTAAGGACAGAGACCAGCTTATCTGTACATACAATGTTGAGTATGATGCAGATAATCATCCTGATGATATTCCAAATACTATTTCTCTACATAGAAAGAAACAAAGCAATACACTCTACACAATCAACGCACTCAACGAGGTAATCAGAGAACTCAATGGTGGTGTGCTAGATAAGAGATTTCCTATTCCGTGGGAAGAATATCAGAATAGTCTATTGCTTACCAACGATACAGGATTGAATAAGATACCAACTAGAATACACAGTATAGTAGACATAAAAGATTATCAATAAAACTAAAAAAATAATTGTATTTCACTATTACAGGTGATATATATTATTGGTTACAGAATGATGTAACTAACAAATAAATAATAACTAATAAAATAAGGAGATTAACAAATGGATATTAATTCTATTCGTAGTAGGCTTAATCAGCTACAAACCACAAACAATCGAACTTCAAATCTTTGGAAACCACAACCTGGTAAACAGGTTATTCGTGTTTTGCCATATAAGCATAATAAGGATAATCCGTTCATTGAGTTGTTCTTCCATTTTGGTTTGAATAACAAAACCTATCTTTCACCAATTACATTTGGTCGTCCTGATCCAATCGAAGAGTTTGCACAAAAACTTAAAACGAGTGGGAACAGAGAAGAGTATCAGATGGCTCGTAAATTAGAAGCTAAGATGAGAACCTTTGCTCCTGTTATCGTTCGTGGTGAAGAGACTCAAGGTGTTCGTTTTTGGGGTTTTGGTAAAACAGTCTATCAAGAATTACTTTCTGTTATTGCAGACCCAGACTATGGTGATATTACCGATCCAGTAAGTGGACGTGATGTATCAGTAGAGTTTATTACTGCAGAAGAAAGTGGTGCTTCTTTTCCTAAGACGGCTATTCGTGTTAAACCTAATCAGACTCCAATCGTGGAAGATAAGGCAAAGCTAGAAAGTCTCTTGGAGAATCAAAAAGACATAACCGAATTGTACCAAGAACTCTCATACGAAGAGCTAACAGGTGTTCTTAACCAATGGTTAAACCCTGAAAGTGAAGGTACTGAGGAAACAAAAGAAACTGCCCCAACATCTGCAGTTGCTGCTGAGTCAGCAAAGGTTGAAGATGCCAGTGCTGCTTTCGATGAGTTGTTCAATAAGTAAATAAAGTGTAGTGGGTGTTGAAGCCAACACTAATAAAACCGAGTGTGTGCGAAGGATTCTTTACAAAGCCGGACACACCCACTATTTAATTAGGAGAAATATATGTCAGTTAAAGACGATTTAGCTGGGGTTCTTGCCGACTCTTTAAATAAGAAATTCAAAGATTATAAGGTTGCTTATTTTTTAGATGGCGCACAAGAAACACCAACAGATATCAAAGAGTTCATTTCAACAGGTTCAACAATGTTAGACTTAGCAATTTCAAATCGCCCTAATGGTGGTATTGCAGTTGGTAGGATTACAGAACTGAATGGATTGGAGAGTAGTGGTAAATCATTAGTGGGTGCTCACCTACTTTCAGAGACTCAAAAGAAAGGTGGTGTCGCTGTTTATATAGATACAGAGACTGCCGTAAGTGAGGAATTTTTAGGTGTTATAGGTGTCGATATAAACAATATGTTGTATCTACATCTAGAAACCGTAGAAGATATCTTTGAGGCTATTGAAGAAATCGTAACCAAAGTTCGTGAGTCTGATAAGGATAGGTTAGTAACCATCTTAGTAGATTCATTAGCTGCTGCTACAACCAAGGTTGAGTTAAATGCAGACTTTGATAAAGATGGTTGGGCTACTTCAAAAGCTATTGTTATATCTAAAGCTATGAGAAAGATTACTCAGATGATTGGTAGACAAAGAGTAGCTTTGGTATTCACAAATCAGTTAAGGGTAAAGTTAGGTGCTATGTTTGGAGATCCTTATACCACATCAGGTGGTAAGGCTCTTCCTTTTCATGCATCAACTCGTATTCGTTTAAAGAACAAAGGTCAGATTAAAGATAATAAAAAGAATGTTATTGGTATGACTATTCTGGCGCAAGTGATTAAGAATCGTTTGGGTCCTCCACTTAGAAAAGCAGAGTTTCCTCTGTACTTTGAAAGTGGTGTAGATGATGAGGGTAGTTGGTTACAAGTTCTTAAAGACCATAACTTAGTCAAAGTTGGTGGTGCTTGGTATACTATGAAAGACCACGAAGGTAATGAGATTAAGTTTCAATCTAAGGATTGGGCTGAGAAGTTAGAAGATGAAGAGTTCAAATCTTATTGTTATCAAATGATTTGTGATAAAGTTATATTAAAATACACTAAAGCTGATTTAGGTATCGATGATGTAGAGATTACAGAAGAGGTGTTAGGTGACTAATGCTAGATACCTTTCTATTCTCGATGAGATAAAGAAAAAAGGCGGTAAATTAGACTCAGAAGAACCTGATGATAAAGTACTGATTATAGATGGACTAAATACATTCATAAGATGTTTTAGTGCTATACCAACTCTCAATGATGACGGTGCTCATGTTGGGGGAATAGTTGGTTTTCTTAGGTCAGTTGGATACGCTATAAGGACTATTAGACCTACCCGAACTGTCATAGTATTTGATGGTAAAGGTGGGTCTAACCGCCGAAAGAAGTTATTTCCAGAGTATAAGGCTGGCAGGAATATGTCGGAAAGACTTAATCGTTCCTATGATTTCAATGATAAAGAAGATGAACATCAATCTATGAAGATGCAATTGACTAGGGTTATAGATTACTTAGATTATCTTCCAATCACAACGATTACTATTGAAGGTATAGAAGCTGATGATACGATGGCTTATCTTACTAAACAAGTAATGAAAACATCCAATATAGTTTTAATGTCTACGGACAAAGACTTTCTTCAGTTGGTAAATCACAGAGTATCAGTTTGGTCACCAACAAAAAAGAAGATGTACGATCCTCCTAAAGTTTTAGAGGACTATGGGATACCATCTCATAACTTTGCTGTCTACAGGTCAATAGATGGTGACAAGTCTGATAACATATATGGAGTTCGTGGATGGGGTTTGAAAACTATTCAAAAAAAAATACCACTTTTACTCGAAGACAAGATACTTAATATAGATGACATTATTGCCGAAGACGAAAAACTTAAAGAGAGTGAAGAGTTATTGAAAAGAAACTATAGATTAATGCAATTAGATGAGGTAGATATAAGCACCTCTGCTAAAACTAAAATCTTAGATAAAATAAGAGAACCTATCAATGGGTTAAATAAAGTACAATTCCAAAAAAGATTTATTGAGGATAGACTATTTGCATCACTACCAAATATGGATAGTTGGTTAGTTCAATGTTTTGCTAAACTCAATCAAATGGCTGAGAAATCAAATGGGAAGAAAACGTAAATACACATCAGAGCAACAAAAAAAAGAAGCACAACGTAAGTGGTCTATGGAATACTACCAAAGAAATAGAGCAGTTCTTCAAGCTAAAGCTAGAGAACGTTATCGTAGGAAAAAACAAATGGAATTAAAGGAAATACAAAGAAGAGAACTATATGGCGAGTGAGAATTTTAATCAGTTCGGTCCGACATTTCAATCAAAGGTAATCTCATCCTTATTGTCGGATAATAAGTTTATACAAACAATCAATGATATATTAGAACCAGCATACTTCGACTCAGATGCCAACAAATGGTTGACTACAGAGATAGCTAAATACTTTATGGAGTTTAGAAAAGCTCCTACATTAGAAGTTCTAAAGATAAAAATAACTCAGATGGATGATGATGTTCTGAAAGTATCTATCATTGAGAATCTTAAAGAAGCTTGGAGAAATGTAGAGGCTACTGATTTAGAGTTTGTAAAGCAGGAGACTTTGGGTTTCTGTAAGAATCAGGTTATTAAAGAATCGATTATGCAATCGGTTGATTTATTAGAACAGAAAAAGTATGATGATATAAAAGTCTTAATCGATGCTGCTATGAAAGCTGGTAGTGAAAGAGACTTAGGTCACGATTATATTATTTCATTAGAAGAAAGACTTACATCATCAGTAAGAAATACATTACCTACACCTTGGGATTCAATAACCAATGTTATGGATGGTGGATTAGCTGGTGGTGAGTTAGGTGTGTTGGTCGCAGCTGCTGGTGTTGGTAAGACTTGGTGTCTACAATCTTTGGCTGCTCACTTAGTAAGGCAGGGTAAGACTGTAGTTCATTATACGTTGGAGTTGAATGAGGCTTATGTTGGTTTAAGATATGATACAGTATTTAGTGGAACACCAACTGCTAATATCAAGTTTCATCAAGAAGAAGTTCAAAAGGTTATAGATGGATTAAAGGGTAAGTTGATTATCAAATACTATCCTACTCGTTCTGCTTCGGTGAATACATTGGCTGCTCATCTTAAACAGATGGAAATACAGGAAATCAAACCTGATGTGGTTATTGTAGATTATGCTGATATTCTAAAACCTACTGCATTCTATAAAGAGAAGAGGCATGCAACAGGTGAGACTTATGAAAATCTTCGTGGTATGGCTGGTGAGTTTGATATTCCAATATGGACTGCTTCTCAGGCAAATCGTAGTTCATTAGAAGAAGATATAATTGATGCTAGTAAGGTATCTGAAGATTACTCTAAGGTGATGACTGCTGACTTTGTTATGTCTGTAAGTCGTAAGGTAGAAGATAAGATTGCAAATACAGGCAGAGTTCATGTAATCAAAAACAGATTTGGTATTGATGGGATAACGTTTCCTGCAGAAATCAATACAAACACAGGCCACATACAAGTGTATGAGGCTTCAACGCAGGGTGGAAAACAAGCACAAGGTAAGATGGATAATTCAGAAGAATTTTTAAGAAAGACTTTATCTAAAAAATATAAAGATATGGGTGGATTTGAGTAATAAGAATTGGTATATATTATATTTAATATTGTGGGAAAAATACAAAGAAAATTAATTAGGAGTTACGATGGAAAAGTTTACGTTATCAGAAAATTTTATAAACAAATTTAAAAGAAAAAAGCCACCATTCGGCTTCAACGGATTAGGTGAGTTAGTTTATATGAGGACATACTCAAGAATTAAAGAAGATGGAAAGAATGAAAGATGGTGGGAAACAGTTAGAAGAGTCGTAGAGGGAACATACTCTATGCAAAAGAATCACATTGATTCACATCAATTAGGGTGGAATCCGTGGCAAGCTCAAAAGTCAGCGCAAGATATGTATGAGCGCATTTTCAATATGAAGTTTTTGCCACCAGGCCGTGGACTTTGGGCTATGGGAACAGCCATAACCGAAGAAAAAGGTTTATACGCCGCCCTCAACAATTGTGCATTTGTATCGACATCAACAATCAAAGATGACTATGCTAAACCATTCTGTTTCCTTATGGATGCGAGTATGCTAGGAGTAGGAGTTGGGTTTGATTGTAAGGGTGCTGGTGAGATTATCGTAAAGGGTGTAGATAAAGGTCGTGATGAATCCTTATTTGAAATACCAGATACTCGTGAGGGTTGGGTTGAATCTCTACAAGTTCTTTTAGAAAGTCACTTTCACGGAACTGCTCCTGTAAAGTTTGATTACACAAAGATAAGAGCTGCTGGTGAAACAATCGCAGGGTTTGGCGGAGTCAGTAGTGGTCATGAACCTCTCTTAGAAGTGCACGAAGATATTAGAAAAATATTAGAAAAGAATAAAAATGAACCAATAACAACAACAACTATTGTAGATATAATGAATCTTATCGGTAAGTGTGTTGTAGCTGGTAATGTTAGAAGAACTGCTGAGATTGTATTTGGTGAGCCAGATGATGAAGAATATTTAGATTTAAAGAATTATGAAGTTAACCCACATAGGGAGCAATATGGATGGACAAGTAATAATAGTATTTATGCCGAACTTGGGATGGATTATACTGATGTGTGTAAAAGGATTGTGGACAATGGTGAGCCTGGTTTTGCTTGGTTAGAAAATATGAAAAAGTATTCTCGTATGAAGAATGGTGGAGATGACAAAGACCATAGAGTTATGGGTGGTAATCCTTGTTTGGAACAATCATTGGAGTCATACGAACTGTGTTGCTTAGTAGAAACATTTCCATCTAATCACGATTCATTAGAAGACTATCAAAGAACTTTAAAATATGCATATCTATATGCTAAAACGGTTACATTAGGAAGAACTCATTGGGCTGAAACCAATAGGGTTATGTTAAGAAATCGTAGAATAGGATGTTCTGTAAGTGGAGTAGCTCAGTTTATTACAAAGAATGGAATGGGTGAATTACAGAATTGGTTGGAGACAGGATATGATACCATTCAAAAATGGGATAATCAATACTCTGATTGGTTTGCTGTACCAAAGTCTATTAAGACTACTTCGGTTAAACCAAGTGGTACTGTATCGTTATTGGTTGGTGCTACTCCAGGAATGCATTATCCTGAGTCGAGGTTTTATATAAGAAGAATGAGGTTATCAAAACATTCAGAATTGTTAGAACCACTAAAGAAAGCTAACTATCCATTAGAACCAGCATTTGGTTCAGAGGATACGACAATGGTTGTAGAAGTTCCAGTTGATGTAGGAGAGGGGATTAGAACTGCTGGTGAGTTATCAGTATGGGAACAATTTTCTCTTGCTGCTTTCCTACAAAGACATTGGGCTGATAATCAGGTAAGTTGTACAGCTACTTTCAATCCAGAAACAGAAGCTGACCAACTACCACACGTTTTAAATTACTTTCAATATAAACTAAAAGGTATATCTCTTTTACCGAGACATGATTATGGTGCTTACAAACAGATGCCATATGAAGCTATCACAGAAAAAGAATATAATACTATGGTAGGTAAGTTAGGTAGATTAACTTTTGGTGTAATCAAAAATGAAGAGGCTGATGTCGATAAGTTCTGTAACAACGATAGTTGTGAAATCCCACCATTGACTGGTGATAATGACGACCAAGACTATGCTAATTAAAAACTTGCGGATAGGCAGACGACACACCTATACAAAAATGTGTCTTAACCAAAAACAAAGAGGAGACGTTTTATGAATAAACGTAATCTATTATCTTGGTTACTGATAGCTTTCACTCCGATTTTCCTTATGGGTAAGTCGGTAGTAGGAGTTGTTAGTGATGGAGATAAACCTTTGGTTGGAGCAAACATAGTCATTGAAGGAACAAACTTAGGAACAGTATCAGGTGATGATGGTGTTTATGAGGTTGATGTACCTTTAGGTGACCATAATGTAGTTGCTTCATTCATAGGGTATTCATCTGTAACTAAATCAGTTACGGTGGATTCAACAAGTGACGTGGTAGTCGATTTCACATTAGTGATTGATGCTATTGCGATGTCAGCATTAGAAGTTCTTGCTTCTAGAGCTGATGAAACAACACCTGTTGCTTATACTAATGTTAGTAAGGAAGAAATGGAAGTGAGATTAGGTTCTCAAGATATTCCAATGATTCTAAATACTACACCATCAGTATATGCGACTGGACAAGGTGGTGGTGCGGGTGATGCTCGTATCAATGTTCGTGGTTTCAACCAAAGAAACGTTGCTGTTATGATTAATGGTGTTCCCCAAAATGATATGGAGAACGGATGGGTTTATTGGTCTAATTGGGATGGGGTAGGTGATGCTACTTCCTCAATTCAGATGCAAAGAGGACTATCAGCCGTCAATCTAGCAACACCATCAATTGGTGGAACTATGAATATTATTACCGATCCTGCAGCTATGGAAAAAGGTGGTAAACTCAAACAAGAAGTTGGTGAAGGTGGTTTTAAAAAATCCACTCTAACCTATAACTCAGGTCTTATCAATGATAAACTAGCAATAAGTGGTGCGGTAGTTCGTAAAACTGGTGATGGATTTATTGATGGTACTTGGACTGATGCTTGGGCATACTACTTAGGTAGTTCATATGCTGTAAGTGATGACCAAAGGTTTGAGTTATATGCTATCGGTGCTCCACAAAGGCATGGACAGAATCTATACAAACAGAATATTGCTACTTACTCTCAAGAGTTGGCTGGTGGTATTGATGGGTATGATGATTCTGCTTATGTTGCTGGTAACAAGTTTGAAACTGAAGCTGGTAGGTTCTTTAACCAAAACGTTGCTCCAATTAGTTCCGACTATAAAGGACAACAGTATTGGTATATGTATGGTGCTAAGACAACGGATAGATTTAGTTCTGATTTCTTAAATGAAAGAGAGAACTATTTCCATAAACCGCTTGTTAACATCAATCACTTTCTTGATATAAATGACGAACTTAGTTTAAGTTCTGTTGCTTATTGGAGTGGTGGTTCAGGTGGTGGTACTGGAACATATGGTAGTGTCAGTAGACAACCTGCAGTTGAGGGAGAAAGATGGTATGCATCTTCACCTTGGACTTGGGATTGGGATGGAGAAATTGCACAGAACTCTGCTAATGTAGATTCTGCTTTCTCTGATACCGAAAATCGTTCTACTGGTATTCTTCGTAACTCAATTAACCGACAAGATACTTATGGTTTAATATCAAAGTTAAATTATGTTGTTTCAGACGCTCTCGAACTACAGGTTGGTATTGATTGGAGAACTGCTGGTATAGAACACGCTAGAGAAGTTCGTGACTTACTTGGTGGAGACTACTATGTAGACTTTGCTGATAAGAATGCTCCCGATGGAAAAGTTGTTAGATTAGGTGATGAGATTGCTTATCATAATTCTACGACTGTCGATTGGTTTGGTGCTTTCTTACAAGGTAAGTACGATGTAGCTAAGTTTAACTTATATGGTATGGGTGGAATCTCTACTATCGGTTACACTTACAAAGACCATTTCTCTGTAGAGAAGGAACTTGTTGAAGCAGATAATATCACAACCTTTCAAGTTAAAGGTGGTGGTAGGTATAATCTTGACGACAGAATGTCAGCATTTGCTAACATTGGGTACGTTCAGAAACCACCAATCTTAGACAATGTAATTGCTTATGATGGAACTGTATCACAGGATCCTGATAATGAGAAATTCATATCTAATGAGTTCGGTGGAGAATACAATAGTGATAAAGTTTCTGTTAAGTTGAGTTCTTATAATACTCAATGGAAAGATAGAAACCTCACTAAATCTGTAAACACAGGTCAAGGTGATTCAGGTGACACAGACATTATTTATCTAACTGGCGTAAATCAAAGTCATAAAGGTTGGGAAGTGGAATCACAGATTGCTCTTCACGAAATGGTTGACTTAAATTTAGCTATTAGTAATGGTGTTTGGAAGTTCGATGGAGACGCGAAAGGTGACTACCAAGAGATGGAGTACAATGAAGATGGTCAAGTCATAGGACAGACTACTACAGAGTATGAATACGCTCTTGATGGTTTAAAGGTAGGAGATATGCCACAGACATCTTATGTTGGTGGTCTTACAGTTAAACCAATCGAAGGACTTAGAATACAAGGTCTTTACAAATGGTACGACAATCATTATTCTGATTGGAGTCCAGATTCTCGTGAGGTTAGTGGTGATGTTGACAGAGCTCAAGTATGGAAAACTCCATCTTATGGCAAGTTAGACTTACACCTATCTTACAAACTACCAACAGTTGGTGGATTAGATATGACACTTAGTGGTCATCTCTTTAATGCTCTTGACGATGTTTATGTTCAAGATGCTGTTGACAATAGCCAATACAATGGGTTCGGTGACAAAGTTCACGCTGCTCATAACGCTGAAGTATTTCTTGGAACACCAAGACACTTTAACGTAGGACTATCAGTCAATTTCTAAAACGATAAACTTAGGGGGGTTGAAAAATATCCCCCTTTTTTATCAAAAAAAGCTTGACTTGTATCAAGTTTTATGGTTATATTTACACATGATAAATTGGGAAATAATATAGTTGTATCAAAATATATTCTACGATAGAAGATTAAATAAAATGCATATTTGGGATGACAAGTTTGGTCATCAAACTTTTCGTTATAAGAAGTATGCTTATGTAAAAAATAGAGGTGGAACTTACTTATCACTTTATGGTGATAGGTTAAAAAGAATTACACAATGGGAAAAAGGCCAACAAGATTTATTTGAATCTGATGTTAATCCCGAAATTAGAGTTCTTGTTGATAACTACACAGATTCAGATGAACCATCAAAAAACCACAGAGTGATGATATTTGATATTGAGGTAGAAGTTACAGATGGATTTCCTGATGTGGCAAAGGCAACTAATAAAATAACATCAATTGGATTTAACAATCCTATAACAGATAAATACTACTGTTATGTACTAGACACCACCGATAAATTGGGATTGGGTGAATCTAGAACAAAGGTTGATGGTAATGAGACTACAGTATCATATGAAGATGAATATGATTTACTGAATGCGTTTTTTGTTAAGTATATGGAAATTAAGCCAACTATCCTAACAGGTTGGAATGTAGAATTTTTTGATGTACCATATCTATATAACAGAGCTTGTCAGATAGTTGGTAAGAACATAGGTAGTTTATTGTCACCAGTAGGAAATGTTCAATGGAGTGATTTTAGTAATAGGTATAAGATAGCTGGTGTTAGTATACTAGACTATCTTCCTTTATATAAGTTATTTACCTTTAGTCAACGTTCATCGTATCGTTTAGATGCCATCGGTGATTTTGAAGTGGGTGAAAAGAAAGTAGCTTACGAGGGTACACTTAATGACTTATATGAAAATGATTTAGATAAGTTTGTTCAGTACAACTTACAAGATGTAAAACTAGTTAAAAAATTAGATGATAAATTAGATTTCATAGAGATTGCACGAGGTATAGCTCATCTCGGTCATTGTCCGTATGAAGATGTGTTTATGAGTTCTAGATATCTAGAGGGTGCTATATTAGTTTACTTAAAGAAGAAACAAATTGTTGCACCTAAAAAACCCAAACGACCAAAGGTTTTTAAGAATGACAAATTTGTAGGAGCTTATGTACAAGATCCACAAAGGGGTAAACATAATTGGGTATATGATTTGGATATCACTTCTATGTATCCATCATGTATTATGTCTTTGAATATTTCACCAGAGACAAAGATAGGAAAAATTATTGGATGGAATCCACAAGAGTTTATATCTAAAAGTAACAAAAAGACTTACACTATAGAACAAAGTGGTAAGGAGATGGGTAAGTTTACCGAGAAAGAATTAGGTAATTTCCTAGATGGTCGTGATGTAGGTGTTGCTTCCAACGGTGTTATGTACCGTTCAGATAAAGATGGGTTGTTACCAGCTCTATTACATAAATGGTTTGATGAAAGGGTTGAGTATAGAAAACTATCTAAAAAATTTCATGAACAAGGTGAAAAAGATAAATCAAATTATTTTGATAGAAGACAATATCTACAAAAAATTCTACTAAATTCATTATATGGTGTATTGGGTTTACCATCATTTAGGTTTTATGATTTGGATAATGCTGAAGCAGTTACATACACAGGTCAAGCTTTAATTAAGTTTACTAAAAAGATATCTAATAGTTTTTATAATAGAGAACTTGGTGATACTAAAGACCATTGTATTTATATTGATACGGATTCAGTTTTCTATTCAGCAACACCAATAGTAAAGAAAAGATTTCCAACATTAAATATTAGAGATGAAGATAAGATGTCAAAGGCTATATTAGAAATAGCTGATGAGGTTCAGTTATATCTTAATAATAGTTACGATTACTTTGCTAAGAAGTTTTGTAACATAGACAAACATAGGTTTGATATTAAACAAGAGGTTATTGCAAAGAGTGGATTATTTGTTACCAAGAAAAGATATGGTTTAAAGATTATTAATGACAATGGTAAAAAGGTAAACAAGATGATGGTCAAGGGATTAGATACAGTTCGTTCTAGTTTCCCAACTGCTATGAGAGATATGTTAAGTAAACTCTTGGAAGATATTTTAATGGATGTTCCTAAAGACAAGTTAGATAAGTTTATTCTTAATTTCAAAAATAGTATGAAATTAATGGATGTAGATAAAATAGCTGTACCAACAGGTGTAAAGAACATAGAAAAGTATATTGATAAAGATAGGAAAGGATTTGCACCATATAAAAAAGGAACACCAATTCATGTTAAGTCTGCTATAGCTTATAATGACTTACTAAAACACTACAATCAAGACAAGAGATACGAAAAAATATCTAATGGTAGTAAGATAAAATGGGTGTATTTGAAGAATAATAGTCTAGGACTTGATACTGTTGCTTATAAGGGATATGAAGATCCACCAGAGATAATGAAGTTTATCAGAGACAATATAAATTCAAGTAAACTTTATAAACAAGCTTTAGAAAAAAAGATAATGATGTTTTATGAAGCACTTCGTTGGGATGAACCAACAGATGCTACTAAAACAA